>Ga0307426_1000228_pt1 | contig 37558 bp, 39 predicted proteins | sample SalMarWE160340MG_FD_202165 | JGI IMG/M metagenome (GOLD analysis project Ga0307426, IMG submission 202165) | Salt marsh sediment microbial communities from the Plum Island Ecosystem LTER, Massachusetts, United States - WE1603-40 | ecosystem: Environmental > Aquatic > Marine > Intertidal zone >... | reverse complement strand
AAGGTCGCAAGCCTGTTCAGAGGAGGCACCGTGAATGTGGAGCTCGCCACCCACATCCCGGTGCACGTGACCTACTTCACCGCAATGGTCGACTACCAGGGAAACCTGCGCACCTTCGGCGATCTCTATGGTCTCGACGCCCGTATCGGCAAAGTGCTCTTGGGCAGGAAGGCCCGCTTCAAGACGCCGCGATATGATGACGAGATTGCCAGCAGGCAGGAGGAATTGCGCAGGCAGGCGCGCCAGAAGCAATCCACCGGGTCCCAGACCCTTGCCGACGCGATCGCGGACATTTTCTCGCCTTGAGGTCGCTCAAGGCGAGATGGGCTCTTGCCGCCGGGTGACGCCGCTATTGCGCAGGCGTGACCCGCAGCACCTCGCCGGTGTCGTCGGTCAAGAGCCATAGCGCACCGTCGGGGCCCTGGCGTATGTCGCGGATGCGCTTGGCCTCGTCCTGCAGCAGCACCTCTGCAGCGACCACATCGTCGCCCTCGAGCACCAGGCGCTCGACCCGCGTGCCAGCGAGCCCGCCGACGAAGGCGTTGCCTTTCCAGTCGGGGAAGAGATCGCCCGTATAGAAGGCGAGCCCCGACGTGGCGATCGACGGCACCCAGTAATAGACAGCCTGCTCCATGCCCTCCTTGGCGCTGATGCCCTCGCCGATGGGAGCGCCGGAGTAGTCGATGCCGTAGGTGATGATGGGCCAACCGTAGTTCTTGCCCTTCTCGGGGCGGTTGAGCTCATCGCCGCCGCGCGCGCCGTGCTCGACCGTGTAGAGCTGCTCCGTTCCCGGCCGCAGCGCCGCGCCTTGGATGTTGCGATGGCCGATGGACCAAACCTCCGGCGCCCAGCCCGGCAGCTTGGGGTTGTCGTCGGGAATGGCGCCGTCGGGGTTGATGCGGATGACCTTGCCGATGTCGTTGGCCGGGTTCTGCGCCTCCTGGCGCAGCTTGTTGCGCTCGCCGGTGGTGATGAAAAGCGTGCCGTCCTTCGCCCACACGAGGCGCGAGCCGAAGTGGTGTCCGCTGTTGGCGGCCGGCTCTTGCCGGAAGATGACCTTCACGTCCTCGAGCCGTCCGCCGTCCTCATCGAGCACGAGCTTGGCGCGGGCCACGCTGGTGCCATTCGTAATTGCGCCGCGCGGCTCGGCGTAGGAGAAGTAGATGGTGCCGGTTTCAGCGAAGTCGGGAGCCAGCAGCACGTCGAGCAGGCCGCCCTGGTTGCGTGCCGCCACCTCGGGCACGCCGGCTATGGGCTCGGAAAGCTTGCCCTCCTTGGATATGATCCGCATGCGGCCCGGGCGCTCGGTCACGAGCAGGCGTCCATCGGGCAAAAACTGCAGGCCCCAGGGATGCTCGAGCCCCTTAGCGAAGGTGTCCACCTTGATCCTGCTGGGATTTGCCGGAGCCGGTGCGTCCGTGATCACGGCCGCTGCCGGGCCGGCGGCGAGGCCGAGGCAAAGAACGAGGACGCATCCCAGGGTCCAATGGCGCTCATAAAGCATCGAGGTCGACCCCTTGCTTGATTGTCATTTCACGCGTTGCCGCCATATATGGGGCTCATGAGCGCCACCGCCACCATTCCATTTCGCAAGATGAACGGGCTCGGCAACGATTTCGTCGTCCTCGACGCGCGGACGCAGCCGCTTGGATTGACGCCGGCCGATGCGCAGCGAATCGCCGACCGCTCGAGCGGGATCGGCTGCGACCAGGTCATCGTGCTGGAACCTTCGCAAAAGGCCGACCTGTTCATGCGCATCTTCAACGCCGACGGGTCGGAGGTCGGCGCCTGCGGGAACGCGGCGCGCTGCATCGCTCTGCTCGCCGGGCAGGAGACGGGGCGCGCGCAGACGACCATCGAGACAAACGCAGGCGTGCTGCAGGCGGAGGTCGACGCTGCGGGACGCGTCACCATCGACATGGGTGCGCCACGCTTCGGGTGGGAGGATATTCCCCTGGCGGAGCCCTTTCACGATACGACGGGCATCGAGCTGCAGATCGGGCCGATCGATGCCCCCGTCCTGCATTCGCCTTCGGCCGTCAACGTCGGCAACCCGCACGCGATCTTCTGGGTCGACGACGTCGAGGCCCACGACCTCGCCCGCTTCGGGCCCCTTCTGGAGAACCATCCGATTTTTCCCGAGCGGGCCAACATCTCGCTGGCGCAGGTCACGTCCCGCAACGGGCTGAGGCTGAGGACCTGGGAGCGGGGCGCCGGCCTCACCAAGGCCTGCGGCACGGCGGCCTGCGCCGCAGCGGTCGCCGCAGCGCGCAAGAGGCTCACCGAGCGCCAAGTGACGGTCGAGCTTCCTGGCGGGCCGCTTTTTATCGAATGGTCAACCAACGACCATATTCTCATGAGCGGGCCGGCGGAGCTCGAGTTCGAAGGCACGCTTGCGCCGGATATGTTGTCGCGTGCGCCGGCCTAGCGCGCGCCCTAGTTGTCGAATATGACCGCCCCATGCCGAAGGCGGAGTACCAGGGGACCGCAGGCCTTCACTATTGCGGCTGATTGCGCTTTGGTCTTTGGCGCACATGGCCCATTGATCACACTGCACAAGGTAGGAATGGCGGACCCTTACATCATAACGCTCGGTTGCCGGCTCAACGCCTACGAGTCGGAGGTGATGCGCAAGAACGCGGGTGAGGCGGGGTTGGATGACGCCATTATCGTCAACACCTGCGCGGTGACCGCCGAGGCGGTGCGCCAGGCGACCCAGACCATCCGCAAGCTGCGGCGCGAGAACCCTGACGCGCGCATCGTCGTCACGGGCTGCGCCGCCCAAATCGAGCCGCAACGCTTTGCGGCGCTTGCAGAGGTCGACTACGTCATCGGCAATGTCGAGAAGGTGAAGGCGGATACCTTTGCGCGCATGTCGACGGCGTCGTCGGAGCGCGTGCAGGTCGACGACATCATGAGCGTGCGCGAGACGGCCGGTCACCTGATCGACGGTTTCGGGTCGCGCACGCGCGCCTACGTGCAGGTGCAGAACGGCTGCGATCACCGCTGCACCTTCTGCATCATTCCGTACGGCCGCGGACCGTCGCGCTCGGTGCCGGCCGGGGAGACCGTGGCGCAGATCCGCCGCCTGGTCGAAGGCGGGTGCCGCGAGGTCGTGCTTACCGGTGTCGACATAACCGCCTATGGAGCGGACCTGCCCGGGTCGATGACGCTCGGCACGCTGGTTCGCCAGATACTCAAGCAGGTCCCCGGGCTGGAGCGGCTGCGCCTGTCCTCCATCGATCAAGTGGAGGCTGACGATGCGCTTCTGCAGGCGATTGCCGAGGAGGAGCGCCTGATGCCGCACCTTCACCTTTCCATGCAGTCGGGCGACGACATGGTCCTGAAGCGCATGAAGCGGCGTCATTCGCGTGCCGATGCGGAGAGGTTCTGCGACAGCGTGCGCCGGATGCGGCCCGACGTCGTGTTCGGTGCCGACCTCATCGCCGGCTTTCCCACCGAGACAGAGGACATGTTCTCCAACTCGCTCGACATCGTCGATGCGTGCGGCCTGACCTACCTGCACGTGTTTCCGTTCTCGGCCCGCGACGGCACTCCGGCGGCGCGCATGCCGCAGGTTCCCCGCGTGACTGTCAAAGAGAGGGCGGCAAGGCTAAGGGAGAAGGGCGCAGCAGCGCTTTCGCGTTTTCTCGCAGCCCAGGCTGGCGCCGAGGTCGAGGTGCTCATGGAAAGTGACGGCGTAGGGCGCACGCGCCACTTTGCCGAAATCTGCCTTCCTGCCGCGGCGGCTCCCGGCGCGCTCATGCACGCCCGCGTGAGCGGACACGATGGCCGGCGGCTATCCGGCGAGGTGCTGGTGTGAGCGAGCGCGTCACAAGGGCACAAGGGTCGATCGGCCGGATATTTGCGTCGAAGCCTGTTGACGATGCCGCCGACGCCTTGGCACCACCGGCGCAGACGCCGGCTGCGTCGGGCGGCTTCATGGAGCGCCTCAAGCGGGGGCTCGGCAAGACCTCCACGCGGCTGTCGGACGGCATCACCGGTCTTTTCACCAAGCGCAAGCTCGACGAGGAGACGCTCGACGACCTGGAGGATGTGCTGATCGAGGCCGACCTCGGCCTCGACACGGCCGAGCGCATCCTCGCCACGCTGAGGCAGGGACGCTACGAGAAGGGAATCGGCGTCGATGACGTGCGCGCCGTATTGAAGGCCGAGGTCGAGCGCGTGCTCGAGCCGGTCGCGCGCCCGCTGGAGATCGGGTCGGACCACAAGCCGCACGTGATCCTGGTCGTCGGCGTCAACGGCACCGGCAAGACCACGACGATCGGCAAGCTTGCCGCGCAGCTGCACAATGAGGGCAAATCGGTGATGCTGGCTGCCGGCGACACGTTCCGGGCGGCGGCCATCGATCAGCTCAAGATCTGGGGCGAGCGCACGGACTCTGCCGTTGTTGCCGGCGAAGTGGGATCGGACGCGGCGGGCCTCGCCTACGATGCGCTCGAGCAGGCCCGTGCTGCCGGCGCCGATGTTCTGCTCGTCGATACCGCAGGGCGCCTCCAGAACAAGGAAGGGCTCATGGAGGAGCTGACCAAAGTGATCCGTGTGCTGCGCAAGGTGGATGCGACGGCGCCCCACGACGTGCTCTTGGTGCTCGATGCGACGACCGGCCAGAATGCCCTGGCGCAGGTGGATGTCTTCCGCGAGCGTGCCGGCGTCACGGGGCTGGTCATGACCAAGCTCGACGGCACGGCGCGCGGGGGCATCCTCGTGGCCATCTCCGCCAAGCACGCCCTGCCGGTGCATGCCGTCGGCGTCGGCGAGGGGGTCGATGATCTTCAGCCATTTGACGCAGGGGGGTTCGCACAGGCCATAGCGGCGGGCTAGCTAGCACCACCAAGCGAAGGCGAGTGCGGAAAATCAAGGATTGTTAAGAGTGAAAGGGTGATCTCGGGTACATGGGCGCTTTAAAGCGATTGATGCCGTTCAACGCCGAGCAGTCGGTGAACATGCTGAGCGAGTTCGGGCCGCTCGTGCTGATGTTCGTCGTCAATGCGATGTACGGCATCACGGCGGGCACCTGGGCGCTCATCGGCTCGACCGTCGTCGCGATCTTCGCGATGCTGATCGTGCTGCGGCGCCTGCCGATCTTTCCGATCATCGCCTCGACCGTGACGGTGGTGTTCGGCGCGCTCACGATCGTGACCAAGGACCCGATGTGGGTCCAGATCAAGGTGACGATCTTCAATGCGATGTTTGCCCTGTTCCTGTTCGGCGGGCTGTGGCTCGGCCGAAACTTTTTCAAGTACGTGTTCGAGAAGACGTTCCATTACACCGAGGAGGGGTGGGACAAGTTCACCTGGAGCTTTGCCTGGTTTTTCGTCTTCACGGCATTCGCCAACGAGTTCGTGCGGCTGACGTTCAAGGACGAGCACATCTACAACGTCTTGAGCTTCAAGATGGACGGTGTCGGCATTTGGATAGCCTTCAAGGTCGCGCTCGTCATGCCGCTGTCTGCATTCTACGCGTGGTACCTGACGCGCATTATGCAGCGCTACCGTATACCGGATGAAAAGCGGCCGCCCGAGCCCGCACAACCGGCATCGGCGGGTGCCGCGGGAACGGCGCGCTCCACGGCTGCGCAAGCAAAGCCGATTGCAGTCGAAGGCAAGACGGCAGCACGCGCCGAGCCGGACGCCAGATTGGGCTGACGCATCGGTCTGGCCGCTGCCGGCAGGCGGCGGGCGATGCGTCTTGAGAGATTGCACGGGGGGAGGAGCGAGATGGCAAACGAGGCAAGCACAAAGCCGGCCGAGGCGCCGTCGGTGCGCGCACAAATACTGAAGCTTCTCGTCGAGGTGGGCCCGCTGGTGGTCTTCTTTGTCGTGAACGCGCGCGCAGGCATCTTCTGGGGCACCGGCACGTTCATGGTCGCGACCGTCATCTCGCTTGTCGCATCCAAGGCTCTGTTCGGTCGCGTGCCGGTGATGCCGCTGGTGTCGGGCGCCTGCGTGCTGGTGTTCGGCGGGCTTACCCTGTGGCTGCAGGACGAGCACTTCATCAAGATCAAGCCGACCATCGTGAATTCGCTTTTTGCCGGGGCGCTGTTCATCGGGCTCCTCGCCGGGCAGTCGCTGTTGCGGATCGTGTTCGGAGAGGTGTTCCAGCTCACCGACGAAGGCTGGCGCAAGCTGACCCTGCGTTGGGCCTGCTTCTTCACGTTGCTGGCGGTGCTCAACGAGATCGTGTGGCGCACTTTCTCGACCGACGTTTGGGTGAGCTTCAAGGTGTTCGGCATCATGCCGCTGACCATGGCCTTCGCCGTCGCCCAAGTGGGTCTCTTACGGCAGTACGAGCCGCCGGCGAAGTGAACCAGTCGTGCGCAGATAGTCTCTATACGGATACTCTGTCTTCTTAGTAACCCACGACAATATCTTGCGAATTGTTGGCCGCGGACGGTGGTTTTGCTCTAGACGAACGGTGAAATCTGGTATTTTCTCCAAACGGTACCGTAACCTTTTCCATTCCGGCAAAGGTAGGGCAACCGGGGGTCGAGATGCCGATCCGACGGATCGGTGCATCGGGTTTGCCCTACCTCAATCAATTAATCATGGCACGGCACAAGGCATACGACATGGGGGTCGGAAGGCTGGAACGATCTCCCATTCACCTGCTGCATCGCGCCGGCCAGTGTGCCAGCGAAATCTTCCAGGACGAGATGGGGGAAAGGGATCTGACCCCACGGCAGTTTGCCGTTCTTGTGGCCGTCTCGCAGAACGAAGGCGTGAGCCAGACGCATCTGGTCGAGAAGACGGGTATCGACCGCTCGACGCTGGCCGACATCGTGCGGCGCATGCTGAAGAAGGGCCTGCTGCAGCGGCGGCGCACCAAGGACGATGCGCGTGCCTACGCGGTCAAGCTCACGGATGAAGGCTGGCGCGTCCTCAAGGCCGCCGATCCGTTGGCCAGGCGCGTCGACGACAAGATCCTTGCAGCACTTCCTACCCAGCAGCGCGAGCGTTTCGTGCAGGATCTCAGCCTGATCGTGCAGGCGCTTGGCAAATTGCAGGCCGAGGTGGATGCAACCGGCAGGGATTGAGCTGCCCTGGCGGGAGGACCGCCGTCAGGCGGCGTTCGGCAGCAGCTTGCGTGTCACGATCGTCTCGGCGATCTGCACGGTGTTGAGCGCGGCGCCCTTCAGTAGATTGTCGGCCACCACCCACAGCGCAAGGCCGTGCTCGACGGTCGAGTCCTCACGGATGCGCGAGACGTAGGTGGCGAACTCGCCTGCCGCCTCGACCGGCGTGACGTAGCCGCCGGGCTCGCGCTTGTCGACGACCATGAGGCCGGGTGCCGCGCGCAATATCTCGCGCGCCTCCTCGGCGCTCAGCGGCTTTTCCAGCTCGATGTTGACCGACTCGGAGTGGCCGACGAACACCGGCACGCGCACGCAGGTCGCCGTCAGCTTGATGCGCGGGTCGAGAATCTTCTTGGTCTCGGCCAGCATCTTCCATTCCTCCTTGGTGTAGCCGTCCTCCATGAAGACGTCGATGTGGGGAATGCAGTTGAAGGCGATCTGCTTGGGGAACCTCTGCGGCTCCATTTCAGTGCCCGGCACGTACTTGCTCTTGGTCTGCTGCCACAGCTCGTCCATCGCCTCCTTGCCGGCACCTGACACCGACTGGTAGGTCGAGACGACGACGCGCTTGACCCTGGCCGCGTCGTGCAGCGGCTTCAAGACGACGACCAGCTGAGCGGTCGAGCAGTTCGGGTTGGCGATAATGTTCTTCTTGGTATAGCCCTTGACCGCGTCGGCGTTCACCTCCGGCACGATGAGAGGCACGTCCTGGTCATAACGCCAGGCCGACGAGTTATCGATGACGATGGCGCCCTTGGCGCCGATCTTGGGCGACCATTCCTTGGACACGCTCGCGCCCGCCGACATGAGGCAGAAATCCACCTTGGAGAAGTCGAACTGCTCCAGGTCGTGGCACTTGAGCGTCTTTTCGCCGTAGGAGACCTCCACGCCGAGCGAGCGCCGTGAGGCAACGGCATAGACCTCGTCGGCCGGAAACTGACGCTCGGCCAGGACGTTCAGCATTTCCCGGCCCACGTTGCCCGTGGCACCGACAACGGCAACCTTGTAGCCCATCGTAAGACCCGACATCCGTAGGGAAGCGCCGCAGCGCCGATCGCCGCGAAACCTTTCGCTTCTGCGGGCGATGACTTACGCGCCGCCGCGCCGCGTTGCAAGGCCCCCACGGCGCGCCCGGTTGCGCCGGCTCGATGGCCCGGAAGCGTCAAGCGGCGTGCCTGGACAGCTCCTCGACGATCGCGGCGCCCATGTCGGCGGTTCCCACCTGGCGCATGCCGGGCTGCATGATGTCGGCGGTCCTCAAGCCGGCGGCGAGCACGGCGGCGATGGCCCGGTCGAGGCGATCTGCCTCCTTTGCCATGTCGAAGGAGTAGCGCAACGCCATGCCGAACGAGGCGATTGTGGCGATCGGGTTGGCGAGCCCCTTGCCCGCGATGTCGGGAGCGGAGCCGTGGACGGGCTCGTACAGCGCCTTGCGCTTGCCCGTCTCGGCGTCGGGGGCACCGAGCGATGCGGACGGCAGCATGCCGAGCGAGCCCGTGGTCATGGCGGCCTCGTCGGAGAGCACGTCGCCGAACAGGTTATCGGTCACGATAACGTCGAACTGCTTGGGGTTGCGCACGAGCTGCATGGCGCAGTTGTCGGCGAGGATGTGCTCAAGTTTCACGTCGGGCGCATACGCCTTGTGCGTCGCGGTCACGACCTCGTTCCACAGGACGCCCGTCCTCATCACATTGCGCTTCTCGGCGGAGTGCACCTTGCCCGAGCGCTTGCGCGCAAGGTCGAAGGCGACGCGCGCGATGCGCTCGATCTCGTGCGTCGTGTAGATCTGGGTGTCGACGGCGCGTTTCTGACCATCCTCGAGCGTGACGATCTCCTTGGGCTCGCCGAAATAGACGCCGCCCGTCAGCTCGCGCACGATCATGATGTCGAGGCCCTCGACCAGCTCGCGCTTCAACGAGGAGGCGTCGGCCAGCGCTGGATAGCAGATGGCAGGGCGCAGGTTGGCGAACAGGCCGAGATCCTTGCGCAGGCGCAGCAGTCCCGCCTCGGGACGCACCTCGTAGGGGACGCCATCCCACTTCGGCCCGCCTACAGCGCCGAAGATAACCGCATCGGCCTTCATCGCCTTGGCCATGGCCTTATCGGAAATCGCCAGGCCGTGCTTGTCGTAGGCAGCACCGCCGACAAGGTCTGTGTCCGTCTCGAACTTGGCGCTCTTGGCGGTCTTGTTGAAGAAGGCGATGACGCGCTCGACCTCGGCGATGGTCTCAGCGCCGATCCCATCTCCGGGCAGGAGCAGCAAGCTATGCGTGGTCATTTGCAAAGGGTCTCGTCTGGCCTCTGGTTTGCGGCGCGGGTAGTGCTACCCGCCAGACAAACCCTGGGCAAGCGAAAGGGTGCTCAGCCTATGTAGGGTACCGTATAGGCGAGGGTAAAGCCGTTGAGCATCGAGACCGTTCCGAGGCTAGCCAGAAGGATGCTCATCACCAGAAGGCTCGTGCCGCCGGTTATGATCGATACCGACGCCAGCACGATGGCGATCTGGAGAAGGGCCTGACCGTAGTCGAAATAGGGATCGCGGCGCATTGCGCGGTCGCGCTGTGCTTCGAGCGTCTTGCCCCTGACGATGAGCTCCTTCAGCCCCTCTCCGGTCTCGGGCTCGGAGGTCAGATGGGCCTCGTGCTCCCGGTGCGTCTTGATCCTGGCCTCGATCGAGGCGCGTGCGCTGTCGGACAGGCCCGGCTCGGTGGCGAGCATCACCTCCAGCTCGTCGATATGCAGGCGTACGTCGTTGCGCCTTATGTTCTTCGCCTGGAAGAAGGCCCAGGCATTGGCGGCCTCGATGTTGCGGGCAGTCGCATCCTTTGTCGCGTTTCCACCGCCCACGCTACAGATGGCAAGCGCGACCGCGAGAACGCCGATATAGACGGCGATGACGCGGTCACGGTTCTTGCTGGTCCCGTCCTCGACGGAATCGATGAACTCTTTTAGCGCCATGACCAACCCCCCTCACACAACATCCTCCGGAGGCGCGTCGGGGCTGCGGGACGGCAGCAAATCCTTGCGCTCAGCGCATTTGCCGTCGGGCCCGAGCTGGTAGACGATCGGTGCGCCGGTGGCGAGCTCCCGGTTCAGGATCTCCTCCTCGCTCAAGCCTTCGATCTCCATGATGAGGGCTCGCAACGAGTTGCCGTGGGCGGAGACGAGGACGGCCTTGCCGGCCTTCACCTCGGGCCAGATTTCCGCCCAGTAGTAAGGTAGCACACGCTCGGCCGTATCCTTGAGGCTTTCCCCTCCCGGCGGCGGCACATCGTAGCTGCGCCGCCACAGCTCCACCTGCTCCTCGCCCCAGCGCTCTCTCGCCTCGTCCTTATTGAGGCCGCACAAGTCGCCGTAGTGGCGCTCGTTCAGCGCCTCGTTGCATCTGATCTCGATGTTCGACTGACCGAGCTCGGACAAGATAATGTCGAGGGTGCGCTTGGCCCGCTTCAAGATGCTCGTGAAGGCGATGCCGAAGACAATGCCCTCGCTCTTGAGAAGCCGGGCGGCGACCAGGGCCTCGATCAATCCCTTCTCCGACAGGTCCGGGTTGCACCAACCGGTGAAGAGGTTGCGCCGGTTCCATTCGCTTTCGCCGTGCCGTATCAGCACGAGCGTGTGTTTGGGTTGGTTTGTCTTGGCCACGCGGCTAGAGCCCCAACACATCCGACATCGAATAGAGTCCCGGCTTTCGGCCATGGCCCCAGATCACCGCCTTAACGGCGCCGCGGGCGAAGATGCCGCGGTCTGCGGCAAGATGCGCAAGCTCGATGCGCTCTCCCGGACCGGCGAGGATCACCTTGTGCTCTCCGACGACGCTGCCGCCGCGCAGGCTCGCAAGCCCGATATCGCCGCGCCGGCGCGGTCCGGTGATGCCGTCGCGGCCTCTGACGGCGTGCGTCTCCAAATCGACGCCACGCCCCTGCGCGGCAGCGGCCGCCAACATGAGGGCGGTGCCGGAGGGCGCGTCCACCTTGTCCCGGTGGTGCATCTCCACGATCTCGATGTCGTAGTCCTCGTCCAGCGCTTCGGCGACGCGGCGCGTCAGGGCCGCCAGCAGATTGACGCCAAGGCTCATGTTGCCCGCTTTGATGATGGGCGCATGTCGCGCTGCGCCGGCAATCTTTGCCTCATCGGCTTCGGATAGGCCCGTCGTTCCGATCACGTGCACGATCCGCGCGTTGGCAGCGAGGCCGGCGAACTCGACCGTTGCCGCCGGCGAGGTAAAATCGAGGATGCCTTCCGAGTTGGCGATGACCTCCAGCGGGTCTGCGCTGACCGCGACGCCGATCGGACCTATGCCGGCGAGCACCCCGGCGTCGGCGCCGATGACGGGAGAGCCGGGCTGCTCGACGGCCCCAGAGATGGTGCAGCCCTCGGCCTGTTGTACCGCGCGAACGAGCTCGTGGCCCATGCGGCCGGCAACGCCCATCACGGCGATCTTCATCTGGGACCTCGAGTTCGAACGATGGGAATGCGCCGCGGTATAGCAACGCGCTTGAGGAAGAGGAAGGGCAACGGCGAAAGCCCTACGGCAAGGATGCCCTCTTATGCAACTGCGAGGCCCGTGTTCCGATCGGAGCCGGTGCGCGAGCCCGGTTGCACCGGCTCGCCAGAGAGCCCGCCCAGGGGCTGCCGTTCAGGCGTGTTTGTTGAAAGGGCCGGCGTCGAGGTCAAGCGAATGATTGTCCCACCGTCAGATCAATCCCAAGCGAAAGCGATCTTCTTGAGCTTCTTGTTGCCGAACCGCTCGAAGCCGAGGCCTGCCGGGCGCCCGCCGCGGCGCCAATAGAACTCGGTGGCAATTTCGTTGTCAGCCAGCGCCCAGACGATGAGGCCAGACAGCTGCTGGGTGTCGAGATGGTGGCGGCATGCCTCGAACAGGTGCTCGCCAAATCCGAGGCCTTGATGGGTCGGCATCACATAGATCTCGTAGATCTCGCCTTCATGCGCGCCGCGCACGCGCGCCGTGCCGAGCGTGGCATAGCCCGCGATGTTGGCTCCAACTTGAACGACCAGGACGCCTTGGCCGGACCTGATCGTCGCATGCCACCACTCGGCGTTGCGGCGCTGGATCATGCTCTCAAGATGCAGGTGGGGAATGATGCCGAGGTAGGCTTGGCGCCAGGTGGAGCGAAATATTTCGCTCAGAGCGGCTGCGTCCGCGAGCTTGCCGCGGCGGATCTCGCACTTTGAGCTTTCACCCAACATATTGAAAACGCTAACTTATGGATCCGGACCGATGTGACCGCCTAGGGTCACAGGCAACAGCTTACAAAACTTTTGCGCAACACAAACATAAAGAAGGGGCCCGTGCGGTGAAGCATTTCCGGGGCCCCGTCGTCGGGTGGGCTCTGAACGGCGCAGGCAAGCCCTAGGCTCTGCTCAGCCTGAAGGCGACTTAGCCGACGTTCTTGAGCTGATCGAAAGTCTTGGTGGCCGCAGCGTTCATGCTCTCGAGCGTCTGCCGGCCGATCTTGTTGGAGAGCTCGAAGAATTCCTTGGTCTGCGCGCTTGCACTCGCCAGCTGCTGCTGGACGAAGCTTGCCTGCAGCCGCGCAACCTCCGGCATCGTCTTGGCGCGCGCCATGGCCTCGGCCGCATCGAACATGGCTTCCGCGTTGACGCTCGCCGTGTGCAGCATCTTCTCGCCCATGGACTTGGCGCCGGCCTGAGCGGTCAGCATGATCTCCTGCATGGCCTTGGCGCCATCCTGGGCTGCCGTGCTGAGTTTCGTGTAGGCCTCGCGCCCCTTGGCAACACTGTCCTCAGCCATTGCCTGCACGTTCTCGGGAATGCGCGCTTCCTTGGCCGCGGCCAACATCTCCTGGGCCTGGCGGGTGTATTGGTCGTTCATGTCTGTCTCCAAATGGAAATATGCCCTCCGGCAAGCTGGCGCGGGAACGTCGTCCCGGCCGTGCCGGTTGCATTAGCTACCGTAACCCTTACGGCTTTCTGTATAGCGCAGACTTTTGTGCATTGCAACATCAAAATTATTGCAGCGCAACAAAGCCATCATGCGATCTGTTAGTTGGGTCAAGATACGCCCCTTAAGCGTCGACACCTTGATGTCCGTCGCCTAAAGGTGTGGAAATCTGTCGCGGTAGCCCATAGCCGATTGATCAAAAAGGATGTCGGAGGGCCGCAAAGGGCGGGCCAGCGCCAGGCCCTCGAGGGATCGGCATCGCGACAAGGCCACGTAAGCCTGGCCGTGCGCGAACGTTCCCCGGCCTAAATCGATGTAGACCCGGTCGAGCGTGAGCCCTTGGGATTTGTGGATGGTGAGGGCCCAGGCCAGACGGACCGGGAATTGCCTGAAGGTGCCGGTGACGTTCTCCACGATCTTCTCGGCGCCCTGATCGAACGCGTACCGGCGCGCCTCCCAGGAAACGGGCTCCAGCTCGTGGTCCTTGCCGTCGATCTCGATCCAAACGCGCTTCTGCTCCAGCCGCGCGATGCGCGCGACCGTTCCGTTGACCCAGCGCTTGTCGGGGTCGTTGCGCAAGAGGATGACCTTGGCGCCAGGCTTCAGGAGCAGCGTTGCGTCGGTCGGGTGGGCGCTGGCGCCGAACTCACCGGAGATGCCGGCCTCATAGGTCCGAACGTCGCCGGGCAGCGCGTCCAGATACGCCATGTTGATGCGTTGGGCCGCCGCATTTGTGGGGGTGAGGATGACGTAGGAGTCGCCTTCACCGAGCGTGCGTATGGCGTGCGTGCGCTCATTGAGGACCGACAGATCGTCCTCGGTGACCTCGCCGTCGCGGATTCGGTTGAGCACGCGCAGCAGCCCTTCGTCGTTCTGGCGAAAGACGTGATCCAGCTCGATGAGCGACATGCCCGCGCCCTCGGTGAGCGCGGGGATTTGAAAGAAAAAGGGCCCCCCGTGCGCGCTTTCGAGGTGCTCTGCCTCCTCGGCGCCCTGAACGACGGGTGGCAGCTGGTGCAGGTCGCCGAACAGCAGAAGCCTTGCGCCGCCGAACGGCTCGCGCGGACGCCCCCGGTTGACGCGCAGCGACTGGTCGATGGCCCACATGAGGTCGGAGCGCACCATCGACACCTCGTCGATGATGATGAGCTTCAAGCGCCGCATGAGCCGCCCATTGCGGCTGCGGCGTATGTCGTCGGGGCGGACGAGGCGGGGGGGAAAGCCGAAGAACGAATGGATAGTCTGGCCGCCGACGTTCACCGCCGCAAGGCCGGTGGGTGCCAGCACCACGGACTCCTGAGCGATCATGTCGCGCAGCGAGCGCAGAAGCGTCGACTTGCCGGTGCCGGCACGGCCCGTGACAAACAGGTGGCCTTCGTCGTTGCGGGCGAACTCGAGCGCCGTCAGGAACTGCGGCGGCGGCGTGATATCGGCCGGCCATTCGTCATGGCCGGCGTGCGTCAGTTGGCTTTCCTGTGGAATTCTTCCCGACACGCGCAGCCCCGCAAAGCTTCGGCCTGCTTAGCAGGACTAGGCCGCCGCTAAAAGCGTTGCGCCGGCCGAAGGGCCGGCCGGCGCAAGACATTCGTTGAATTTCTTTGCGTCGAAGGATCAGTCGCGTGTGATAGCGACGACCTTGAAGGCGCCGTCGAGCTTGACGTCGTACTGCATGCCCTTGCACTTGGCATCGTCGATCTCGTAGACGCCGGTCGCCTCGCTCTCCTTCTCATAAGTGCCGCCCTCGCAGCCCCACTCGGTCAGTGCGGCCTTGATTTTCGCGGCCTCGTCGTCGGAGGGCTTCTCATCGGCGAAGGCGGGAGCGCCACAAAGGGCCGCAGCGAAAGCGATGATCAAGAGCTTTTTCATGCTGTCCTCCTCTAAAGTCATAGTGCCACGCTTGCACGCAACGCTATAACACGCCTTTTGCACCGCACAACAGGCACGATTGTAGGGATTTTTTCCCGTATTTTCAGGGAATTATTCCCGCTACGCGACTTCGCGCGCGCGCTCCATCTTCTTGCGCATGTTGGGATCGAGCCAGCGCTTCCTCAGTCGGATCGAACGCGGTGTCACCTCGACGAGTTCCTCGTCCGTAATGTAGGCCATCGCCTTTTCCAGCGACATCTTCATGGGCGGGGTGAGTTGCACGTTCTCGTCCTTGCCGGACGCGCGCACGTTGGTCAGCTTCTTGCCCTTGACGACGTTGACCTCCAGGTCGTTCTCGCGCGAGTGCTCGCCCACGATCATCCCCGTGAAGACGCGCGTCTGCGGCCCGATGATGAAGGGCCCGCGGTCCTGCAGATTGAAAATCGCGTAAGCCGCGGCCTCGCCGTCACCGTTGGAGATGAGAACGCCCGTGCGCCGGCCGGGGATCTCGCCGCGGAACGGCGCATAGGCATGAAAGAGGCGGTTCATGACGGCGGTGCCGCGCGTGTCGGTGAGCAACTCGCTCTGATAGCCCAAGAGCCCGCGCGTGGGCACGTGGAACACAAGCCGTTGGCGGCCGCCGCCGGAGGGGCGCATTTCCAGAAGCTCGCCCTTGCGTTCCGACAGTTTTTGAACGACGACGCCTGAGTGCTCCTCGTCGACGTCGATTATGGTCTCCTCGATCGGCTCCAGGCGCGCGCCCGTCGCCTCGTCGGCCTTGAACAGGACGCGGGGGCGCGAGACGGTCAGCTCGAAGCCTTCCCGACGCATGTTCTCGATCAGAATGGCGAGCTGCAGCTCGCCGCGTCCTGCTACCGTAAAGCTGTCCTTGTCGTCGTTCTCGCTGATGTGGATGGCGATGTTGCGCTCCGCCTCCTTGAGGAGGCGCTCGCGGATGACGCGGCTCTGCACCTTGTCGCCCTCCTGGCCGGCGAGTGGGCCGTCATTGATCCGGAATGCCATGGAGATCGTCGGCGGATCGACCGGCTGTGCGACAAGAGGTGTCTCGACCGCGAGATCGCACAGCGTATCGGCGACGGTTGCCACGCTCATGCCCGCGACGGCTACGATGTCGCCGGCCTCGGCTTCCTCCACAGGGACGCGGTCGAGCCCGCGAAAGCCCAGCACCTTTTGCACGCGAAACGTCTCGATCTGCTTGCCGTCCCAGTGCAACGCCTTGAGCTGTTGATTGGGGCGGATGCTGCCGGAGGTGATGCGTCCCGTGAGAATGCGTCCCAGATAGGGATCGGCCTCGAGCGTGGTCGCCAGCAGCCGCAACGGGCCGGGCTTGACCTTGGGCGGCGGCACGTGCGCGAGCACGAGATCGAACAGCGGCGCGAGGCTATCCTTGGGGCCCTCCGGCGCGGTTGCCATCCAGCCGTCGCGGCCCGAGCCGTAGAGCACGGGAAAGTCGAGCTGCTCGTCGGTGGCGTCGAGGTTGGCGAAGAGGTCGAAGATCTCGTTCAAGACGTCGCTGTGACGCTCGTCGGGGCGGTCGATCTTGTTGACGGCGACGATGGGCTTGAGCCCGCGTTTGAGGGCCTTGGAGACCACGAACTTGGTCTGCGGCAGCGGTCCTTCGGAGGCGTCGACGAGCACGATGGCGCCGTCGACCATGTTGAGGATGCGCTCCACCTCGCCGCCGAAGTCGGCGTGACCCGGCGTGTCGACGATGTTGATGCGGGTGTCCTTCCAGACGACGGACGTGCACTTCGCCAGGATGGTAATGCCGCGCTCGCGCTCCAGGTCGTTGGAATCCATGGCGCGCTCGGCCACCCGCTGGTTCTCGCGGAACGAGCCGGACTGTTTGAGAAGCTCGTCGACGAGCGTGGTCTTGCCGTGGTCGACGTGGGCGATGATGGCGATGTTTCTAAGGTTCATCGGGCTTTTGTGCGCTGCAACAGGTGCGCGGACCTAGCACATCGCGCGGGGCCCCGCCAGCCCGCTCCTTCAAACGTGGCGGTGCATGGCGGAGTGGGTCTTCGTATCGCGCATCAGCCCGTAAACCATGAGGGACACCAAGATGCAGCCCGTCACGTACCAGTAGAACGCCTGCTCGTGGCCGATGTCTTTCAGGTAGAGCGCCACCCATTGCGCCGAACCGCCGAACAGCGCCACCGTCACCGCATAGGGAAATCCCACCCCCATGGCGCGGATGCTGGTGGGAAACAGCTCCGCCTTCACGACGGCGTTGATGGCCGTGTAGCCGCTGACGATGACAAGCGCGCCCATAATCAGAAAGAAGGCCGACCAGGCATCTCTGACTTCTTGAAGGGCGGTCAGAATCGGAACGGTGAGAAGGGTGCCGAGGATGCCGAAGGTCAACAGCACGGGGCGGCGCCCGACGCGGTCGGAGATGGCACCGATAAGCGGCTGCAGGCACATGAAGATGAACAGTGTGCCGGCGGCGATCACGGTGGAGGTGTCCTTGGAAAAGCCGGCCGAGTTCACCAGAAACTTCTGCATGTAGATCGTATAGGTGTAGAAGGCGACGGTGCCGCCGAGCGTCAGCCCGACCACGATCGCAACCTCGCGCGGATGCTTGAGCAGGCCGCGCAGAGGACTCGAGCGCGTGTCGAATGTGGCGCTGGCTTCCTCGAAGGCCTCGGTCTCGTGCATGTCGCGCCGCATGAAATAGACGACGATCGCCAGACCGGCGCCGATCGCAAAGGGAATGCGCCAGCCCCAGGCCTCGAGCTGTTCCGGCGTGAGCAGCAGCTTCTGCAGCACAAGCAGCACCAGCATGGCGAGCAGCTGCCCGCCGATGAGCGTCACGTACTGAAAGCTCGAGTAGAAGCCGCGGTGCTCGGGGTGCGCCATCTCGGAGAGATAGGTGGCGCTGGTGCCGTACTCTCCACCCAGGCTCAGGCCCTGAACGAGGCGGGCAAACAGCAGAATGAGGGGAGCCGCCACGCCGACGCTTGCGTATGTGGGGGTGACGGCGATCATCAGCGAGCCGATGCACATCAGCAGCACCGAGACGGTCAGCGCCAGCCGGCGCCCGTGGCGGTCGGCGAAATGGCCGAACAGCCATCCGCCGATGGGCCGCATCAGGAATCCGACGGCGAATATCGCGGTGGTCTGCAGCAGCTGAGCGGTTTGGCTTTCTGCGGGAAAGAAGGAGCCGGCGAAGTAGAGCGAGAACGCGGCATAGGTGTAGAAGTCGAACCATTCGACGAGGTTGCCGGACGAGCCGACGAGGATTGCCTTCAGGCGGCGCGCGGTGTCGGCAAGGTCGGCGCGGGGCATGGTGGCTTGGGATTCACCGGCGCTGCGCGTGTCCATTTCCCGTCCTTGCAGTGGAAGCCGCGTTGCCGATGACGCCCGACACAGGCCCCCCACCGCCGCGAAGCTCAGGTGCAAGGCTAACGCATGATGCCGTGGCGGTACAATGATGCGGGGCTTTCACAGGCGTTCGCGCCGCCCCACTAACGTCGTGGATAGCGGGGAACGGCATGCATTGACCCATGGCCTTGCCAAGCCTTAAGTGCGGGCCAATCTTAGGAGCCCGTAATCGGCGACGGGCACGCAGACCGTAAGATCCGTGGAGCATGACGATGTCACAGGCCAAACACGCCAGGGTGCTGATCCTCGGCTCAGGGCCGGCCGGCTACACGGCCGCCATCTACGCCGCGCGCGCCATGCTCAAGCCGGTGCTGATCCAGGGCTCGCAGCCCGGCGGCCAGCTGACGATCACCACCGACGTGGAGAACTATCCCGGATTTGCCGATGTGATCCAGGGGCCGTGGCTCATGGAGCAGATGCAGGCCCAAGCCGAGCACGTCGGCACCGAGATCGTCATGGACCAGATCGCCAAGGTGGACCTGAAGACGCGCCCCTTCCGCCTCGAAGGGGATTCGGGCGATGTCTACACCTCCGATGCGCTGATCATCTGCACGGGCGCGCAGGCGCGCTGGCTCGGCATCTCCTCGGAGGAGGCGTTGAAGGGCTACGGCGTCTCGGCGTGCGCCACCTGCGACGGCTTCTTCTACAAGGGCAAGGAGGTGGTCGTGGTCGGCGGCGGCAACACCGCGGTCGAGGAGGCGATTTTCCTCACCAACTTTGCCAGCCGCGTCACGGTCGTGCACCGGCGCGATGCATTCCGCGCGGAGAAGATCCTTCAGGACCGCCTGTTCAAGAACCCGAAGATCGAGGTGGTGTGGGACAACAGGGTCGAGGAGATCCTAGGCAACGCCGATCCCAAGTCGGTGACGGGCGTGAGGCTCAAGAACGTCAAGACCGGCGAGACGACGGTACGGGACGCCGACGGCGTGTTCATTGCCATCGGACACGCGCCGGCGACCGGGCTGTTCAAGGGGCAGCTGGAGATGACGCCCGGCGGCTACCTGGTCACCAAGCCGGATTCGACGGCGACATCGGTCCCCGGCGTCTATGCTGCCGGCGACGTCAAGGACGAGGTCTACCGCCAGGCGGTGACGGCCGCCGCCATGGGCTGCATGGCGGCGCTGGAGGCCGAGCGCCACTTCGCGACGCTAGACATCAAGGCGGAGGCGGCCGCGGAGTGAGCCCGCTCACTCGATCTTGTAGGCGACGAGCTTGTCGTCCTTCATCATCGGTATCAGCAGCAGGCGCTCCGCTGGAACCCAGCCGATATCGGCGCTGCCCTGATCGAGGTCGAGCAATTTCTCGGCGTGGCCCGCAGTGTCGATGCGGTAGAGCGCGCCCGCGACCCAATCGGTGACAAGGAAGCTCTTTTCATCGAGCGATTCGATGCCGTCGAGGTTGCCGACCGGCGTGCCGTCGCCGAGGTCGCGCACAGTCTTATCGGGGATCGACACCTCCACGAGATTGGCGGGTGCCGATGTCGCGGCGGAAGTCCCCGGACTGCCCCAGGCGGCGATGATCAACTTGTCGCCGACGGCGTGCAGGCCGTTTGGAAACTTGAGGGCTTCGCCCTCCATCCATTTTTCAAGCTTGCCGTCAGCAAGACGCCAAATGGCACTGGTGCTCGAGTCCGACACGTAGACGTTGCCGTCGCCGTCCGCCGTGACGTCGTTGAGGAACTTGGCGCCCGGCGCGTCATAGCGCGCGACGATCCTTCCATCGGCGATGTCGATCTCGACCAGCCGGTCGATATCGGACACGTAAAGGCGGCCGTTGGCGAGCGCCATGCCTTTGGGTGCGTCGAGGCCCTCTGCCCACTTGAGCGCAATGATCTTGCCGTCCTTGAGCGAGACCTTCGAGATGAAGCCGTTGGCGACTTTGCCTGCAGGATCGCCGTTTATGTTGCTTACATAGGCGAAACCGGCTTGCGGAACGGGTAGCGCCGACTCCGGAGTCGCAAGTCCCGTCGTCTCCCAAAGCTCAACGGGCTTGCACATTGCAGGCGACGCCCACACCAGGATTGCGAGGGCGCCTGCAGCCCATCCGAACGATCTCATTGCGAACTCCATTTGTTTCATTGGCAGGCCATTGGGCCACAGTGTTTCTTACCGAAGGTTGGCGGCGGCAACCCGGCACCATGCGCCCTATTCATGCGCCGCCGGGTGGTCTAAGTTGCACCGCAACAAGCCGAGGCCGTCTTCGAACGCAAGCGTTTTTTCGCGGATGCAACTTATCCGAGCGCTATCGCTTGTGCCCGTGCGGCCGGAGCGTACATCGCGATGCCCGATGGGGTCGATCCATGGACTGGGACAAGCTCAGGATTTTTCACGCCGCGGCGGAGGCGGGCAGCTTCACGCATGCCGGCGACGCCTTGCACATGAGCCAATCGGCGGTGAGCCGCCAGGTGTCGGCGCTCGAGCGCGAGCTGAAGGTCACCCTCTTTCACCGGCACGCGCGCGGTCTGGTGCTGACCGAGCAGGGTGAGCTGCTGCACCAGACGACATCCGACGTCGTCAACAAGCTGCATACGGCGGAGACGCTGCTGTCGGATACGACCTCCAAGCCGACCGGAGAGCTTCGCATCACCTTGCCGGTGGGCTTCGGCACGATCTGGCTCACGCAGCGCCTGCGCGAGTTTCATGAGCTCTACCCCGAGATCCGGGTCGAGCTGCTGCTCAACGACGACCAGGTCGACATCGGCATGCGCGCGGCCGACGTCGCCATCTGGACGCGCGAGCCGGGTCAGACCGATCTCATCCGCCGCACGCTGTTCACCAGCCGCGTGCGCGCCTTCGCCTCCACGCAGTATGTGCGCCGCTTCGGTGCGCCGAAGACGCCCGAGGAGCTCGACCGGCACCGGATCGTGTCCTACAGCGGCCAGCCGGCCCAGCACCTGTCCGCGATCACCTGGATCGAGACGGTGGGGCGCGACGGCAAGGCGCCGCGCGAGCCGGCGTTCCGCGCCAACAGCGTCGTGGCCCTGCGCTATGCCATCCGGGCCGGCATCGGCATCGGCATGATCCCCGACTACATGTTCGACGAGCAAGCCGACCTGGTGCCGGTGCTGACCGAGATCGAGCACCCCACCCTGCCGATCCTCTTCGTCTACCCCGAGGAGCTCAAATCCTCCAAGAAAGTCCAGGTTTTGCGCGACTTCCTGGTCGCCAAGGCGCGGCAGTGGAAGTACTGAGCGGTCTCAGGCCCCGGCAGGAATTGCAGCGCGGCGGGCGAGACGCTATCTAACCGGCACGGTTTCTTCAGCATCGGCGGCTAGGGACTCACTTAACCACTCGCGCTCATGGCGGGAAGGCTCCGCCTCACGCGAGGGTTGCCGCCGCGGCGCGAGCTTCGGACTGAGATAAGGCGATGGCCAAGACGCTCTACGACAAGATCTTCGACGACCACCTGGTCGACCAGCAGCCGGACGGCACCTGCCTGCTCTACATCGATCGCCACCTGGTGCACGAGGTGACGAGCCCGCAGGCCTTCGAGGGACTGCGCCTGGCGGGCCGCAAGGTGCGCGCGCCGGAAAAGACGCTGGCCGTCGTCGACCACAACGTCCCGACGTCGGACCGCAGCCACGGCATCGACGACGACGAAAGCCGCATCCAGGTGGAGACGCTTGCCAAGAACGCCCATGACTTCGGCGTCGAGTATTTCCACGAGCTCGATATGCGGCAGGGCATCGTGCACGTGGTGGGCCCCGAGCAGGGCTTCACACTGCCGGGCACCACCATTGTCTGCGGCGACAGCCATACCTCGACCCACGGCGCTTTCGGCGCGCTCGCCCATGGCATCGGCACCTCCGAGGTCGAGCACGTGCTCGCCACGCAGACGCTGATCCAGAAGAAAGCCAAGAACATGCGGGTGACGGTCGACGGCAAGCTGCCCGCCGGCGTCACCGCCAAGGACGTGATCCTCGCCATCATCGGCGAGATCGGCACTGCGGGCGGCACCGGGCACGTCATCGAGTACGCGGGCGAGGCCATCCGCTCCCTGTCTATGGAAGGGCGCATGACGGTCTGCAACATGTCGATCGAGGGCGGCGCGCGTGCCGGCATGATCGCGCCCGACGAGACGACGTTCGCCTTCATCAAGGGTCGCCCCAAAGCACCCAAGGGCGCGGCCTGGGACATGGCCCTGCGCCACTGGGAGACGCTTGCCTCCGACGGGAACGCGCACTTCGATACCGAGGTGAAGCTCGACGCGGCCAAGCTGCCGCCGATCGTGACCTGGGGCACGAGCCCGGAGGACGTCGCTTCCATCACCGGCGTGGTGCCCGACCCCGCCAAGGTCGAGGACGACAACAAGCGCGCCTCCATGCAGCGCGCGCTCGACTACATGGGGCTTAAGCCCGGCACCAAGATGACCGACATCCCGCTCGACGTGGTGTGGATCGGCTCGTGCACGAACGGGCGCATCGAGGACTTGCGCGCCGTCGCCAAGATCGTCGAGGGCAGGAAGATTTCAGAAAAGCTCGATTACGCAATGATCGTGCCGGGCTCCGGGCTGGTCAAGGCGCAGGCCGAGGCCGAGGAGCTGGACAAGATCTTCAAGGACGCGGGCTTCGAGTGGCGCGAGCCCGGTTGCTCCATGTGCCTGGGCATGAACCCCGACCAGCTGAAGCCGCAGCAGCGCTGCGCCTCGACCTCGAACCGCAACTTCGAAGGGCGTCAGGGCCGGCTGGGGCGCACGCACCTGCTGTCGCCGATCATGGCGGCGGCCGCTGCGATCGAGGGCCATTTCGTCGATATCCGTACCTGGCAGAGCTGACGGCCCCAATTGGGAGCAGCAATGGAGAAGGCGCTCGTCCAGCAGAAGTTTGGGGCCGCCGCCGCCGACTACGCGGCTTCTTGCGTGCACGCGCGCGGGCCCAGCCTCGCCCGTGTCGTGGATTTGGTCGCCCCGCAGTCCGGTTGGCGGATGCTGGATGTGGCGACCGGCGCCGGGCACACGGGCCTGGCATTCGCTCCGCACGTGGCCCACGTCATTGCCAGCGACATCACAGAGGAGATGCTCGCCGAAGCCAGGAAACTCGCCGCTGAGAAGGGTTTCACCAATGTCGAGACGGCGCGGGCCGACGCCGCTGCGCTGCCGTTCAAGGACGCCAGCTTCGATCTGGTGACGTGCCGGCTGGCCGCGCACCACTTCCCCGAGCCGGGCGCTTTCGTTGCCGAGGTGGGGCGCGTGCTCAGACCGGGTGGCGTGTTGGCGCTCGTCGACAACATCAGCCCCGACGGCACCATCGATCCCCACACCTCGCCCGTGGCGCTGCGCGATGCGGCCGCCGTCTACAATGCGTTCGAGCGCTTGCGCGATCCGAGTCATGCCCGTTGCCTCGGCCTGGGCGAGTGGCTTGCGCTCCTGGAGCGTGGCGGCTTCGCTATCGTGCACCAGGAGCACATCGACCAGGACATCGCTTTCAGGCCATGGGTGCAGCGCATGCGCTGCAACGCTGAGACCATTGGACGTTTGAAGGCCATGCTCGGCGACGTGGCGCTGGCGCGCTTTCTCAAGCCCCGCAAAAGCAAGGAAGGGCTCATGTTCACCTTGCAGGAGGCGATTATCGTCGCCCGCAAACGGCGGGTAGGTGAATGAGCAACGCCGGCAAATGGCAGGACGCAACGGCGCCGACGCTGGCCGATTTCCAGGAGCTGGCGGCCGCGGCCTGGGAGCGCATCCCGGCCGAGTTCCGCGACAAGAGCAAAGACCTTTTCATACGCGTGGAGGACTTCGCGACCGACGAGGTTCTGCAGGCCCTCGGGATCACAAGCCCCTTCGACCTCCTGGGCCTCTACCACGGTGTCAGCCTAAATCATAAGAGTGTGATGGATCTGCCACGCCAGCCCGACATGGTGTTTCTATACCGCCGCCCCATCCTCGAGGAATGGGCGCAAGGGGGCGAGTCGCTCGGCAATCTCATCGCGCACGTGCTGATACACGAGATCGGGCACCACTTCGGCTTTTCCGACGACGATATGGCCCGCATCGAGTCGGCGGCCGGCTCTTGATGGCGTCTTTGTTAATTTCTATGTGCAGGAGATTGTCACACAAGTCCCGCAGGCTTGTCTGAAATGGGAAAGCGGGTCATTCTGCGGGTGAGGTTCTAAGGATACCGGGGGATTCCATTAGTGCCATGACGACCATGCGCCGCGGTTCATTCCGGCTGGCACGGGGGCTGGTTGCGCTACTCGTCCTGACGTTGCCAGTTGCGGCGCAGCACTACGCCCCCACTCACTATTCAACTGGCGCAAAGTCCCCGACCCCTGAGGAATACATTGAGCACACCGGCGGCGAGGCGACGATCGTTGCTCCCGGCGAGTTCATTCTCGACGGGGTCCGGCTGGAGTGCGGGCAGCGCCCGACCGTAATCGACAACAAGCTCGACGACTATGGCGCGGCTTACCCAGGGTTCCTCATCATGAACCTGAAGCTGCTCAACAGGGTTTCGACGCCGGTCAAGCTGTGGATCTACTCGCACGAGTGCGGGCACCAGTTCCGCGGTCCGGACGAGGAGACCGCCGACTGTTTTGCCGTGCAGCGCGGGCGCCGGCGGGGCTGGCTGTCTCCGGGCGGGGTGGAGGAGATCTGCGAGTTCATCGCGCCGGCCAAGGGCGACGCCATGCACTTCTCCGGCTCGCACCGCTGCGACTACATGCGCCAGTGCTTGATTGATCGCAAGATCTGGTAGGCGGCCGGCCCTTCGGGCAGCGCGCTCAAGTCGCGACTTATCCCCGCCCTCCCCTTAACGACTAAATTCGGCTTTTGCGCTTGCGAGAGGCGGAACGCCCTTGCGCCTCGCCGATTATGCCAAACGGCTCTTAGGCCTTGCCGAGACGGTGCACCGCTGGCTCGGTGCGCTCTCCTTGCTCGACGATGCTCGCCGCCGCCGGGTCGCCAAGTACGCCGAGAAGATCGCTTCGACCCTGGCGCGCGCGGCCGAAGCGCTGCACAGGCTCGAGCAGTCGCCCCATGATGCCAGGGCGCGCGAGCAGGCGATCCGCGAGCTCGGCCGCATCGTGGGCTATATCGAGACCATGGTCGGGGCGCTCGACCGGCACCTTGACGGGCGCAAGCTCGCGGGCGTTAAAAGGCGCCTGGAGCTGCTTCGGCCGGCCGAGCTGCACAAATGCGTGGTATCCGGTCGCAAGCCGAAGCATATCGACCGCTTGGCGTCGGCGGAGGGCTACTTCCAGGCGCTCGCCGACGGTCTTGGCACCTGAAAGGCCCGCAAGAGAGCACGAATGGAGAAGTTCACGACACTGACCGGCGTCGCCGCCCCGCTGCCCATGCGCAATGTCGACACCGACATGATCATTCCCAAGCAGTTCCTGAAGACGATCCTGCGCACGGGGCTCGGCAAGAGCCTGTTCTTCGAGATGCGCTACGACGAGGCGGGTAAGGAGGTGCCCGACTTCGTGCTCAACCAGCCGGCCTACCGCAAGGCGCAGATTCTGGTCACCGGCGCGAACTTCGGCTGCGGCTCCTCGCGCGAGCACGCCCCGTGGGCGCTGTTGGACTTCGGCATCCGCTGCATCATCGCGCCCGACTTCGCCGACATCTTCTACAACAACTGCTTTCAGAACGGGATTCTGCCGATCAAGCTGCCGCAGGCGCAGGTCGACAAGCTGATGGACGATGCGAGCCGCGGCGCCAATGCGACGCTCACGGTCGATCTGGAAGCTCAAGAGATCCGCGGGCCCGACGGCGGCGTCATCAAGTTCGACGTCGACCCGTTCCGCAAGCACTGCCTGCTGAACGGGCTCGACAACATCGGCCTGACGCTGGAGAAGCACGAGGCGATCCAGGCCTTCGAGCAGAAGGCGACGGCGGCCAGGCCCTGGCACTGAGGCGGCGAGAGAAAGGTTCAGCTCTCATGTGGCGTTCGATCGCGATATTCCTCGCCGGCGGCATCTTCGGCGTCGCGGCCGGGACGGCTTTGGGGTTCTTCCTGTTCCCGTTCGTCTTTCCCCCGCCGCCGGCGACCGAGCAGCTCACGGCCGAGGAGCGCACCGAGGCCGTCGCTGAGGGCACGTTCATCCACGCCAACCCGAGCGATCCCATCCACTACGGAAAGGGCAAGGTCACGGTCTACGAGGGCAACGTGTTCCTCGAGCCCGACTTCGAGGTGGGCCCGGGGCCGGACTACCACGTCTATCTGGTGCCCAAGGCCAATGTGCGCGGCGAGGCCGACGTGGCCGACGCCATGTTCGTCGATCTCGGCAAGCTGCGCAGCTTCGAGGGCAGCCAGAAGTACGCCATTCCCGGCGGCGTCGATCTCAAGAAATACCCCAGCGTCGTGATCTGGTGTCAGCGGTTCGGCGTGCTGATCTCCCCGGCGGATCTAACCTTCGCCGGCGGCTGACCGGCGCATGCAAGCAATAAAGCGGAGGAAGCAATGGCGAAGCCGATCCATATGATGGTGCGCGTGCTCGACGAGGCGCGCTCCGTTGATTTCTACAAGAAGGCGTTCGGGATGGACATCTCCGACCGCGTGGACTTCCCCGACTTCACACTGATCTACATGCGCGGGCCCGACGCGCCGTTCGAGGTCGAGCTCACCGTCAACAAGGGCACCACAGAGCCCTACAACCTCGGCAACGGCTATGGCCACGTCGCGTTCGTCGTCGACGATCTCGAAGCCGAGCGCGCGCGCATGACGGCGGCGGGCCTGGCGCCCAAGGACATCAAGCAGATGACGCACGAGGGGCGCCCGTTCGGGAAGTTCTTCTTCATCGAGGATCCCGACGGCTACAAGATCGAGGTGCTGCAGAAGGGCGGCCGATTCAACTAGCCGCATCGGAAGCGCATCACCCATCCCCCTGCTGGCGCGGATGCCTTGTCAATGTGCGGTGGTGGTCCCATTGTGCCGGTGCCGCCGCGCGGCGGGCCACAGGGCCTGAATTGACAACGATCGCGCGCACGCAGGGGGAACGCACATGGCCAATCCAGGGGCCATCTCAGGGGCGAGCTCCGGCTCCGGCCGCCGAGCCGGCATGGGCCCGGAGGAAAGACGGGTCATCTTCGCCTCCTCGCTGGGCACGGTCTTCGAGTGGTACGACTTCTATCTCTATGCCACGCTTGCACCGTTCTTCGCGGCGCTGTTCTTTCCGCCGGGCAACGACACCGCAGCGCTGCTCTCCGCCTTCGCGACCTACGCTGCGGGCTTTCTCGTGCGGCCCTTCGGCGCCATCATCTTCGGTCGCATCGGCGACCAGGCCGGGCGCAAATACACCTTCATCATCACGATCCTGGTCATGGGCACGGCGACGTTCGCCGTGGGCCTGCTGCCGACTTTCGCTACGATCGGCTGGATGGCGCCGGTCTTGTTGGTGTCGCTGCGCCTGCTGCAAGGTCTGGCGCTCGGCGGAGAGTATGGCGGTGCGGCGACCTATGTGGCGGAGCATGCCAGGCCCAACAGTCGCGGGTTCGCGACGAGCTGGATCCAGACCACGGCGACGCTCGGCTTCTTTCTGGCCCTGCTGATCATCGGCCTGTGCCGCTTCTTTCTGTTCGAGCCGGGTGATTTCGCCGAATGGGGCTGGCGGTTACCCTTCCTCGTCTCCGTGCTCCTGCTGGTGTTCTCGGTCTACATCCGGGCCAAGCTCAACGAGAGTCCGGTGTTCACGAAAATGCGCCAGGAAGGCCGCGGCTCCAAGGCGCCGATACGCGAAAGCTTCTTCCACTATCCCAACAACAAGTACGTGCTCCTGGCGCTGCTGGGCGCCACGGCCGGACAGGGCGTCGTCTGGTACACGGGGCAGTTCTATGCGCTGTTCTTCCTGACCATAACGCTCAAGGTCGAGCTGCTGACCGCCTACCTCCTCATCGGCGCTTCGCTGCTGATCGGCACGCCGCTGTTTGTGCTCTTCGGCTGGCTCAGCGACAGGATCGGGCGCTTGAAGATCATTCTTGCGGGATGTCTTCTCGCGGCGCTGACCTACTTCCCGCTGTTCGGCGCGCTGACGCACTACGTCAACCCCGACCTCGAGAGGTTCCAGGCGCAAAATCCCATAACGCTGACCGCCGATCCGGCAACGTGCAGCCTGCACATCTTCGTCGGGCCGTGGTCCAAGTTCACCGACTGCGATCGCGCCAAGGACTTCCTGACAAAGTCGGGCCTGTCGTTTGCGACTGCGGACGCGCCGGCCGCAACGCAGTCGGTCGGCGTGCAGATCGGCTCGACAGAGATTGATGGTTGGGATGCGAAGGCCTGGACCGAGAGCCTGAAGGCCGCCGGCTACCCCGAGCGAGCCGACCCGGATAAGATCGATTTTGCCATGGCGCTCGGCATCCTCACGGTCTTTCTCGTCTACGTGACGATGGTGTACGGCCCGGTCGCTGCGTTCCTGGTCGAGCTGTTCCCGACCAAGATCCGCTACACCTCCATGTCGCTGCCTTATCACATCGGCAACGGCTGGTTCGGCGGGATGCTTCCGCTGCTCGCGACGGCGATCGTTGCCGCCACGGGCAACATCTACAACGGCCTGTGGTATCCGATCGGCGTGGCGCTGATGTCGGTCATCGTCGGGGTGCTGTTCTTGCGGGAGACGAAGGACCGCGAGATCACCGAGTAGGGGCGAACGCGGCCGCCTACCAGTCGCTACCCGTCACATGCGGCTTGGCGTTTCTGAGATTGGCCGGCGTCTTCTGAGGCCAAGACGCGCCGAGATTGCGCAGGTACGAATCGTCATTTGGCGGTTGGCACCAGATGTTGCCGTAAAAGCCGTAGGGGCCGTTGTAGGGCGTGCAATCGCGCCCGCGGCGGCTCTTCGTGGCGCCGATCTCGATGATTGCCTCGCCCGATCGCGCGATATCCGGCGGGACGCTCGCTGCCTGAGCGGCCGAAATGGTGGCGGGCAGGGCTGCTCCCATAAGCAGCACGCAGGCGGCGGAAACGCGCATGGACTCCCTCACTTCTCGACGGCGTTGACTAATGCCGGCAAAGTGCACCGGCTGCCGAGAAGGTTACCTGCTGCGCGTTTCGATCCCGGTTGGGCCGACGGTGGCTTTTGGCTAGTCTTTGCTTCGAATTGTTTGCGGGCCGTTGAGGATCGCCGATCAGATGTGCGCGGCGCGCGCCTCGGTCAGCGCACCCGACAGGGCGTCGGAGAAGTCGCGCCGCTCGTCGTCGGTCAGGAACCGGCCGAAGGATAGCTCGCGGCCGTGCGAGGCGAGCCGCAGGTCGGTACGTCCCTGCGGGCCCTCGGCAAGGAATACGCGCACCCAGTACGGATTGAAGTCGTAGCTCTCGCGCTTGCCCGAGGGATGGACGCGCGTCAGCGTCAACACGCTCGGCGTCAGCTCGACTGTCTCGTAGAGACGTCCGGAGCGGTAGTTGAGGCGGAACGCAACGTAGATGAGGGCCACATCGAGGCCGAAAAACCCGAACACCGGCCAGGCCCCCATGGCCAGGAAAACCATGCCCGTCACGAAGCTCACGGCACCTATCGCCGACATGAGGACGAGGAAGCCCCGCGGTCCGAGCGAGCGGTGTGGATGAAGCATGGCGCGGAAGGCGCGTTGCTCTTGCTTTGCCTCTTCGTTTTGGCTCATGTGCGCAGCCTATCCCTTGGGACCCAAAATATGAACAGCCTCCGGCGGCCCGGCGCAAGGTCGAAAGTTACCGCCAAGACATCGAAAGCGAAGAAACGCGCCAAGGCCCCCGTGAGGCGGACCGCTTCCAAGCGCCGGTCCGGCCTGACGCCCGAGGCCGTCGCCGAGATCTTTCGCCGCCTTGCCGCGGCCGACCCCGATCCCAAGAGCGAGCTGGAATACGTTAATCCCTTCACCTTGCTGGTCGCCGTCGTGCTGTCGGCGCAGGCAACAGATGCCGGCGTCAACAAGGCGACGCGCCCCCTGTTCAAGATCGCCGACAGCCCCGAGAAAATGGCTCGGCTCGGCGAGGAGAAGCTGCGCGAGCGTATCAAGACCATCGGGCTCTACCGCAACAAGGCGCGCAACGTAATCTTGCTGTCGCGGCAGCTGATCGCTGCGCATGGCGGGAAGGTTCCGCGCGACCGTGACGCTCTGGAGGCGCTGCCCGGCGTCGGGCGCAAGACTGCAAACGTCGTCTTGAACGTGACGTTCGGCGAGCCGACGATGGCGGTCGACACGCATGTGTTCCGCGTCGCCAATCGCATAGGTCTGTCGCGCGGCAAGACGCCGTTGGAGGTGGAAGAGGACCTGCTGCGCATCGTGCCGGCGCAGTACGCGGTTCATGCGCATCACTGGCTCATCCTGCATGGGCGCTATGTGTGCAAGGCGCGCCGGCCCGAGTGTCCGACGTGTCTCATCAGCGATTTGTGCCGCTTCGAAGGAAAGACCTTGTGAGCAGAAACAGGGTCAGCGGCGACGAAATGGCGCGCTCGCGCTTGCTGCCCCATTAACTCTGTACGGGCCCTGCGCTTAACGGATGCCCAAAATTGAGCCGGCGAGGCTCCCCATTTTCGCCTCAGGAGTTACGGGCGCACGTCGCTTTTTTCCGAAAAGTCCGTGGACCGCTTAAGTTGCCGAATACGGATGACGTGTATCGTTCGAAGTACTCACTTACTGGCAATCCGTATTTCGGGTGGGGCACGTATTTGATGGCTAAGAATCGCGAGTCCGACAGCAGTGGTTGCGACGACGAGAGCAAGCACCCCTCTGCTCGCTCCGCTGCAAAGGAAGGACCGCTTGACGTGCTGCTCGCCCAGAAGAAGAGGCTTGAGCAGCTCAATTCCTGGTTCGACATCGCGCTCAACAACATGGTGCGCGGCCTGTCGATGTTCGATGCCAACCAGAAGCTCATCGTCTGCAACAACAGCTACCGCGAGTTCTACGCGCTGCCCGAGGCGTTGACCCGGCCCGGCACGCCCCTCTCCGAGATCGTCCGTTACCACGTCAAGCAAGAGACAGGTCGCGACGGCGTCGAGGAGGCAGCCAAGCAGGCCAAGTGGCTCGCGCAGCACGTCGAGAGACTGGCGGCGGGGCGATCCTTCTCGCACGTCCAGACTCTGCGCGACGGCCGCAAGCTCATGGTGACCTATCAACCGCTCGCCGAGGGCGGATGGGTCGATATCCAGGAGGACATCACTGAAAAGCGCCAAGCTCAGGAGAGGATCGAGTGGCTTGCCCGCCACGACGCACTGACTGGCGTGGCAAACCGATTTCACTTCCGGGAGGCCTTCGAGAAGGCGCTGGCGGACCTGGACAGCTCTCCGCTTGCCCTGCATTGGCTCGATCTCGATCGTTTCAAGGAGGTCAACGACACGCTCGGGCATCCCACGGGAGATGCGCTTTTGAAGGCCGTCGCCAACCGTCTGCGCGAAAGCGTGCGCAAGACCGATTTTCTGGCGCGGCTCGGTGGCGACGAGTTCGCCATCATTCAGGTCGGTGCGCGCGGGCCCGAGCAGTGCCAGCGGCTGGCGCGGCGCCTCTTGCGGGAGGTTTCCAAGCCGTATCAGATTCTGGGAAACGCCATCTCAATCAGCGCCAGCATCGGCATCGTGCGGGCGCCCGAGCACGGCAGGACCGCCGACGAGCTTTTGAAGAATGCCGACATCGCGCTCTACAGCATGAAGTCGGCGGGCCGCCGCAAGTTCGCGCTGTTTCAGTGCCAAGCCGGTCGCAAGATCGATACCCAACGCGAGCTTGAAAGCGACGTTCATACCGCGCTCGCTCAAAACCAGTTCGAGCTGCACTATCAGCCCATTCTCAACCTTCGATCGCGGCATGTGACCTGCTGTGAGGCGTTGCTGCGCTGGCGTCATCCGGAAAAGGGGCTGATCGCGCCGGACGATTTTCTGCCTCTTGCGGAGCGAACCGGCGCGATCCTCGACATCGGCCGGTGGGTGCTCGATCAGGCCTGTCAGGATGCCGCGACCTGGAACGACGGCGTCAAGGTGACGGTCAATGTCTCGCAGCTCCAGTTCGAAAGCGGGGACCTCTCCTGCATCGTCAAAAAGGCATTGAAGACCACCGGTCTGCGGCCCGGTCGTCTGAAGCTGGAGATCGGGGAGTCGCTGCTCGACCGCAACGAGAGTGCGTTGCGCGAGACGCTGGCAAAGCTGCGCAAGCTCGGCATTGGGCTGGCGCTCGACGATTTCGGCAAAGTGATCGGCTCGCTCGCAAATCTGCAGACCTATCCGTTCGACGAGATCAAGATCGACCGCGTTCTGGTCAAGGACGTGCCGCTGCGCGCCGCGAGCGCGGCGATCGTCAATGCGGTGGTCGGACTGGCGCAGTCGCTGGGCATCCGCAGCGTTGCTGAGGGCGTGGAGACGCTCGACGAGCTCAGCTTGATCACGCGTGCCGGCTGCAACAAGGCGCAGGGCTATTACTTCAGCCGGCCCGTGCCCGCCTCCGAGCTCAAGGCCGTGCTGTCGAAATGCGCAAACAAGCTGGCGCTTGCGGCGTGACCGCCTATTGGTTGGGCTCTGCTCAGCCGGCCGGCCGCACCGCTATTCCCGCGCTCGCCATGTGCTCTTTGGCCTCGGCAATCGAATGCGTGCCGAAATGGAAGATCGAGGCGGCAAGCACGGCGCTCGCATGACCCTTGGTGATGCCCTCGACGAGATGATCGAGCGTGCCGACGCCGCCCGAGGCAATGACGGGTACGCTGACGGCGTCGGCGATGGCGCGCGTCAGCTCCAAATCGAAGCCGGCCTTGGTGCCGTCGCGGTCCATGGAGGTGAGAAGGATCTCGCCTGCGCCCAGAGCCACCACCTCCTTGGCGTAGGCGACGGCGTCGATCCCCGTGGGCGTGCGCCCCCCGTGGGTGAAGATCTCCCAGCGATCGGGCTCGCCCGGCTGTGAGACCTTCTTGGCGTCGATGGCGACGACGATGCATTGGGCGCCGAACTTTTCCGACGCTTGCCTGACGAGCTGCCGGTTCGTCACCGCCGCGGTGTTGATCGACACCTTGTCGGCGCCGGCGTTAAGCAGCCGGCCGATATCCTCGATGGTGCGCACGCCGCCGCCCACGGTGAGCGGCATGAAGCAGCGCTCGGCGGTAGCTTCCACGATGTGCAGGATGGTGTCGCGGTCCTCATGGCTTGCCGTGATGTCGAGGAAGCACAGCTCGTCGGCGCCTGCGGCGTCGTAGGCGGCGGCCGCCTCCACGGGATCGCCGGCATCGATGAGATCGACGAAGTTGACGCCCTTGACGACGCGGCCGTCCTTCACGTCGAGGCAGGGGATGATGCGGATCTTCAAGCTCATTATCGCGAACGCCGGATTTTGTTGGATTTTCGGATGGCTGGTGGCGTTAGTCAATCGCTCGGGCGCTAATCGACCAAGACGGTTGCCCTCATCATTTCCACAGGTGCAGTTGACCACATAGCTCCTCTGTGTGTTGCGTACCCTGGGGGCATGCAATGCACAACGCGGTGGTCGCTTCTAATACATTTCGCCATGACGCTTATGAGCCTGTGGCGGGAGCGTCTGTACGCTTTCGACCTGACATCGAAGGCTTGCGCGGTGTCGCCGTGTTGGCTGTAATTGCCTATCACGCGGCCCCCGCTGCCGTCCCTCGCGGTTTCTTAGGGGTCGATATCTTTTTCGTGATTTCCGGCTACCTGATAACAAGCCTGTTGTGGCGCGAGCTATGTATAACAGGACGCCTAGACATCTTGGAGTTTTGGGCAAGGCGTATTCGCCGCATCGCGCCTGCTGCCATCACCGTCCTGTTGGTGTTAGCTGCAGCGGCGACGCTCGTTCCTGACTTTGACGGACGTCTTCTGGGGCGCCATATGGTTGCCGCTGCCCTGTCCTTTTTTAACTGGCACCAGATCACGAAAAACGTTGACTACCTCGCTCATGACGACAGCGCCAATCCCGTCCTGCATTACTGGTCACTGTCGGTCGAGGAGCAATTCTATCTCCTGTGGCCGCTTGTCCTGGTAGGGTTGCTGTATTTCGCGCGAGGGTTCGTCTTGCTCGCGATTGCTGGATTGATCCTGCTATCCCTTGGTGCTGCCCTCTACCTTGCTCCGCTCAATCCATCGCTTGCGTTCTTCGGGACCGGAACCCGCGCGTGGCAGCTACTTGCGGGCGCAGCGGTGGCCATTGCGCCCGCCCCGACTCCGGGGCGCATGCGCAGCGTTCTGGCTGTGAGCGGAGCCGCATTGGTCATTGCTGCCATCACTGTCGCGGCCGACGCCGCATATGATCAGCTCTTTGCGGTAGCGGCGACCCTCGGGACGGCACTGTTGCTCTACGCCGAGGCCGAACCTGTCCGCTCCAGCTTGAAGGTCGCTCCACTTGCCGTCACGGGCCGCATATCCTACTCGCTCTACCTGTGGCACTGGCCTCTACTTGTCTTGTTGCCCGCCACTGCCACTGGGGTAGCGAGCGCCATCGGCCTCGCATTTGCGCTGTCGGGGTTGTCGTACTTTTGCATCGAACGACCGGCGCGCACCAGCCGCACCTTGCAGCGCTCCCGGCTTCTAACCTATTCGCTTGGCGCTATCCTCTTGGCCTTCGCAGTAGCCGCGGGGGCTGCGCTAATCAGCTGGGGCCCAAACAGCCAGCCCATCATCTACAAAGACGGATGCCTGCTCGGCCGCAAGGTCATTGCATACCCGGAGTGCGCTTATGGGGACAAAGGAAGCAAGCGCACCGTCGTGCTCTTTGGGGACTCGCATGCGGGAAACTGGTTCAATGCCCTGGAAACGGCAGCGCATCATCGGCAATGGCGTCTGCTTGTGCGTGTCAAAGCCTCTTGCTCCCCTCTAGACCAGCCGCAGAATTGGGCAGACGGCAGCAAATACGTCGAGTGCGCGCCATGGCGCCGCAAGGTGCTCGCCGAGCTGCGGCAAGAGCCGCCTGATCTCATTGTCGTGTCAAGCTCGAGGACGGGCACTCCAGAAGTAGAAAAGAGCATGCTCGCTCAGCTCGCGGTGGTGGCGCCAACCATAGCGGTGCGCAATACTCCTTCCTTGCCGGTTCTGGCCCCCAAGTGCTTGCGCACGAGAGGTCCATCTGATTGCGCCTGGCCTTTAGCGGACCTCACAAGGGTGGCAAGCTACCCGACGATTGCAATTGATGATCCGAACATGAGGGTGCGTGTTCTAGACCTCAACAAGGTCGTTTGCGCGGGCGGCGTGTGCAGCGCGACGCGTGACGGCAGATTGACCATGTTCGACCGCCAGCACTTTACTGCGGCGTTCTCGGCCAGCATGTCGCCAGAGTTTGAGCGCGAGTTAGATCGCTATCGGTTGATCGGCGAGGGCATTCCCAAGAGCGACGATTGACGCGCTCAATTCCGTTGCGCGGGGCTGCGCGTAGCCGGGCTCAGGCGGCGGCGATGAGGGCCAGCGCCTCGCGCGCATCGAGCCGGCCGTCGTAGAGCGCGCGGCCGACAATGGCACCTTCGAGCATGGAATACTCGGGCTGCATGAGCGCCTTCACGTCCTCGATGGAGGCGAGCCCGCCCGAAGCGATGACGGGGATGGAGGTCGAGCTTGCAAGCTCGGCGATGGCAGGCAGGTTGAGGCCCTTCAGGATGCCGTCGCGGTCGATGTCGGTGTAGACGACGGCGGCGACGCCCACGTCCTCGAAGCGCTTCACCAGCTCGATCGCCGTCACGTGCGAGGTCTCGGCCCACCCCTCCACGGCCACCTTGCCGCCGCGGGCATCGATGCCGACGGCGATGCGGCCGGGATAGTCCTTGCAGGCGCGCACGACAACGTCGGGGTTGTTAACGGCGGCCGTGCCGAGGATGACGCGGGAGACGCCCTTGGAGAGCCACATCTCGATGGTCTCGAAATCGCGGATGCCGCCGCCGAGCTGCGTAGGGATGGAGATCGCCTCGAGGATCGCCTCGACGGCCGCGCCGTTGACCGGCTTGCCCTCGAAAGCGCCGTTCAAGTCGACGACGTGGAGGTATTGGAAGCCCTGGTCCTGAAATGCGCGCGCCTGCGCTGCGGGATCGTCGTTGAACACAGTCGCCTGGCTCATCTCGCCGAGCTTCAGGCGTACGCACTGGGCGTCTTTCAAGTCGATGGCGGGAAAGAGGATCAAGGGTGTCTCCGCTGCGGCCAGCTCGCGCCGCGTGGTGTCGGCAACCGCGGCCATGAGATCGCTTACATTTGTGCCGATAGAGGGTTCCCGGGCGGTGAAGTCAAGGCCGCCTGCTTCCGTTCATCCTTTCCAAGTCGCTGCCGTCATGTCGCTTGCGTTTCTCAAGTCGCCCCCGCCCGCGCTGCAACGGCGCCCGTTCACCGAGGCGGATGCCATCGACATCTGGATCGCGCGCTGGCTGCGCATACGCCGCCGCGATCTGGTGCAGCGCTACGCCTGCGATCCGCGCCGGCTCTATGAGATCTGGGAGCAGGCGCGCTTTCCCGATGCCCGCGCCAAGGCACTGGAGCTTTTCCAGGCGCGCTACCCCTCGCTGCTCGACCGCACCGACTTCGGCCCGCACCGGCGGATCACCCGTTCAGTCCACCCCGACCAGCTCCCGCTGTTCGACTAAGGCTGCCCGGATTCTGCCTTAATGTCGGAGAACGGCAGGGAACGGGATGAGAACAAATGCTGGACACGGCCCGTGATTCGTGGCATGTTCTTATTACGTTCCGTCGCCGCAAATGCAGCGCAATCGGGGGCAAGTCTAAGCGTCTCTCCCCGTTGAAGCTCGAGCCAGAGAGACACCGCCATGCGCACCCTCATCATCTCCTACGATCTCGCCAAGCCCCATCTCAACAGGCACGTCCTGGCCCAAGCCATCATGGCGCTCGGCCAATCATGGGCGCGTCCGCTCGAGCAGACCTGGTACGTCAGGACGGAGGCTCGCGAGGAGCACATCGAATCGCAGCTCTCCGGCCTGCTCGATCCCGACGACGGGCTCCTGATCCAGTCCGTTAAGGATGATGCGGTGTTGACCAACACGGCGCTGCGCTGGTTCCGCCAGCGTCAATCCGGGGTGGAGATCGGCGCGGACTCCAACGTCATTGCCTTCCCGGCGCCAGCACCGCTGCCCGGCGATCAGGCCGAGCTGCCGCTCGCCGCGGCCTGCTGACCGGCACAAGAGCTTAGTAGTGCGTTTTTGTCTTCTCTCTTTTCTCTCTTTCTCTCACTTGAAGTCTCAGCCTTTGGCCTCCTCACCGGACAGGTGGGGAGGTTTTTTTTCATCTCACTTGGCTGCCGCAGCGAGAAAGAACGCACTGTGTCACCCTCCGCTTGACGGGGACGGTGGTCGCCGGAACGGAGTGAACGCGACCCGGTGGGGTGGAGAACCAGGGAAGGCATTTCAAGTGACGCCCCTAGCACTTTCTCCCACCCCT
>Ga0307426_1000227_pt1 | contig 37628 bp, 34 predicted proteins | sample SalMarWE160340MG_FD_202165 | JGI IMG/M metagenome (GOLD analysis project Ga0307426, IMG submission 202165) | Salt marsh sediment microbial communities from the Plum Island Ecosystem LTER, Massachusetts, United States - WE1603-40 | ecosystem: Environmental > Aquatic > Marine > Intertidal zone >... | reverse complement strand
CTATAACACTTAATATAGAAGATAAAAAAACAGAAAGAGTGTTATATCTTCTTTCAATTTTGGAGTTAAGATATTCCAAACGTTCTCTTATATTCACATCCAGTACTTTTAGTTCATAATGTACGCACGGTTTAGTGTTAATTTCATTCTTATAAATGCATAAAGAAGGTAATTGTTGCTTGATTTTTTGCATATAATTGAGAAGGATTGATTTGATTAACGAATCCTTATCAGTTGAAATTTTATTATGAATGTTCAACAAGTCGAGTTCTTCTATTTTATAGCCTGAAAAATCAATATTAGTTAACGTATAGAGCTTTTTAATGAGTTGCTTGTAAATTAGTTCCTCAAGTTGTTCATCTGGTAGATCTATTTGATGGAAAAAAGCACAGAATTTACATCCATATTTTTCTTTCATGTATTTTTTGTTTTTTGATTTTTGGATGATACTTTCGAGAGTCAACTGCTGGAGTTTTTCACTAAATCCAGATGTCTCCGCCTTACTATCTTTTAATAAGAGCTGTACTTTTTCTAATTCTTTTTTCAATTTTATCTTTTGGAACAATCCATCGAATTTGATAGATGTAAGTGTATAGGGTGTGGAATTTGTTCGAGAGCATGTCCAAACCAAGTAATTCATTTCCCTTCTACAGAAGGTAAGATAAGAGTGAATCGAGGAGATCTGATTCCATCAATCCCTAATCCACGAGATTGTTCTTTTTGTGGTACATGTGCCTATCTTTGTCCAACATCATCAATTTGGTTAAAAAAAGATGGGAAATATATTAAACAAAAGGATTTCAAGATTGTAAATAAAAATATTGTTCCAAAATTAGACTATGAATTGGTTGAACTTGAAAATCCAACTACTGAAGCTAAAATGTTCTTAAGTGGGAATGTCGAAGTAGATTGGAAAAAATGTATATCCTGCATGTCTTGCGTTAATGTGTGTCCTACTAGTTGCTTTACAAAACAATTACCTAAAAATGAAGAAGGATCTAAGAACAAAAAATCGAAACCAGCATTCAATGGAAAAAGTTGCATAAAATGCGGTTCTTGCGTAAATGCATGTTCTCAAGAGGCAATAGAGTTAACTATTGATGGGATTAATCAATCTGGTAAATTTAAAGAAATATTTTGGAACTCTTTAATCACCCAATTAAAATCAATTTAAATTTTTTAATAAATTCTAAAATTAAGTAGTTATAATTCCAATCTTTATGATATTTGGAATAAATCACTTACATAACTTAAAGTATGAAAAAATAACTGTTAATTTTTAATTTATGTTTTTAATTTCTGGAGCAAGTAAGCAAAATTCTGCCCTAAATCTTTAAATGTAGCTATACCTTCTTTATCATTCATAACATCTCCAGGATTTAAACCGATACCTAAATTCCAATAGCTCGATCCAACAACAAACATTTGGTTTATCAAGAAGAAATAATTTATACTAGAAAATACGTGAGTTGCTCCTGCTCTCCTTACTGCTACGACGGCAGAACCTACTTTATGTTTTAGAAGATTTCCATTTATTTTACTAACGAGACCTGCTCTCTCAATTAATGCTTTCATTCTAGTTGACGTGTCAGCAAAATAGGTTGGTGAACCTAATATAATGCCATCTGCTTCAATCATTTTCGCAAGATATTCATTAAATTTATCTGTTTTTACTCCACATCTCTTGTCCCGATTCTTTGCACATTGATAACAAGAAATGCATCCTTGAATGTTATCCATTCCGATCCAAATGTACTCATATTCAATTCCAGCTTTTTCCAATTCTTTAATTACCACTTGAAGACATTGATATGTATTTCCTTCTTTTCTCGGACTTCCATTAAAAATAACTACTTTCATAAGGAATTTAAATTGTGGTAAAAATTAAGTCTTTCAATTCATTGAAAGAAAAAAAAATAATGTTGTTAATAAAAGCATTAAAATAGAATTAACAAGGTAACTCCGAATAATATCCCAATTAATATGGCTACTACAATATAAAGTATAATTGCAATTATGGTTATTAATATTGCCCCAAAAAAGCCGGTATTATGTCGCACGCTAATTAAAATCCAAATTAATATTAGAGCAATTATTAAACCAAGTATACCAGGCCAGAACCAATCAAAAAGGAATAGAATTAGCGTCATCAAGAATGAAGTGAGGAACACTTGACCAAACTCCGTATGGTTAGCTTTACTGAAAAAACCTAATGCTATTTTCATAAAAATCGTTATTATGATAAGAGCAATCAAATAAAGGAGTATCTCAATCATAATAGCTCCAAGATCTGCCATTTTTATAATCACCTAAGATTTATCTTAATTGAAAAACATGACTTTTAATTATAATTAGCCCAACTATAAAAGCATTATCCTTATTATTCTTTTAAAGTTAATTCCTCTTGAAATATTTTTCATTATACTCCTTCAAATCATAAGGTGGCCATGCTGTAGGTGTTTTAGAATTTTTTACAAAACGATGATCACATGATGGCGCTCCAAATCCTAAGGTTTGAGTCCGACTAAACCCAAATCCTAAACCTTCTCCTTCATAATGATCGCCTAAACAAATAAAAGGAAGGTATCTTTCATTACCTAACTTCGTAAATGCTTTCTGAACTGCACATTCATGAATATTCCATCCCCAATCAAATGTTTTATCATCACCTGGAACATATTCCATAACGAAATCATCGGGATATGTTTTTTTTAATGTATTTTCGCATAACGTTTTTTGATAATCCTTGTATGCTGCTTCAAAAGGATATTGTGATGAGTCTCTCCCGGCTTTCTCCAACATAGTTTTTCTTTCTTCGTGAATTTTCATGCTATAATTGTAATGAAATGCACCAATTTCAATAAAATCATACTCTGCTCTTTCTAATACCCGAAAGACTGCTAAATCGGAGATGCATTTTACAAGTATTAAGGTCGTAGGATTTTTTTGTCCTCCTATAAAAGGGATATCTGGAATCATATTTTCGAATTCTACCTTCATGCTATTGATGAATTCTTCTGTTTCTTTCATATCATATTTTTTAAGGAGGAACTGCTTCACTGCATGCAAGCTATCATCAAAATCTCTCATAAATTTGTTTTTTTTCTTAATATAGTAGTCATTTTTAACTTCCACAATTTCACCTTTTTAATAATTTTAATTTATTCTAATTACTCAATATTTGATTTATTATTCAATTTTCTATTAAAAATTATTATTTTAGATTATACATTATAGATTATCACATTGATAAATGACAAATTAATAAACTCGAGCTTTGATGCAACTAGAAAGCAAGAATTTATCGCATATATATTATTGATCTTAACAACTATTATCTGGGGAGGCACGTGGCCCTTGGGTCGTTGGTTAGTATCTGAGGAAGTTGGAGGAGCGACGATCCCTCCATTCATGATTGCGGTAATTCGATATTTCCTTGCTGTTACTTGTTTTTTTCTTATTCTTAGATTCAAGGAAAAAACTTTAAATTGGCAGTTTGCAAAAAAAAATTGGAAGATTTTGGCTTTAATGGGATTGTTGTCGGTAACAATCTATCAAGCGGGTTATTTAATCGGAGAATTTCTTACCAGTGCTAGCGATGCGAGTATCATGGTTGCGACTAATGCAGTCTGGGTAATTATACTATCAAGTTCATTTTTGAAGACTGAGCGATTTTCATGGAGAAAGATAGTTGGCTCGTTGTTAGCATTCATAGCAGTAGTAATTGTTGTGGGGTTTTCCCCGAATATAAATGTGGAGAATCGTATTCTTGGGGATGTTTTAATACTTATTGCTGCACTTGGATATGCTACTTATACAGTTATTTCACGGTTTTTCCTTAATAAAACTCGCGAAAATACTGATTGTTATCAACCAAGCTCTATTTGGATCATGACCTGGGTTTCCTTGTTTGGATTTTTGATAACCACTCCTATCGCATTAATCATCAGTCCAGAATATTTAAATCCAATATCTTATTTAACAATTCCCTCGCGAGTATGGATTGGCATTTCATATTTGGCATTCATAAGCACGATCTGTGCATACACTTTTTACTTAGAGGGTGTGAAACGTTTAAATGCTAGTAGAGCAGCAATATTTCAAACTTTGGTCCCATTATTTGGGGTAATTTTCTCTGCCATATTTTTGCAAGAAGAATTTGATATTATTATTTATCCTTTTGCCCTAGTATTAGTAATTTTGGGTATCACTCTGGTGAACCTGAAAAAAAATTAAAATAAAAAGAATATTAAAAGCCTTGGTAATAAAATGTGAGAATTCCTATACAAGTATTAGTTTATCCAGTTAAGAAAAACAATGATGATTGGGATTATTTGATGCTTAAAAGAGTTAAAGGTCGAGGTGGCTTTTGGCAAGGAGTGACTGGAGCACCTAAAGGATTTGAAACTCTTATGGAGGCTGCAAATAGAGAATTATTTGAAGAAACTGGTTTTATTTCAGTAAAATTAATAAAAACAGATATCTCTTATATAATTCCCATGGAAGATAGATGGAAAAATATATATCCTAAAGACACTAAACAAATTCCTGAATATCTTTTTGTTGCAATTGTACATCAACCAGATCCCCCTAAAATAGACCCTCTTGAACATGACGATTGGAAATGGTGTTCATATGAGGTTGCCATGAATCTTCTATCATTGGAAGATAATAAAAGAGCTCTCGAACATGTTCAAAAGCTTTTAATGGATGATTTCATAGAACAATAAAGCAAATATTTTATCATTTTCACGGTTTTTACTACTTACGTGAATTATCGACATCAAATTGTCTTTAGAAAATCCTATATATATGAAATTCCTAAATTAATTTATAATATGATATGATGATCCTCATGAGTGTTTCTTCAAAATCCGATTTGATTAATAAAATACAAGCAGAATATCATAAACAAATAAAAGAATTAGAATCAAAACTAGCAATAAAACATAAGGAATTAAACCAAACCGAACAACTAATAAAACATGAAGAAAAAAAGATTTATCAATCAAATCTTTCTTCATTAAAATCTAAAAAAATGGAACTGAATTCTGCGATTTTAAAGATAAAGAGAGATATGATACAACTAAATAAGGAAAAAAAGAAGAAGTTAAGAAAACTATAAATGTCGTCTTATAGCTAATTATTCTGGAATTGAAATCTTCTTGATTTCGATTTTAAGCTATTATTAACTTTTAATAATAATAATACTCTATTATAAAATAGAAGGGAATAAAAAAAGTTTAAGGATAAGAGATCTATAGAGTTTGAAAAGATTGACGAGATTAAAGCCTTGAATCTGATGGAGGTTAATATCGAATACTATTATGATGCAATGGTTAAAATTAAAATGGTGGACAATTTTGATCATACTATTCTTGCTGGATTAAAATCATTCGCTACATTCTTTTTCTCTAATACGAAATGATTTATCGAAATGAAAAATTTCCAGAAAAAATATATTCTGAATTTTTTAAAGTGGTTGAGGATGAAAAACTTTGATTAGAATTAATCAAACTAATAACCATAGAGTCTAGATCCTATTGACCCATTTGTAATATTGCTGAAATGCTACATGATTTTTAATTTCGGGCTTTACACGATTTTTTTATGTTTTTTTAAAAAAATTATTAGATCAATTAGAAGAATCGAGCTCACTACGGTATAATATAATATTATAATTTGAACTGGGATTATTTTCATGAATGGTATTATCTTATAAATAAATATGTATCCCGGGAAAAAAAGCAATAAAGAAAAGCAAATCAAAGCTAACAAGAAGAGATAATTTTCTTTAATAAACACCCTATAATTCGAGACTTTCTTATAATCTTTAATTCCATTGATATCACTATTAATTACGTCTACAAATAAAATTAAAATTAATGGAATGAAAGCAATGAACTGTGAAGGCCTTATATAAATACTAAAAAAAATTGAAAATAAAAAATAGATGCCAAATTTATATTCTATAGTAGAATGATTTTTAAAAATAATATAAAGTGTAAAAAAGGTCATTAAACTAAGGGATAAGATAGGTAACACTAAATTGTATTGCAAATTAAAAATGACGTATATACATGACAATATACAAGAAATTTCATCGTTCGAAGTTCTAAACGTAAACCCCGTAAAAAATTGAGAAACCAAGCTTGGATTTATTAAAAACATGAAATTTTGGGAAATAAAAACAATCCCGAATAAAATATATTTTTTTAATTGTTCTTTATCACATAATTCATTAATTTTTACACCATTTAAAAAATAAAGTGGGATAATGAAAAATGCATACGGTAACACAGCGATAACTAACGACAGTATCGTAAATTGAATGAATGAGAATTTCAAGTGAAATTCATTTGAATTATTTTTATTTCTATGCTCTATTTCTCTTTTAATAAACAATAAAAAAAAACATAGAGTAATTATTTTTACATTAAGACCGTCAAATTGTAAAAATATTTTGTGTCCATTACTTATTACCATTAAACACAAAAATCTAATAAATTTGTTTTCCCATCCTTTTAAAACAAGAATCTTGTCGAATAAGATTATAGAATAACCCCCGAAAATTAATAAGATTATAAAGAATATCCATTCAGAAGTGTGAAAATCAAATAAAAAACTTATAATTGAATATAACTCAGCGAAACTCGGTAAATAATAATACGATTGACCATATACGTTACCAGTATCCGTGAAAATTGTCTTTCCCGCGTTATAAAAAATATGGCTATCAAAACCATTGAGTATAAATCCATCTCTATACAACGCTAGGAAAGCCCACATGAAAAGACATACAATAGGAAAGAAGATATAACTGATTTTTTTTAATACCAAAATTATTTGTTTTGTATGAACATCCAATTTAGAGAGTTTAATTTTTTCACGGACGAATTCCATAATAAATTCCTTTATTTATTTATAACTTAAATGTTTTAGTTATAAGATCCATATTTAATAATTTTTGATTTTTATTTTGTTAGAAAAATTATTAATTTCAATAATGAATTCATAAATTTATAACATTAAAGGAATCCGATTATTGGATTCTAGTATGCTAATTAGATTGTAAAATAACGTGCATATTAAAAAAATTAAAAAAAATAATTAGAGACCCATTATTATTATATCCAATAGTCTTCTATAAAAATTTGTCTAAAAAATACCAGCCGTACTTGCAGGAATTAAAAGAATATCATCGCCATTATTCAAGTTATAATCCCTTAATTGATTATTTTCATCCATAGTAACACCTCCTGAACTTAGATGAAATTCATCAGGATCCAAACCAAACAGATTACCAAGGGTTCTTTTTACATCACTCACGCGATTAGCATCATTCACGGTAAGCTTTTCCTTTTTTTCTCCAGGTCCTATTGTTGACATAAAATATAGAGTTGACTTCTTTCCCGAAGATGGTATCTTTGAAGCGGGTGTTTTTGATTTAACTGGTTCTAATTCATCATTAAAATCTTCTTCAAAACTCATTCTTATCACTCACTATATTATTTTAAGATTAATTTTATAACGATATTTAATAATTATAAAACCCTATGGAATGATTTTGAAGTTTTATTAACAAAAAGTATTAGCAGAGAAAATGGATTTTACGTAGCATCCCGTCTTTTTGTTTTATCAAATAAATCATTTAGTTCAGCTAAAATCGCCGATTTTACGTGCCTTTCAGGTCTTATTGTTGCTTCGAACCTTTGAGTTGGAGTTAGTTCAGGGGATAATTCTACTGTAGTTGAAGGCTTTAATGCCCCTTTATCTATTGGAGTTCTCATTTCAAGAGTTCTAATCCTTCTATCCAAATCATTATATTGGGTAAGTACACTTTCAGAAAGTCGTATAATTCCATTTAAAGTACTCTCTAATACAGTTGACATGCCTTCCAACTTCATATCAGATAATGTAGCTGTTTTTTGCATGGTATTTTTCAAATATCTCGAAAATTTTGGTTCATTTGCAATTGCCGAGTATATTGAACTAAAATACATGTCATATTCGAATCTTTTATTTTCTTGAAACACCTCCTTAATCAAATCTTTAATCAATTCAACATTTAAGATTATTTCCGGATCATCCTTTACATCCGGGTCAAATTTATGTATGAAAATTAAAATATAGGGATTTTCTTCTAATTTATTAAATACTTCTAGGATTTGCGTGAAATAATTGATGCTTTTTTCAAAATTATCAGAATCTTGCAAATCAATAACATAAATCACCAGATCAACCTTGAGAAAATACTTTTCTGGATTACTCAAGTAAACATCTCTATATTCTTCTTGTCCGCCAAAATCCCATAAAATTAGAGCCATATCTGAAGTTACAATCTCTTTTCGTTGCACACCTTTTGTAGGAGTTAATTTAGCAAGATCTTTAATACCAATTTGTCCACCAAATTTCCTTAGAATGGTTGTTTTACCAGCATTTCCCAATCCAACTACCACAATTTTTTGTTCCTTGCTCACGTATGACTCAGATTCTTCTTGAATCCTTTTAATTATACAGCTTATCGTAACAGCTTTCTTAAGTTTCTCTTCAATTTCAAGATCTGCTTGGAGCATATGTTCGATCCTTCTCTGAGATGCTTCATTTTCATATAAAATTGAGAATGGTTCTTCAGGATCTAGTTCAGCAAATTGACTGATGGTTGAAATTTTAAATAATTCTGAAAATAACGAAGCATCAGCATCCGTTAAGAACTTAAAGTTGGAAGTAGGTAAATTAGCAATATCTTCTAATCTTAGCTTTTTTATATTGATAATTTTTGATTTATCCAAGAATTTCGTAATCAATTCAATACTATTATCTGGCATTTTTTATGTTATGAATTTTATTAGCTTATATTAAATAAAAAAACCTACACTTATGAATACTGTATTATTTTCAAGAGTTCTTTTTTCTCTTTTTTTCTAATTGATATATTTTTAATTTGAACTTAATTATACCTTTTGAATTATTACGTTAAACTTTTTAATTTTAAGCATATGGAATTAACTTATGGAAAATAATTCAGATACTTATGGAGATAATTTTCAACAAAAGTCAAAATATCTTAGAGGAAAGTTACCTCAACATTATTTAGATTGGGTGAATAAACCAAAAACGTATAAGGAATATCCTGACGCTAAAAAAAGGATTCCTTTACCGCCTCCTAAGTTTGAAGAAGATTTATCTTTTTGGGAAGTTATCATAAATAGGCAATCTTTGAGGAAATTTAGTCGGGGAGCTCTTGATTTAGAACAAGTAAGTTTATTGCTTTTTGGAATTTCAGGAATCACGAGAAACTTCCCTCAATTTGCATTTCGAACAGTTCCTTCTGCAGGTGGTCTTTTTCCCATTGAAAGCTATGCTGTAATAAACAATGTAAATGGAATTGATCCCGGTCTTTATCATTACAATATAAAAAATCATGAACTAGAATGCTTAAAATTTGGAGATTTTCGTAGTGAAGCAATGGAAGCATGTTTAGATCAAAAAATGGTATATAATTCTGCTATTACTTTTATTTGGACGGCAATTATAGAGCGATCGAAATGGAAATATCTTCAAAGATGCTATCGATATATCTATATGGATGCGGGGCATATTGGACAGAATTTTTATTTGGTTGCAGAAGCTTTAGGATTAGGAGCGTGTACAATTGGCGCCATCTATGATAATGAATTAAATAAATTGTTAGAAATTGATGGAATTAAAGAAACATCTATTTATGTAGGGGTCACTGGAAATAAAATTAGATAAAAAAAAAGGTATTTAATAGTCTTTTTTTTTATAATTTTCTTTTCTTCAAGATTGTAATCAATATGAGGATTCCTATTGCTACACCTTCAGCTATCGCGATTATTAGAAAGAACATTGAAAGATCTGTTTCAAGAGGAGGAAGTTGGCTAGAATGACATATGTTATCTTCAAAAACATTGCCCGTACTTCCGGTTTCATTATAGCAGACGTCATTATTTAATAAAATATTTCCGATAACAAAATTATTATTGCTAGCTTCTAGAAAAGTTCCAATGCCATTTCCATTTGCTGTATTGTAAGTAATGTAATTATTATTACTTGAAACCAAGTAAATCCCATTTAATCCATTATGATTAGCTATGTTCTGAGTTATTAGATTATTATCACTCGTTTGTAAATAAATTCCATGGTCAAGATTGTCATTTACAATGTTTGATAATAATAAGTTATTGTCTGAAGAAGAAATGAAAAAAAATCCACTTAAATTATTATAAGAGGCTATATTTCCTCTAATCATATTTCTTTCAGAACCAAAATAAAATGCGATACCATATTCCCCATTATGTTGCGCATTATTTGCTTTCACAGTACAATCATCCATATTATATAATCTAATTCCATTTTCAAGGTTACTGTAGGCTGTATTATCATTACAAGTCATATTTCCTCCAGAATCTAGTCTAATGCCATTTCCGATATTATTATAAGCAATGCTATTGGTTATGTTTGAATTATAACATCCTGTAAGCCAAATTCCTTCATCTCCATTATGATTAGCTGTATTCTGATCAATAATATTAAAATTACCGGAGTTTAGAAAAAGTCCGTCATCTTGATTATTATTAACAGTATTTTTTGAAATTGTGTTAAAATCTGAGGATGTAATCAAATGTATTCCGTAAAAGTTGTTATTTACTATATTGGATTCAAACAGGTTATGAGTGCTTTCTTGTACTCTGATTCCATCATTAGCATTTTCGGAAATTGCATTTCCAGTTATTTCACACCAATGACTCTGATAAATTGAAATACCATGATTGTCATTATTCATAATAGTATTATCCAATACTTGTGTATTATTTGTGAGCTCGTTTTCAATACCAATAGAATTATTTATAATCTTATTAGTCTTAATTATTAAGAAATCACAATCATTGAGATATATCCCATCATTACTATTTCCTATTGCATCATTACCTTCAATAGTACAATTCTTACAGTTATCATAGCTAATTCCATAACCAAAATTGTCATTAACAATGTTAGAATATAAATTTACGTGATCTGAATTTGCTACAGCTATTCCAGTTCCGCTTACTGAACAATTATTATCCCTTATAGTTATTAGACTACAGTTATCAATTAAAATATTTACAAAAACATTTCTTGGTAATTGATTATCTTCAATTAAACCGCTCGTAGTGTTATCGAGCAGAATTCCTGCACTAAAACCAGATATTATAAATTCACAATTCAGAACTCGAAAATATTTTCTTGAATTAACAATGCTTAAACATATACTACCTGTCGTTGTATTAAACAAATCATTACTTATAATGTAAGGATCTCCAGATGTTCCAAAACCAGTACAAATACCTGCAATTTTCGCTGCTGCCCAATTACTAGCTGGATTGGTATCATCAATCTCTATTGCGCTAGTATGAGTTGTTGATGTTTTTAACCCCCCATAAAATATTGGTTGATTTTCAACTTCTGAAATTAATGAACCAACAGAAATAACTCCACCATTTATGGCGAGTATCATTGTTAGAATAGAAATTACTACAGTAATTCTTATGTTTCTTGATTTCATATTTATTCACATTAAATTTCTTTTAAAATTTAGTGTTGATATGGTATTAGGCCTATTTCAATATATAAATATATCTACCTTTAACAATATATTGTCTCCAATTCTTTTCCTAAAATGAGAATTCAATTAGTGATCATTCATATTTAAAGTTGGGAGTTTTTCCAAAAATAATGGTACTATCAACTTATATAATTCAATTGAATTTATCGTTAATATAAAATTAAAAAAAAAAGAGAGTTTATTAGATTTTATAGTAAACGTTTCTTTCGGATAGTAATTATTGCTAAAATTCCCATTGTAAGGCAAATTGACCCAAATACGATAAACATGTCATAACCAGGAATTCCGGATGGTGGAGTTGTTGTTTGAATCTGTGCCCACATAAAAGCTATTTCATTCACCCACAGTTCAAAATTATCCGCATAAGTAGAATCGTCTATATCTCCAGTAAATTGATCAATAAGATAACCATTATATAGTGTTCTTCCACCATTACCTAAGACTATATTTGAATTATTAGCAGTTTCAGTTGCAGTATATCCTGCTAAAGCTGTAGCATTTGGATATACTCTAAGAAGATCGCCCTCATCACCATAATCCCTAATTGGATCAAATCTTGCTGCCCCATAATCAACTGGCACATTAAAAATAGCATGTGTTGCAGCCCAAATATACAGCGACGATGAACCAGGTTGCTCTAGATCAAATGCAAATCCTAATCGTGCCCATAAAGGATGAGTTGGAATTAAATCAACTCTGAACGTAGACATTAATAATCTACCCCCTTCTTTAACATACTCATTTAATGTTGTTAACACGGAAGTACTAAAAGTCGACCAGGGATTATCTATTATCACTATTTTCCAATCGTACAAATTCAGTGATAAGTTCAGATAATAATCGTCAAAAGTTAAGTAGAAATCAATACCCAATTCATTGAGAGCATTAGAAACCGGAGTTCGGTAATAATTTGGACTATAAGGTTCATCAACATAGAGTAGTACCTCAGCCTTAGATGCAGTTAACCAATTCGCAACGTTGATGGCATACTGGAGATTACTCACATCATTTATGTCAGAATCTCGAAATGGACTAACCTCTGACATTAAGACAATTCGTCCATTACCATACTCTTGTCCAGCTACATATATTTCTGAAGCATCATGTCCCCAAATTGGGAAGGCATCTCCAGAGTAATTAATAGATCCAGGACCAAAAGCAGTTATTTCGGTACATGCCTCAGTAGTAGGATGTTCCACAAAATAAGTTGCACCATTAGTTTCAGTAATAGAAAGCAATTGTAAATCATAATTTCCATAGAGATAGTTAATATTGTTATTCTCATCAATAAATGCAGAATTTTCTCCGATTGCGATAAGTCCTCCACCATTACTAACCCATTGAGTTACAGCTGCTACTTCATTTGATGTAAAATTATTTCTTGGCATACAAATGAAAAGCATATCATATGGAAGCAGATTACTTGCTGTAAGATTCCCCAAAATTGAAGGATACAATTTATCAATAGTGTATCCTCTACTTACAAGAGTGTCTCTCCAAATTCCGTAAACAGTACTCAAAACAACATCATCCCATGAATCCAACCCATAGTAGGAAAGGTGGGACAAATCGAATAGTATTCTTGCTTTTGGTCGTGGACATAACCACTCAATCGCATCGATTAGTATCGCATCATCTTCTAAGTCTCGATGATTTACAATATAAACAACTTTTCCTCCTCTCGATTGCGGATCATAGGCCACAACTGTAGCAGCATTAGGAAATCCAGGTATAGTGGCGATTTTAACTAATTCACTTGCAATGCTTGTGCCTTGAAGGGCAGCCCAGTCAATAGTAGCAGATAACGTTGGATTACTTATGGTAAAAGTATCATCCACGGAATAAGATTTTGAAACTGGATGTCGGGTAGTAATATTTTGAATTGTGGAGCTTTGATAATACCAATAAGTTCCTAATCCTTCATCACCAACAGATTCTGGAGGTAGAATACCAGCATAGCAAAGAAAGCTAAGAGCGCTATCCATTGAAAGTAATGAACCTCCACCTAACCAGTATTCTTTGACGAAATTTGTAATATTAGTCTTTGGCATGTGGTCAGCTATAATAAAGATGTCATATTTAGCAGTTTGGAGCTCGTGATTGTAAATTTGATTAGTCGATAGAAGTGTGACTTCATACCCTGCTGTTAATAAAGCAGTTTGAATATTAGAATGGTTATTTGTTAATGTTACAGGACCAGCATATGAAGGTACGGTGGTATTAGCATCATCATAAATCGCTACGCTAATAGGATTACTAAGCATCTGAGAACTTTTTGGAACACTTGTACCTTGGATTTCAGCAGAATAAACTGTTGGAATCATAAATGTTGAGATAATAACATGCTAAGAGAAATCAATAAAACAAGAGTGTTTTTATTAGTTCGCATTAAGTATCACGTTTTTTATATTCTTATAAATTTTTTTTGTAAAATATAACCTACATAATCATATTAGTATTTAATTTTGACGATGAATAAATAATCTTGTTAAACCAATGATTAAAAAAAAATTCAAGTCTAGAATGACAATGCAATGTAATATTATATTCTTTATATTATAGAGTGTCTTAAAATAAATATATCACGATTTGATTTTAAAGTGAAAGACTAATGAGCGAAAATAAAAAAAAAGGGAAAATTGTGGAACGCTTAAGTACAATGTTCCATAAAATTTTTGAAACGAGCCATTTAATATATACTATCTTTTTCATTATTGTAATTGTAATAATATCTTTTATGAGTTTCAGTAATAATGGTGGAGATTTAGTCCTTTTTTTCGCTACAATGACTTCACTGATGTTTTTAATATTAACCATTATAGGAATGTTTAGCAAGTTAGATCCTTATTTATTTTCAAAGGAACGCAATAATTTAATCAGAAAATTGTTCGCTTTAATGTTTGCAATTGCAATAAGCTTAGTTTTAATGTCAATATATTTTTTATTTGGTTCTTCTTCGCAAATCACGGTTCAATTTCTTGGATGGGACATTCTTTTGCCTACATTATACGTTATTATTTATTTCGGATGGAATCTCATCCAAATTTTCTTTATTCGCATAAGTTTTGAAAATACGGCAATCAAAGTAAATGAAATCATGATAAAGCAAAAAGATTCAAATTTAACCAGAAACAAAAATATAAGCATCATTTTTACTATTTTAGCAATAATAATTACCGTTTTAATTCAATTATTAACTAATTTTGGAGCTTTATCCCTATTCGAACCATCTCAAACTTCTTTATATTGGTTTCAAGGTTGGAACATCTTCATGTATTTATTGATAATACTTCTATCCTATAGGCTTTATCAGTTACAAATCCAGAGTCTAAAAAATGAAACGCCTAATGTTTTTTCGTCAGTATTTCATGTTCTTATTTGGATTATAATATGGTATAGATCCTTTAGTTTTATCTATTCTTTCATGTCCGTCGAAAATAACCTTGGTGTGGATGCTTTTAGAATTGTTTTAGACATTCTTTTAATGATCCTGACCTCAATAATCGTCCTAAGGGGATTAGGAGCTAATATTTATCATTTTAAGTTATTTAACTCAAATAATTTGCCATTTTTCTTATTTGCTTTTACGATTTTATATGTTGAAGGTCAAGTGATCATGATTATAGGAGGAGGATCGTTTTCAGGCTTGTATTCAAGTCGTGGTCAAATCAATTTAATCAATAATTTCTTGATTCTATTTGTAACTGTTCTATTTTACTGGTGGTATTCGAAATTTACCTTAGAAAAGAATAATCTGATTTTCAAAAAAAATTTTAAGCAAGTCGAAGTAGTTCAAATTGTTTATGACTTCAAGGATTATTTGGAAAATACAGGAGCTCTCGAATTTAAAAAAGTTAATGAGAGAGAGATAAATCAGTTTTTAAAAAAGAAAAAAATTAAGGAAGAAAATCTTCCTCCTCCTCATGTAATTGCGAACAATGTCACTTTGGATGAAAAAAATGATACTCAAGAGGAACCAATATTTTAATATCTCATGAATGTTCATAATAAGAGTCTTGAAGATTATGTTAAATCGGAGAACCATGATGCAATCAATGAATATTTGATTGAAGTGGGTAAAAATCCTCATCTTAAAGATTTATTGGACATTGAATATCTTATAAGTAACTCTCAAGATTCTTTCCTTTATCATTTTGCAATAAATCTTATATATATTTTAGGTGAAATAAGTAGAAATCACTTTTTGGCTGATTTTTATATAGAATTCTTGATTGAGACATATTTTAAATCTGATCGTTGGATACGCAATGAAATTTTGTTAGCATTCTCAAAATCAATAAGAATTGATGACTTGTTTCAAAGAATTTTAGATGTTATAGAATTTGCTTTAGTTGATGATTATGATCCCATAATAATTAATGCTCTTACTGTAGTATATTATGTCAAAAGAATTCCCGAAAGTTATTACCCGAAGATTATTAAAAATTTAGAATCAAAAAATCACATGATCGTTCAGGAATCTATAAGAGTTTTAAGAAAGCACGTGGAATCAATTGATATGCTTTATAATATCCTAATGAAGGACAATATTATTAATCTATATAGTAAACAGATTTTGAGGAGTATATTAATGACTTTTTTTAATAATATTGATCAAGTAGAAGATTTTAAGGAAAAAATTGTGAAATCTGATTTAAATATATCCAAAAAGGAATCTTTAATCTCTGAAATTAAAACATATCAGAGAATTATGAAGCAAAGGACTTTATAATTGTTAAGATTCATATTCTCCCAATATAGTATTTAAATCATCATTTGAAAAAATAATCTCGTTAAATATTTTTATTAAAATTTTGATAATTTCACGTGGATTTCCATTAGAACGGGAATATATTCTTCTTAAAATCTGTTCATTTAGAGGAAAATAATCAAAATCCTCATTCGCTAATTTTATTAATCCTATATTTTCTAAAAAGTGTTTTATGTTACTTAGGTAAAAATCAAAGATATCATCCTCTGTGAAATTTTCAATATAGATCGGTTCAATAAACGTAATTATTTTATCTTTACTTAATTCTTGAAAGCGATTTTTAATTTCTTCAAGAGATTGATCAAATTTTAGAGTAATTATTAAGCGTAATCCATTAATGGATTGTAATTTTATGATTTTCTGTAATAATTTTTGTGAGCTTATTTCTTCTGGATTTTGACTTTGTCCGTATAACCAGCTTGGATCGAACACTTCTTCAGCATCCTCATCTTTTGGATTTATGATTGAAATTATTTTTTCAAAATCATCAATAAATAGAACTGTTCCTAATTTAGAATTCTCAATAAGTAATTTAAGCATGATATATGCCGCTTTACCTTTTCTTAAATCATATCTAAGTTTTAGTCGTGATAATTCTCTTATGTTCATTAATTCTCCTAGTAACCATCCTTCTGTTTCGATTTTTTTAAAAGGGTCAAGTTGATGAGTAGCAATTCCATTTATAACGTCGATTAGAGCATCTATTTCATCTTTTTCAAATTTACTCTCTAATTTTTGAAAGCCTATCTTTTTCACTTTCTCGATATCTGCTACGTGAAAAAAACCATAAATTTTATCAAGTGCTCCCCATTCATCACATAATTGGTTTATAATATATCTTAAAGGCTCAACTCCAATAGCATCAATAAATTCTGAATAAGTATTATAGAAGAATTTCTTAAATACTATATCTAATGAAATATAAATGGTATTATAATAATAGAGTGTATTTTTTAATGTCCAAAATAAATGAGTTTTGCCTATTCCAACGTCCCCAATAATTGGAAGGATAAAATTATTTTCTTCTTTGATAATAGTAATAATACGTTGTATTATGGATTTACGGGACTTAACTAATCCCAAATCTTCCTTGATTTCTCCCGTACTTACGAATTTCTTGAAGGGATTTACACCAATTTTTAAAATGTTAATCAATTCAGCTTTTTTATTCTCATAAAGTAACATAGATAACTCAAATTTTTAGTTCTTCTATTCCTAAAATGATAATATATTCAACAACTTTATCATCAACATTAGTTAGTGGTTCATAACTCACTTTTAATTTCTCTTTCTCATCCCTTCCGACAATTAAACAATCATAAAACACGGGATCTCCGTGATCATCAATGACTAAACGATCTGCAAGAATGATTCCATTATGAATTAGGGAAATAGGGTTTTTAAGAATTTCGCCATGAACAAAATCAAGATGGTTTATGCCAAACTTATAATCATTTAAATATAATCCAGAAGTATGTAACAAATTTATAGTAAATGGAAATGCATCAGAAAACTGACCTTCATCATACAATAACATTATATCAGGGGGGATTTTTATACAATACTCAATTGTGGATAAATCTTTAATTGAAAAATTGCTTAATCTACGAGAAAAAGCAGATGACCTATGATTGAGAATTTCAAACCCAATATTTAGCCCCATTTCAAGAAATAACCCGTTATCTTTAGATATTCTAACTTTATCTGAAAAGATGACAGATTTATGGTCATCCTTACATTTGGTTATAATAGATCCCACAAAATCTCCTTCCTTAATGATACCTTGGACCAAATCATACAATACAATTTCGTTTATATCGTTCATAATGGTTTAAAATTACTCAGATATGTGAAATAAAAATGTAGTTACGAATAAGGTTGCATTAATATTATATATCAATAGTATTATAATTATTTATTACTTCAGTATAGTTAATGTTAAATTGCTAATCTGATGAATTTAGCTAATTCTCCCAATAAGGTTTTAGATTTACCAAAGAAAGAATTATTAGAAAGAACATCTCAGTTCATTTTTTCTTCTGGTCTAAATGATGGAGCATCCAGATTATGCAAAGCTAACATGAATTATGGTTTGGCCCAACTGCAAGTCATCCAAGAAAAATATGGGTTTGACCCCAAAGCAACTTTTATTTCTTCCCCAGATGAAACTATTTCGCGGAATAATTTCAGATGGAACTCAGGTTTGGGATATGGAGGAAGAATAAACTGGGGAGATGGAAAAGAAAAACTCATATTTTTAAACATGAAACCGAATTGTTGCGGAATTTTAGTAGGTGGGTTAAATCAACTTCCTGATCCTTTTGACATTATTAAAGAAATTGATAAAATTAAATCAATGGAATTATATCACGAGAATATTCTTATCAATTGGGATTATGGAGTAAGTAATCATTTTATTAATTGTTTTGAATTGAAAAATTTATCGGATCTTAATTTACCACCTTATGTATTCTTAATACACGGTTCTGCTCCTGAGTTTCGAAATGATTTATATGGCATTGGTTTGTATGTGGATCAATCCACTATTCTTAAACAAACGGCAATTGAAGAAACAACACCATTTGGAATGCAATATATACTTACTGACTCCGAAGCAGAGGAATACTTGAAATTTCATATGAAAGCATTAAAATTTTCAAGTATCAAAAGAGAGCTGATCGCAAAATTGATTTTTGGAAATGATATTAATGTTATTTGTAATCAACCTCACCAATTCTTAAAAGATTTCAATAACATGTATTTAGGTTGCTGTTGCACTGATACTTCTTGCGAGCTTGTTGAAAATGATATTTTTCCTACGGTTTTAAGAGCAGATATTGCTTGTTATTTGTTTCGAGGGAAACCAAATCTTTCAGAAAAAGTAATAAAAACTTTTAAATTTAAGGAAAATGCGGAAAAATTTGGTTTGATGGATCTATTAAAGCACGCGAATATTTTAGCACATGGTGGAGGTTATTCCTTCCCAGATATTAAAGGTGTACAAAAAGTATTAGAATATAAGGATCAAAGATATTTTGTTTGTGAATTAAGAGAAGATTCAAGTAAACTTAAAATTGTTCGGAATGTTAAAGAGTTACAATTTGAATATAGGGGAAGAGATGTGATTTTGAAATCGCTCCAATTGGATCTTGGGAATATCATAGCAAGGTTAAATCCGATATTTTCACTCAAGTTATAGATTATTCAATTTTTGCTCCAGGAGAAATTTTTTTATCTGGAGTTAATACTGAAACAATTTCTCCATCAACTGCAGCAAGAAGCATTCCTTGACTTTCAATTCCTCGTAATGTCCTTGGTTTTAAGTTCGCTAATATCACAATTTTTTTCCCTTTTAATTCTTCAATTTTGTAATGTTCTGCTAATCCAGCAACTAATGTTCTTTTTTCGTCACCCAAATCAATAAATAGTTTGTAAAGTTTATCTACTTTGGGTACTTTTTCAATTTCTTCTATTAATGCTACCCTTATGTCTAATTTCTTAAAATCTTCATAGGAAACCAATTCACGACCACCTTTTTCTTTTTTTTCTTTTAGAGTTTTAAGCTTTTCTTGGAGTTCTTTAATGTCTAATTTTTGAAACAATGGTTCAGGCTTTTTTATTTTATGACCTGCTTTAATTGCGTTGTTCTTAATATCTTGCCATTTTATATTTGAATCAATATTTAGATATGATAAAATTTGCATACTTGTGCCAGGAATGAAAGGATTTAATAATATTGCAAAAGCATGAACTGCTTGAGCACATACATTGAAAACATGACCAGCTTTGACTTTGTCGTCTTTAATTAAATGCCAAGGTGCCTTAGTATTTAAATATATATTACATTCTTTTCCAAAACTTACAATATCTCTTATAGATTTCCTAATTTTAAAATTCATCATATTTTCTTCAGTTGATGTTCCCATCTGTTCAATTAGGTCTAAAAATTTTTCATCTATCTCATCATTCTTAGATCTAGCTGGAATTTCACTCTTAAATTGTTTTTCGATGAATGTTAAGGTTCTGTGAATGAAGTTTCCTATATTATCATTCAAGGCTTTAATATTATTATCAAATTCGATCCATAAAAATGATGTATCACTTGTTTCGGGTCGATTATATAGTAGTGAAAAACGCCAATAATCCACGGGAGCAAGTTCTAAAGCATCATCAATCCAAATCCCTACACCTCTTGATTTAGAGAATTTAGTATTCTCATACATTAACCATTCTGTCGAAGATACATTATAAGGCAAGACAAATTTATCTTCTTCAGCTTTATCCTTGTTATAACCTATAAGTAATCCCGGAAATATAATTAAATGAAATATAATATTATCTTTCCCAATGAAGAACACCGTGCGTGTATTTTTATCTTTCCAAAAATAATCGAATTTTTCTGGTTTTTTGATGATATTATTAGCCCACTCCAACAAAGCACTTACATAACCTAAAACAGCTTCAAACCAAACGTAGATAGTTTTATTTTCTGCTCCTTCAAATTTCGCAGGAATGCCCCATTCTAAATCTCTGGTGATAGCACGTTCAGGAATTCCCTCTGAAATGCTATTTAAACACATTTGGCGAGCATTTTGAGGGATTAGTTCATTATTATCAATAAATTCTGCTATCATATTCTGCATTTTTGGAAAATCGAAATACCAATGCTTTGTCGTTTTAATTAATGGAGGATCACCACAAATCGCACATCTTGGTTTTTTTAATTCCAAGGGCGTTAATAATTTCTGACAGTTATCACATTGGTCTCCTCTCGCATCTTCAAATGCACAATGAGGACACATGCCTTCCACAAATCTATCCGGAAGAAATAATTCATCTTTTTCGCAATAAAAAGACTCAATTTCTTTTTCAAAGATATATCCATTTTTTTGTACATCAAGATAGAATTTCTGGACAAACTCAATATGAGTTGGATTATGAGTAATAGTATAATTATCATATGATAAATTCCATTTTTTGTATAGATCTTTTATAATTTTATGATTTTTAAACGCCAAATCTTTCGTGGATACACCAAGCTTTTTAGCCTCAATTGCAACTGGGGTACCGTGAGAATCAGATCCCGATACAAACACAACATCATCCCCTCTTAATCTTAAAAACCTAGCAAATACATCTGCTGATAATGTGCTTCCTATCATATTCCCTAAATGAGGAATTGCGTTCACATAAGGCCAAGCACTTGTAATTACCCATTTTGCTTTTTTCATATCTGAAAAGTTCAAAACCTCCTTTAATACATTAAATAATAAATGAAAACTTTCTAAAAAAAGTTGGTCGTTTTGAAGTTCAATTAGAATGGTTTTAAATATGTGATAATTATAAAAAAATTATGAAAACGTAATTTTTGCACCGCAATTTCTACACGCATGTATCTCATTATTCATCTTTTCTAAACAAGGTTCATGGTAATAGCTCTTACACTTCTCGCATTGATAGACATTATAATCACCTAAAAAAATACTATAACAATAGTTACAAGAAAGGTTTATCTCAAGAATATTTTCCTCATTTATTTTTATCATGTGTGTGGATTTAGCATCATCTTGTGATAAAAGTTTGATTTTTGGCTCATCTTCAGAATTTTCTTTAATCAATTTAGTTGCATATGCGGGAAGTTCAAGTAAGAAATAACAAAATGGACACCTAAAAACACTTTCAGAATATTCCGTTTTCTTAGCCCACATTGTAGCACATGATATGTGCATTGGACGATCACATGAAGGACAATATCTGCCTTCAGAATAAAAATCAGCATTAGTCATCGGTGCTTTTATAGAATGACATATTTGACACTTCTCTTGACCCGAACCGTTTGTATTCATCATTAGGCGAATATCTAAGATTGATGGTCTTCTTAATGGTAATGCTATATCACTCACCAATGGTGCGATTTCTTCTTGTTTATTAGGAGCAAAATAATCAGTAGTAGATCTACTGGGCTTTTTTGAAGCAAAAGACCTTCCAGCATTTAATATTGCTTTAGAATTATTAAAAAAGCCATATTCACCTCCAGTTTCTCTGGAAATTTTTTTAAAAACGTTATCTGCATTGATTTCTTCTGTTCCCAACTGAAAAGTATCAATAAAAATCCCTAATCCCGTTGCGATAGATACTAATTTTTGAAGTTTATTATCCAATTTTAATCTACTATCGGAAATTATAAAAATTCGATACGTTTTTCCTCCTATTTTGCGCATCTCTTCTACTAGTAATTGCAATGCAAAAGCTATTCCGTCATGTAATTGACCATTTCCACTAATTTGAACTTTTTTAAGAGAATTTATGAGTTTATCTTCCTCATAAGTTAAAGAACTTAATTTCCTAATTGCATCCCCAAAGGTAAGTATCGCGATTCTATCTTTTGGATCAATTATAAATTTTGTATGAATAAAATTATTAACTGCATTTAAAGCCAATGTTAATCGATTTGGTTTAAAATCTTTTCGAACCATTGATCGTGAAACATCGATAAGAATTACGGTATCCTCTGTCTTAATGTGCTGCAATGTCGATTGAGTATAATTAATTGAAATTTAAACTATTAAAAAAAATAAGATCTTAAATAAATTTTCATTTTATTTTGATTTTTTTAATCTTTAATTTTATTTTTTTAGATAATTATAAGCAAAAAGAGTATAAACCTTAACAGCTTTCAGAAAATCCTCAATTTCAATATACTCATCGACTGCATGAGCTGTTCCAGCACTTCCTGGACCAAACAAGATAGTTTGAGGACAATAACCATCATTTCTGAGGTAATGAGCATCGGCTGAAGCGGGTAATAAGAGGTAAAATGGTTTTTTCTCATAAATCTTTTCCACTATATCATGAAATTCTTCTAAAGCTTGAGAGTCTTCCCATTCATTCCAATAAGATCCTTCTGATGCATCTGATATCCCTAGGTAAATGTAAATTTCTTCTGGATTTCCCGATAAATTATCCCTTACTTTATATCCTAACTCTTTTTCAATTAAATTCTTAAAACCATCTTTAATTGACTCAATCTCTTGGCCTGGTAATAATCGGATGTCAATAATAGCTTCACATGTATCAGGAACAACATTTCCTTTAATGCCGGCATTGATCATTGTTAGTGAATAACTAAACTGAACCAATGATTGAAGTAAGCTACTTAATTGAGGTTGCTCACCCAGGATGCGTTCATAAATTTCAGTACTTGGAAAAGCTGATGCTACTAGTTCATTTAATTTTTTTAAAGGAATGGGTGGCTTAAAATCGGGAATATATCGGTTCAGATTCTTTAATTTTTCAATTAATTCACTCATCATATAAATAGCATTTTTTCCCATAGTTGGCATGGAAGCATGGCACGATTTCCCTTTAGTAATAACTTTAACATACAGATGACCCTTTTCACCAAGTAGAATAGCTTTTGGGAGAGGATTTAATCCTGTTGGTTCACCGATAATTGCAAAAGTCGGTTTAATTGATTGAAAAACGTTTTCAAGGCACCATTTCGTTCCAAGTATGCCCCCAGTTTCCTCGTCTGCTACTGCATTTAATATCAAATTTCCTGATAACTCAATATCAAATGATTTTAAAATTTTCAAAGCTATTACCATGGCAGCTAATCCCCCTTTCATATCTGCTGTCCCTCTCCCATACATGTACTTTTTTCTTTTTAAAAATGCGCTTAAAGGTTTATTTGTCCATTCTGATTCATCACCAGGTGGTACTACATCCATATGACCATTAAATAACAGAATCTTACCCTTATTATCTTTATTTAGAAATGCAATCAAATTTGCTCGATTATCATCAAACGGAAATAATTGATTCTCAATGCCAAAAGCATTCAAATATTCTTCAATCAATAATCCGACACTTAATTCATTCCCGGGAGGATTGTATGATTCTGCTTGAGCAATTTTACGCAAGAAATCAACGTATTGTTCTCTATTAGTATTTATGTCATTAATAATTCGTTCCTCAATCATCATAATAGCAAAACAAAGAAATATTTATTTAAGTCTAATGAATGAACTGATAGTTTATAATATTTTGTCATGTTGTATTCTATCTAATAAATTTAAAATAAATTGCGAAATTTTTTTATTTTTATATTATTTTAATACTAAAAAATTGAATAATTCGGTTGTGTTTTATGAATCGACGAAAAAAAGAAATTAAACAGATTTTTATCGTGAGTATTTTTGTCATATCCATTTTTTTAACAAATACTCAAATATTTAATAGAGTTAACTTAGCTGAAATTAATGATAATGGTCAAATTATTGATGATAATGAAATAATGAGCTTATCACCAAGCTCCAATCCATACTTGAGTGATTATTACCTTACAGGATCGGGAGATAATCAAGATGTTCGAATTTATGTTACAAATACTTCTTCCTTAATTAATAATCAAAAGCACTTCGACATTCCCTCTATGTCAAATTCAATTGATTCTTATTTATCATATGGAGATTTTAACTTCACATTTCAAAATAATTTTACGACTGATTATGTTTTAGAGGATAATAGTGCTTTAGAAGCAACAAATTTCATAGAATTTGATATGAATAGAAATCCAGGATATTCCGAATTGACTTTAAACCAAGGTAGTAATTCCACAAATTTAAATTTAGATTTATTAGATGATAATTTAGATTCAACATACACGAGGTTGGACGGAGATAATGGTATAATTAATTTAACTTTGACCGCAGATTTTTCAGACACGAGTTTTCAATCCACAAGTCCCAACATTAACATAGATTTCAATAGATCCGTGATCCTAGGATTCATTTTATCACTCAGACTTGAATCCAGTAGGAATGCAAGCATGATCATTAAAATGAAGGATAGTATTGGATCGGGATGGATAGATGTTACTCATTCAATATTTTTAAATGCCAATTTGAATATTCATGATATTGAAAACCGTATTATTAATGAAAACCTCAAATACATTGATTTAACAAATAAAAATGAGGTCCAATTTTATATTTCAAGAGGGGATACACAAGCTTATAATGTTACAATCTTTGAACTTGGAGAAGTTTCCACTTATGCTTTTGATATTCCAATTACGAATAAAAATCAAGTAGCGCTCGAATTTGACTTGAAAGGAGAAAATTCTACTGTAAATGGATTTTATGCTTGGATTAGAACTTTAAATTTAACTAAAGCAGTATCTTCCGAATTAAATATCACATTATATAAAGCCAACACTACCGTCTCAAGAACTCAAAATAATCTTTTTAGAAATACTATGAAACCAGACTATGCTGAACAAATAGATTCCTTCACTTTAGATTATGCATCGTATCACGGCGATAACTTGACTTACTTTGGATTCAACTTACCCAATACAGCAAACATGATTCTTTACAATTACTTCATTGTAATTAAATCAAACAATTCAAATTTGGTCTATAGCTTGGTAACTCTACCTCGAGAGACTTTTGGAGATCCTGATACGACCCTTGAACATCAATTAAAAATGAGCTCTGATAATGGTACCTCTTGGATTAATGCGAGAAAATACGTGGATGTAACATATACTTCAGAATCATTAGATGCCAGCTCATTTAAATTAAACGTAACTAGGGGCTACATGCCTTCAGATTTTATGATGTCCGAAGACGATAAATTGAACATACAAGATATTCCAATCGAGAATCAAGTTTTCAGTACTGGCATATATGCTACAAGTTCCTCATTAACATGGGGAAAAGGGAGATGGAATAGCAATTTTAACCCCGATATTGCTAGTAATCCCCAACATGATTACCAAATTGGTTTAAATTGGAATAATAGCATAATTAAAGGATTTCAATTTGATGTCACATATAATGCTAAAGCTTTTTGGGTAGATCCTGCAACTACTTCCTATAACGTAAGTTATGATACGATACCCCATTGGAAATTTGAGTATACTTTTAATGCTAATCATGTTAATTTTGATCAATGGGATTTTCTTGAATTTTGGTTTGTCTATCCTAATTATTTCGATGCAACAAACCTTACTAATCCAAGTTCAATAGATATTTATAATAATACCGAATCAGTCCTTGAAGATTTAACGAATTATGATAAAACAAACGTATCTCTAACAAATGCTATTACTGGACTTTATACCTTAGATCTTATCTCTCCAAATGCCATTTATGATATGCATAGTTATATTGATTATTCGGGGATAGCATGGGAAACAAATGGATTCATGTATGGTGATTCAATTACTGCCCGATTGGACATTCAAGGTGCGAATGGCGATGCACCAACAAATGGAATGGCTAGTGCTGTTTTGTTTTACCCAAGTAATAGCTCAAAATATCCCGTTCCTCAAAGAGATGATAGTTCGGGTGTAAAAGAAGGGAAAGTTTTGATATATGATTTCGATAATGTCACTATTTTGGACGTCAATACATCTGTACCTTTGCTTGGTAAATATTATCTTGGATTTTTTTGGTCAAATGGTTCTGCGATTGGATGTAAGAAGTTAACCTTATACATAGATACTTATAATGTTTACTTACAAGACTTCTTTTTTGAACCTCGTCTTGAAAAGAACGTTCTAAGTGGAATTGTAGATAAGGTTTATGATAATTACTCCATTTTAATTGCTACTGTTAATGAAACCACTGGTCAGAATTTGTCTAATTTTTACGCAGTAAATCAATCTGATATTGATCAAGAATATAATCTTGATATAAGCGGTGAAAAAATCCCAATATTACTCAAATCATTTCTACAAAATGAAACTATTCTGAATCCTGCTGAAAAGATTAAATTTAGTATGACTCTTCAAAATTTGGATGAATTAATCGATTTAGACGTAAAGATAAATGTAAAATTAGTAGCTTTATGTAATGAGGAATGGATAATTGATGAAGTAACTTCGCCTGTAGAAACTCTGAAATTAAAAGGAGACCCCTCTGGAGGAGATAGTCAAGTGTTTACTGTAGAACTTGAAATTCCCGATTTTGAAGTAGATGGAACGTGGTATGGTCTAAATGCTCCAATGAGAAAAGGTGGTGCAGAAACCATAACCGATATATACATTGGTGACACTCTAGTAGGAACGTATAAAAGTAACGATTATTCTCTTTTAGTCAATGACACCGAAGATGTATTCGAAGGATATATTATTGCTCTGAAATATGATCAAGAAATAACAGGAGCTTCAATATTAAAGCCTTTTGAAAGAGATGAATGTACTTACATTCCAGATTCAACTAAATTTATTGTAAATATTTATGATGACAATTTCATGAGTAGTTATCGCCAAATTAATGCCTCATTTGATATATACATGAAAAGTGAATTCAGAAATGTACTTGTAACACCAGAGAACCCAATTCGAGGAAATATTCTGAATATAAGTTCAACCTTAACTACTGAGTTTGGAACCGAATTAGCAAATAAAAATGTTACTTGTCAATATGATGATACTGGTGAATGGATTAACATTACTTCACAACTAACAGATGTTAATGGTTCGACATTATTTGAAATTGATACTTTAGACCTTAACCACGAAGAAACGCTATTATTCCGTCTTATCTGGTCTGGGGATCAATACCTCCTGAATGTACCATACAATATATCCGTGGATTTATTACAGGATGTTATTAATGTTTCAATTTCACTCCAAGGGGACCAGATTCAAATTTATCGAAATACAAAAGCTACTTTTATCATAAGCTTAGAGAATTTAGGGTCATATGATGTCAAAATTGCGAATATTACAATTGATGTAAATCCAAATTTACCAAATCAAATCATAGAGATAAATACCTTTTTACTCAATCAATTCTCTTCTGGGCATAAAACAACGATTATCATTGAAGTTGATGTTTCTTCAATAACCCAATTTTCGGTATCTGTTTCAGCTGATGTACAGAATCTTTTAACAAAAGAAGTAGTTGCTATTCACGCTTCTGAATCATTTGCAACGTTTGAAAGATCCTTGTTAGATTACATCATGGATTATTTCATATTGATAATGTTTACAATATTTGGGCTTTTAGCACTGGTAACAATTTTGTATATCAAAAAGACTAAGAAATATATTGAAACCCCTATTGAAGAACCTTTAAAGAAAAAAACCCGTAGAGGAAAATATCTCAGTGTTTCAGAAATAACAACCAAAACTTTAGAAGCAGAGAAAGAACAAGATTTAAGTAAAGAAAAAGCAGACAAGAAAATTAGTAAGAAGAAAATGATAGAATCAGAACCTGAAAAACCGAAATCTACCGATCTCGACTCCCTTCTTGAAGAAAAAGGTCTCAAAGACGACGATAAATAATTTTTTTTTAATTATTTTTTATAATATTTCAACACTTTATTTTAAAAAGAGAGGAAATAAAAATTAAATATTAGAAATTGCTATTAAATTTCTTTTAATAAGACTTAATGAAGCCTTTCCATCTAATCCTGCCAAAGCAATTATTATGACTTTGTCTGAACTACTTATTACTGCAAATCCGTCCTCATAATCAATTGTAGTTGTTTTTAATGTTCCTTTCCCAAGAATTTCTCCTAAGGCATTTGAACCATTCATTATTGTTATGCAATGTTTAGCAAGTAATTTATGATCCATATCAGTAATAGTCTGTCCTACTAATACATTGCCAGATAGATCGCTAGCGATTAAACCCTCGCATTCGGGCACCAAGTCCATTAATTCAGACATTTTCTGCTCAAGAACTATTTTATCCATGTGTAATTCACTGTGTTTTATTGGATTGATTTTTGTAAATCCTTTCTAAAAATAGTAAAGAATTCATTTTAAATATATCATAGATTGCAGAAATTTAAATTTATCAAATATATAAAAAGAGGGAAGTAATAATAAAATTTTTGTGGTTTATATTATTTTAAGATGATCAGAATCAATTTTTCTTCCCGCGCAATCATTATTTCACCCTTCGAAGTCTCCAAGCGAATAAAATTAAGATCTCCCTCATGAAGAGCTTTTACGCATGATTCTGATTTACCTATGAGAGCAGTGATATATGCAGACACTTCTTCAGTTTGCTCTATTGGAAGATTCGATTTAATAGGAAGACCTGTTGAGTCACAAATGATAACCCCCCGAACTCCTTCTTTTTCTTCAAATCTGCGTATGATAGCTTTGACTTCATTAACATTTATCACGGACTACTGTTCACCTTTCTTATAAAAAACTAATTTTTATTATTATAATATATTAAGTACTTAAAAAATTATCATCTTATTTAATAATAGAAAAATAAATGCTCATAAATTTATTTACTCTTTTTTGCTTTTAACATATAACAGAATTTGAAACCATCTAGAATTTTACAGTTTTGATCCTTTAAAATGTTGATAAAATTCTTACGTCAGAATACTGTTAGAATCAAATAATTCAAATATTTGGTAATTATAGAAAATAATTTTTAAACATGTTATTTTTCCGTTCGAATCCAATTGAAGTTAGACCCATGTGCCCTGAACAAATGAGGAAATTATCCGTGAGTGATTTGTTATACATGATTTTGTTTTTTATACTTGAAAAAAGCAAGTTTTGATCTCCTCCTTCAAAATCCGAACGACCGATGCTCTGTCTAAAAATTAAATCTCCTGAGAAAAGGATTCCATCAATCTTTTGGTCTTCATATTCATGTACATCATCGCTATAAAAACAGAGTGAACCCGGAGAATGACCAGGAGTTTCAAGGACGTGCAATTTGATTTCTCCCACCTCAATGAGATCGCCTTCATTTAACCAATTATTCGCTTCTTTATGTGAAAAGACCCCAGATTCCATTTCTTTCTTGTTGTACATTAACGGAATCCCATAATGACGTAGAATTTTTCCAACTTTAAGAGTATGATCAAAATGGCCATGCGTCAGCAATACAGCAATAGGCTTGGCATCTAATTCTTCGATTGTACTTATAATTTTATCATCGTCGCCACCTGGATCAATGATTACAACTTCCTTCGTTATATCCGAACCAAAAATATAACAATTCGTAGCTAACTGACCAACAACTAATTTTTTAAAAATCATGTTCCTATTACATCTTTAAATTCTAATAAAAGTAATATCTCGTTAAAATCAGCAAACAAAAGAATAAAAGAATTAATAAAATTCTATTTTCCGTTAATCAACATTTCTATTTCGACTAACTTGTTATACACATCTAACCCTTTATCAGTAAGCTTAACGTATTTCTTCTTGTTGGTATGCTCAATTTCAATTAAACCTTTATCAATAAGGTCGTCCTTAACACGAAAGAAGGAATTATAATAGCTAAACTTGTTTAGCTCGTTATAAAATGTATGCTTGTCTGTTTTAAAGTTCTTAAACTGACTCAACACTTCTAACGTATCCCTAAAACCTTTTCGTTTCATAAAATTAATTAAGTCATCAATAGCCATATATCCCGTACCTCGAAATGGTAATACTAGTTAGTAAAATTTTTACTAATTTGTAATTAATAAAAATAATCTAAATTAAAAAAGGTTATGAAATTTTTTGTTACCCGTCTACGAAGAACAATCATCATTATTATCACGTTGATATTATCAATTTCGCGACATTAATAATTTACGTATAATTTTGTGATTAAATTAACGTATTTTAATGCTTTTTTCAACATTAGTAGAAAACTTATAATGTGATTTTAATTCTTTATCTTGAATGATTCTCAGAAAATATTTTGAAACTGAGACAGGTACGGTTCCAATCGTACTTTCTTGCTCGCATGGAGGTTATAAAAAACCTAAATCAATTTTAAATAAGTATGTTGGGCCTCAAATTGCTGATAGGAATACTTATATCATCGCAAAATGGTTAATTAATAGTTTAAAAGAAAAGGATCTGGCAATTTATTACATACTGAATAAAATCCACCGAAGTAAACTAGATCTCAACAGGCCCCCAGCATCTGAATCAGCATTTAATCAAGAATCAGACGAGGCTCGTAGTATTCATAATTCATATCATGATACATTAATAAAATTTGTGCAAGATTGTATCTCTATCCATAAAAAATGCTTATTAATTGATCTGCATGGTTTTACAAAACCAACAAATGATTATCCTGATATTATCTTTGGACACGTATTTGGTAAAACACTCCATGCTCCAAATAATATCAATGCTCAAGATTGCAGTCAATATTGGGGATGCGCTCAACTTGAACAAGAAATTTCAAAATCTTTTACATTAGATAATGGGTTGGCTTTAAGTGATTTCAATTTATCGTATTCTGGAGGTTATATCACTCAAAAATTTTATAATCGACCTAATGTGAGCGCAATGCAAATTGAAATCGCTAAATATATCCGTAAAGATTACGATCTAACTAAAAATTTTATAAATAGCATTACTATATCAATAGAAAAATTATTAGATAAGTAATACATATCCTAACGTGATAAAAGGGAAAGCTGCAGCATTAATGAAAGTAGCACAATTTAAAAATATTCACCTTGGGTTTATTTTAGCTGACGGAGATGATGTTAGTGGTCTTATATGACTTCAACACTTGCATACAAAAAGTGTAACTTTGCCTGAGAAATTCTTCTGGTTAGCAGTAGATATTTGCATTACTATCTGATATTTCGCAAACTCTAATATTCTCTAATAACAATTAGATTATTTTAATCTTTTCTTTATTTATTATTTAATTTGATTTTATATACAATGGTTATATGTATTATATATAATAATGGCAAATCAAGATATCCTTGAGGAAAATATATTTTTTAACATTGGGAAAAAAATTAAGAAGTTAAATAGGATTCTGAATGAGGAGGTTATCGGATCGCTATTATTTTTTGGAGGATTAGCATATTTGTTATTGCTCATTGAAAATATTATTTTTGCATCATTTTTTGGATACAGTATCATTACCAATTATATTAGTGAATTAGGAAATAGTAGTGTTATTCCTTTCCCATTTTTAAATGATGGTATCACCATCTTTTGTGGTATAATTATGTTTTTTAGCCATTTCTATTTTGTTCATAATTTAAAAATCAGATATCGACTTCCAAGGTGTTCAAAAGAATTTATAAAGCTCGGATTTCTAAGTGGACTTATTGGAGCGGCGGGATATTTTTTTTTAGGGATATTTAGCCTGGATAGATCTGGTCCAAGTGAATTGTATCATGCCATATCTATGGGATTTGCTTTTAGCGGATTTTTAGTATCAATCGCTTTTTACAGCTTAGCTATTGTTTTAACTCATAATTGGAATCTCAAAAAGGTGGGTATTTATGGTTTAACTTTTCCTTTTATTTGTTTTGTATTCTATTGGCCTACAAACTATCCTTTCGGTGAATGGATGTTATTATTTTCAATCATAGCATTTTTTTTAGCTTTTGGTTATTATATTCTTAGATAAAAAAATCAAAAAATGGAACTATTCTAAAAAGATTTTATTGGTTAGCAACAGATATTTGTCTCGCTCTTTTATATCAAAATTATGAAAATCAGGATATTATAACCACAATTAAAAGATTTTCACAAAAGACTCCTTACTTTAAATATGAAAAATTATAAAATGAACATTTTATAAAATTGAAAGGATTCGATGAACCTTTTTCATTCGCTATTCAATTAATTTATTTTTGTCGATTTAGAATATTATATACCTCATTAATACATGTGGGAAAAGATTGGGAAAGATTTAAAAAGGATCTCAAGTACTGTAACTTAATAAGAATAAAAAAAGAAATTATAAATTGTTTATTAAAAGCGAGAATAATTAAACAAAATATAGGTGATAAAAACAAAGTGCTAAATTGTGAGAAATGTGGTAAAGAGTATTCATATGGTCGTAAGATATATCATGAATGTGATGATACCATATTAACTCTTGGAGTTGTGTTTGAAGATTCCAGAAATTATCATGAGTGGAATTGTGTATCAATAATCGACTCAAATTTATATCAGATTGAGGAAAAGATAATTGAGAGCTATTTAAGCAATTCGAAGGCTGACTCATTATATGTATATGAATAACTGATTTATCCAATTAGTAAAATTTCTTATCTCCTTCTTCATTTTTAACTTCTTATATCAGATATTTCAACTTTTAATTAGATTAGAAGAAATTTTATTCTATTTTTGAACTTGATAAGCAATAATTTCAAAAGCTTTAGAAAAATTAATTAACTATATTCATGTCTAAATATAATGATATTGATATCGCGATCTTAGGGCATATCGCTAAGGACATCATTGAGATTGATGGAATATCAAAACTATCAGCAGGAGGTGGTGTTTTTTATGGTGGGATTACGGGCAGTCGCATGAATTTAAGAATGGCAATTATTACCCGATTAAGAGAAGATGATTTTCCGATCTTGGACGTTTTAAGAAAAGAGGGAATAATTGTATTTGCTTATCCTTCTAATGAAACATCAGGCATCCATAATATATATTCTTCTCAAAACATGGAATTTAGAAGTTATAAACCATTAGGATTTGCGGGACCATTTTTGCAATCTGAGATTCCAGAACTCAATCCGAAATACTTTGTAATTGGCTCAATTTTAGCTGGAGAAGTTAATATTGAATTATTAAAATTCTTATCAAAACGGTTCAAACACAAATTGTGTTTAGATATTCAAGGATTTATTCGGATGAGAGAAAATGATAAGATATTATATAGAAAAATGGATGAATCCCTACAATCTGAGATACTTTCTTTCGCAGATATATTAAAGGTAGATCAGACTGAATTAAATTTTTTGACTGATGAAGCAAACCTAATGAACGGAGCACTTAAATTAGCAAAGAAGCATGATAACTTGAAAGAAATACTGGTAACACATGAGAAGGGAATTAGCTTGTTAATTAAAGATAAATATTATATTTCTCCATGGAAAAATAAATCATCCATCGGGAGAACTGGTCGAGGTGATACGGCTTTTATCAGTTATTTAGGTGCAAGAATTTCTCATGATTCAAAGACAGCTCTTAAATTTTCTGCTGCACTAACTTCGATAAAAATGGAATTTGAAGGTCCATTTAATCTTTCGATCAATGATGTTGAAAAATTTATTGAAAAAGAATATAATTCTTCTTTGAAAAGAAGAAACATATCATGAATAGGATGGACTATTTTTTTACAAAAAAGTAAAATCTATAAATAATTATATTAAATTTGTATCTAATTTTGTTTATTAAAATAATAGGAGGTATTATTTATATGATATTAAACATCATTCTATGGTATCCATCAGCTCGAGCAAGTGATTTAATGAAAGAAGTAATAAAATTACCTAAGCCACCTGCCTTTGTTAAGAAGTGGCAAACACTACAAACATCAGAGGGTAAAGATGGTTTTAAGCAATATAATATTATTTTTATAGAGAAAGGGAAAGGTGATGAGGCACTCGTTGAATTAATAAAAATGCTAAAACCAATTTTTGAAAAAGATTATGTTGAAACAAAAGTTGAAGTATTACTAAGTGCTAGAGATTCTGTTAAAGCATTAACATAAATTTTTTCTATTTTTAAATCATTTACGAAATTCTAGTGGTTCTTCCCCATCATCAACCGAAACTATTTTACATCTGTGATAAGGGGAATCATCCATAAGTTCTAAATCAAGAAAGAACAATTTCACTTATCAATTCGAATGTTGATATAAGATTAATAGAAGAAACTTTTAAACTGATCAATGAAGCTAATAATATAGATTTTGAGATACAAACCACTTATGTAGAATGGTTGATGATTCCATCTGACATTTATGAAATAATTGATTTCTTACGAAATAATGATTTTCATGGAAATTTCGTTTTACAACAATATCAATTTTCGGAGGGAGTTGGTAAAGAATTAAAAGATAAATTTGAAAAACCAGAACATGCTACCTTACTTATTATCCTTGAACGTTATCGAAAACTAAAATTACCTTTTAAAATTTATTTAAGAGATGATGAGGTGGGATACCGTTAGGTTGATAAGCTATATGAAGATCATGATAAATAATGAATAAAGAAGAAATTATTCAGCATATTAATTCTTGTATTGAATGCGAGGCTTGCCTGGAAGTGTGCGATACTTATAAGGTTACTCAAAATTTACTTCAATCACCCAATGGTAGACTTAAAATCGCAAATAAAATATTCAATGATGAAATTATTTCAGATGATGAATTGAAGGGAATTTATACATGTACGTTATGTAGCATGTGTGATCTTTTTTGCCAGAAAGAACTTCCCATTTCTGAAATAATTTTGGAATCAAAAATAAATTTAGTTGAGAAGAAATTAGGTCCATTAGAAATCCATAAACAAATTACTTCTGGAATTATCGATAAACAGAATTCGGTAAACGGTAATCCTGAGGAGAGATTAAGTTGGATACCCGAAGATTACTTAAAAACAGAATTATTTGAAGAACAAGAATCTAATACTTTATTATTTTTAGGATGCATGTCTTCTTTTCGTGTAAAAGAAAGTGCTAGTGCTTCTTATCAACTTTTGAAAGAAGGAGGATATAATTTTAAGATTTTTAAACAAGAGCCTTGTTGTGGGGAATACGTTTATTCTTCTGGGAACTTGCATTTAGCTAAAAAAATGTTTCAAGAGAACTTCAAGGCATTCAAGAAAGCAGGTATTAAAACTATAATAGCTACCTGTGGAGGTTGCTTATATGCATTTAATAATGTTTATCCTAAGTATGTTGATGGTTGGGATATTGAAGTAAAGCATGTAATGCAAATTGTCTATGAGTTATACCAACAAAAGAAATTAAAATTTAAAAAATCTGAAATTGATATAACTTACCATGATCCTTGTAGAACTGGTAGAAAATTAAAAAATATTGATATTTTTGAGGAACCTAGAGTATTGTTAGAGAATTCAAGTAAATCATTACATGAATTGTCAAAAAATCATGAATTTACACCTTGTTGTGGTGCTGGCAGTGGAATACGTGGAGTTGATAGTAGTATATCTATTAAAATCGGTAAAAGTTTATTTGATGAACTGAAGACAGATACGTTAATAAGTTCATGTCCCCTGTGTGTGTTCAATTTCAATTATGTAAATTACAAAACTCAATCAAATATGGTACCAATTTACATAACAGAATATTTACTTAAATATTTAGAAAATTAATATCAAAATAGTGAATCAGAAATGAATGAAAATGATGATGTAGATGATGAATTAGATCGTCAGTGGGAGATGCAGGATAAAATCCATCATAAATGCAAGATGAGAGACGATCCGGATAAAAAAAAGAAAGAATGGGAAGAAAAGTATGGAAAATAACGCAGGATTTTGGCTTAACTTTCCTTCATTAACTCCTTAAATCTTGAAGTTTTAGTTTCTATCTTTGCTTTCATTCCATAAAATACTATTATTCCGCATAGGACAATAATTGTTTGTATGATTACGATTAACCAATTAAATGTAAATAATAATCCAAAACAAATAATACATCCTAATAGTGCAATGATAGGCATCCAACTAATTTTTAGCTTTACTTTAAATGGTCTTTCTAAATTTGGTTTAGTCTTTCTTAAAACAATTAGACTTAAATTAACCAAGAAGAAATTAATTAATACACCAAATACAGTGGCATGAGCTACTATCGAAATATCTCCGAAAAATATCGGTATAATAGTGAAAATCATTGTTGCTAATACAGCAAGAGTTGGAGTTCTGCGCTTTGGGGAAATTTTGCCTAAGCCTTCTGGCAACGCTTTGTCTCGAGCCATTCCATATATCATACGCGATGTTACAATTAACATAATCAAAACTGTATTTGCTGTTGCAAATAAGGCAATTGAAGTCATTATAAGTCCACCAATCGGACCTAGAGCGACTATAGCTACGTAATTCAATGGAGCATCTGAACTCGCAATATCAGTATAAGGAGCAATACTAACGACCGAAATTACTGTTAAGCAATATAGTATTGTAGTAATAATAATAGAATAAATTATGGCTCTTGGGAGGTTTTTATGAGGCTGTTTTACTTCTTCAGCAATATTTGCTATGTCCTCAAATCCAATATATGCAAAGAAAATTAAAGCAACAGATGAAAAAATAGCGCCTAAAGATGAAGTGGAGGGTAAAAGTGCATAGTTAACAGACCCAAAATGAGGAATTCCAATGAGAATTATGAAGATCAATCCTGAAGCTTCTATTAGTGTGAATAAGATATTCATCCAAGTGGATGTTTTAATGCCGATAAAATTAACAATGCTTAATATTAAGATCAGACTGATT
>Ga0307426_1000226_pt1 | contig 37635 bp, 38 predicted proteins | sample SalMarWE160340MG_FD_202165 | JGI IMG/M metagenome (GOLD analysis project Ga0307426, IMG submission 202165) | Salt marsh sediment microbial communities from the Plum Island Ecosystem LTER, Massachusetts, United States - WE1603-40 | ecosystem: Environmental > Aquatic > Marine > Intertidal zone >... | reverse complement strand
TGCCCGGAGGGCCGATCGTGAACGCGTGTATGGACAAGGGCTTCTTGATCAACTGCACCCAGGAGAAGGTGCTGCGGTTCATTCCACCCCTGATCGTTCAAAAAGAGGAGATCGACCACCTGGTGGATACCCTGGATGAAATTTTTGAGGGAATGAAATAGAAGGGAAAAGATGATGAAAAGAGATTTCCTGAGCATAAAGGATTTGAGCAGAGATGAGATAGAATCTCTCCTGGAGAAGGCCCTGGAGATGAAACGGGCCGGAAAAAAGTACCCGAAATCCCTTGCGGGGTACACCTTGGGGCTCGTGTTTGAAAAGGCATCCACCAGGACCCGGGTTTCCTTTGAATCGGCCATGTACCGGCTGGGAGGACAAACCCTGTTCCTGAGCAGCCGGGATACCCAGCTCTCCCGGGGGGAACCGGTGAAGGATACGGCGAGGGTCCTTTCCCGGTACCTCGACGGCCTGTCCATCCGCACCTATTCCCAGGCGATTGTGGAAGAAATGGCGAGGTGGGCCGACATCCCGGTGATCAACGCCCTCACAGACAAATACCACCCCTGCCAGGTACTGAGCGATTTGATGACCGTGAAGGAAAAAAAGGGAAGGCTGGATGGACTTGAGATTGCGTGGGTTGGAGATGGGAACAACATGGCCAAATCATGGATCAATGCAGCGAGGATTATGGGGTTTCGTCTTTCCCTTGCCTGCCCCCCCGGTTATGAGCCGGATGCGGATGTGCTTTCCGGCGCGGGGAAAAACATCCGGATGACAGCGGACCCGAACGAGGCGACCCGGCGCGCGGACGTGATCAACACCGATGTGTGGGCCAGTATGGGCCAGGAAAAGGAGCAGGAAAAAAGGATCCGGGATTTTAGAGGGTTTCAGGTCAATGAAGACCTGGTGAATCAGGCAAAACCGGATGCCATCATTCTGCACTGTCTCCCTGCCCATCGGGGAGAAGAGATAGCGGCGGAGGTCCTTGAAGGGCCGCAATCAGTCGTATTCGACCAGGCCGAAAACAAGATGCATCTCCATCAGGCATTGCTCGAATGGTTGATAAAAGAAAGGAGTTAAGACCTTGAACGAAAAAGTAAACAAAATTGTCCTGGCTTATTCAGGAGGCCTGGATACATCGGTTATACTCGCCTGGCTGAAAGACACGTACCAGTGTCCCGTTATTGCCTACGCCGGAGATGTGGGGCAGGGCGATGACATGGCTGAGGTCAGGGAAAAGGCAATGGCCACCGGGGCGGAGGATATCGTTATTGATGACCTGAAAGAGGAATTCGTCCGGGATTTCGTGTTTCCGGCCTTGCGGGCCAATGCTATTTACGAATCCAACTACCTACTTGGCACGTCCCTGGCCCGTCCCCTCATCGCCCGGGGACAGGTGGAAGCGGCAAGAAGATTTGGGGCTGACGCCGTGAGCCACGGCGCCACGGGAAAAGGGAACGACCAGGTCAGGTTCGAACTTGCCTACATGGCCCTGGAACCTGACCTGACGATCATAGCCCCATGGCGAATCTGGTCTTTCAAGGGCCGCGAGGATCTCATGGAGTACGCGCGATCCAAAAACATCCCGGTGCTTGTGACCAAAGATAAGCCCTATTCAAGTGACGGTAATCTCCTGCACATAAGCTTTGAGGGGGGAATCCTGGAGGATACCTGGAAAGAACCGCCCGAGGATATCTTTGTCATGACCACGTCCCCTGAAAAGGCACAGGACAAGCCTACCTACACAGAAGTAGAATACAAGAACGGTGACCCGACGTCCATAGACGGAGAAAATCTTTCTCCCGCAAAACTCCTGGCGCGACTTAATGAACTGGGTGGCAGGAACGGTATCGGCCGGGTGGACATGGTGGAAAATCGTTTCGTGGGTATGAAGTCGCGAGGCGTCTATGAGACACCCGGTGGAACCATCCTCCGAATCGCCCATATAGCCATGGAGTCCATTACCCTGGACCGGGAAGTGGCGCACCTCAAGGAAGAATTGGTCCCGCGGTATGCCGAGATGATCTACTACGGCTACTGGTATGCGCCGGAACGGCAGATGCTGCAGGCCTTGATAGACGAAACCCAGAAAAGGGTAAACGGCCTGGTCCGTTTGAAGCTCTACAAGGGCAACTGCACCGTGGTGGGAAGAAAGTCGGATTTCTCGCTTTACGATCCTGATTTTGCGACGTTCGAGAGCGATGAAGTCTACAATCAACAGGATGCAGAGGGCTTTATACACCTGACCGGACTGCGCCTGAAGATCGCGCGGCTCCTGGAACGGAAGCAGACCGGTGGGAGGTGAGAGGAGGCATGAGCGGTAAATTTTGGGGTGGACGATTCAAGGAAGAGACAAATACCCTGGTGGATCGGTTCAACGCTTCCATTGATTTCGACCGCCGCCTGTACGAACAGGATATCAAGGGGAGCATGGCCCACTGCAGGATGCTGGGGGAAAAGGGGATCATCTCGGAAGATGAAACAAGCACGATCCTGGAGGCTCTTGCGGAAGTGAAAAGGGAACTGGATCACAATGAACTCCCGGTGGACGAGGAGTATGAAGATATCCATACCCTGGTTGAGAAGGCCCTTATCGAAAAAATAGGTCCCCTGGGCGAAAAACTGCATACCGGCAGGAGCAGGAATGACCAGGTGGCACTGGACGCCCGCATGTACGTGCGGGATTGTATTCAAAGGACGCTTGAGGGTATAGCGGATATGCAGAAATCACTCGTGTACCTTGCGGAAAAAAACCAGGGTGTGATTATGCCGGGCTACACGCATATGCAACGGGCACAGCCGGTGCTCCTGGCGCATCATCTGCTCGCCTATTTTGAGATGCTCAAGCGGGACAGCGCACGGTTCCGGGATACCCTCCTGCGGACCAATGTCATGCCGCTGGGCGCCGCGGCCCTGTCAGGCTCCACGTTTGACCTCGACCGGGACATGGTGGCCCGGGAGCTGTCATTTGATGAGGTCAGCAGGAACAGCATGGACGCGGTGAGTGACCGAGATTTTGTCCTCGATTTCCTCTATTCCGCTTCGGTGCTCATGATGCACCTGAGCCGACTGAGCGAGGAACTGATCCTCTGGTCAAGCCGGGAATTCGGGTTCGCCTCTATTTCCGATGCGTTCTGTACAGGGAGCAGTATTATGCCCCAGAAGAAAAATCCAGATATCCCGGAACTGATCAGGGGAAAGACGGGAAGGGTCTACGGGGATCTTATGGCGCTGCTCACCACCATGAAGGGACTCCCGCTTTCCTACAACAAGGACATGCAGGAGGACAAGGAAGTCCTTTTTGATGCCGCTGATACCATTGAGGCCTGTTTGACCATCATGGCGAGTCTCCTGAAATCGGTTTCTTTTGACCGGGAACGAATGGCGTCGGCTATCCAGAGCGGGTTCCTGGAGGCCACGGATCTTGCCGATTATCTGGTAAGAAAGGGGCTCCCGTTCCGGCAGGCCCACGAGGTGGTGGGAAAAATGGTCCTTTTCGCTCTCCAGGAGAAAAAGGAGCTGCGGGATCTGACCTTGGACCAGATGAGGAGTTTTTCCCGCCAGATAGACCATGATGTCTACGAGTGGGTTGATCCGGCTTCCTGTGTAAAGAGAAGGGAACTCCCTGGAGGGACCGGCCCTGAACAGGTGAAAGAACGGATTGAAGAGGCAAGAAAGGAACTGGAAAAGTGAGGCTGAAATATATCTTTCTGTGTGCTGTGCTCTTGGGCGCTTTTCTCCTCCCGGCGGGATGTGGCAAGAAGGCTCCGCCCTCTTTGCCGAAGACAAAGAACACATTATCTCAGGCCACCGGGTTTGCAGGAGGGCCTTCTCTGAATTAGTGTGTGAGGAGCGATAAGAAAACCATGCACCATTTCCATTACAAAAACGGCGAGATGTACTGCGAAGACGTGCCGGTGGCAACTATCGCCGAGGCTGTGGGCACCCCCTTTTACCTTTACGCTCATGCAACTCTCGTGCAGCATTTCAATGCCTTTGACGGCGCCTTTGAAGGGACCAGACATCTCACCTGTTTTTCCATGAAATCCAATTCCAACCTCGCCGTCCTGAGGCTTTTTGCAGGGCTTGGAGGCGGCGTGGATATCGTCTCGGGCGGCGAACTCTTTCGTGCACTGAAGGCGGGGGTGGATCCCAAAAAAATAGTCTATTCCGGCGTGGGGAAACGGGATGAGGACTTGCGGTTCGCGCTTTCCTCGGATATCCTCATGTTCAATGTGGAGTCGTCCCAGGAACTCATGAGACTCAATGATATTGCCGGGACAATGAACAAAAAGGCGGGAATTGCAATCCGGGTAAACCCTGACGTGGATCCCAAGACCCACCCCTATATCTCAACGGGGCTCCGGGAGAACAAGTTCGGAATTGGCATCCGGGAAGCCCCGGAGCAGTACACCGTCGCGGCCGGCCTGAAGAATATAAAGGTCCTTGGGGTTTCCTGCCATATCGGATCCCAACTGACCGAGGTGGCCCCTTTCGTGGATGCCATGGCAAAACTCATGGGGCTGGTAGGGGAACTGGAAGAAGCCGGTATCCCGGTGGCCTTTCTGGATCTGGGAGGTGGGCTGGGAATCACCTATGACCGGGAGGAACCCCCGCACCCAAAGGAGTACGCCGGGGCCATTAAAGAAATGGTTTCACGGTCCAATGTTACCCTGGTCTTCGAACCGGGGCGGGTCATTGTCGGAAACGCGGGAATCCTGGTGGCAAAGGTGCTTTACACCAAGTCCACTCCGGAAAAGAATTTCGTTGTGGTTGACGCGGCCATGAATGATCTCATGCGCCCGAGTCTCTACAACTCATTCCACGCCATCCAGCCGGTTCAGGGAAAAAGGAGAGGATCGATGCAGGCGGACATTGTGGGTCCCATCTGCGAATCCGGAGATTTCCTGGCGAAGGACCGGGAGGTGGATGCCTATGAGCCGGGTGACCTGTTGGCCGTCATGAGTGCCGGGGCCTATGGGTTCAGCATGTCATCAACCTATAATTCCAGGCCGCGAGTGGCGGAGGTGATGGTGCGGGGAGATCGCTTCTACACCATCAGGCAACGGGAAACGCATGAGGACCTTGTCAGGGGAGAAGAGATCCCTGATTTTCTGCTGAATGGATAGAAGAAAATGGAACCGATTGCATTCTGGAAAATGAACGGCAGCGGCAATGATTTCATCATCATTGACAATCGTGACCACAAAATCGCCGATGAAGATATGTCCTTGCTGGTGCAGCGGTGCTGCAGACGGCGGGAGTCGGTCGGTGCTGATGGAGTGATTTTTGTCAACGAGTCTGATCAATATGATTTCGCCTGGCAATATTACAATGCCGACGGCGGGGAGGCTGAAATGTGCGGTAACGGGGGACGATGTGTTTCCCGTTTCGCCTACTTAAAGGGGATTGCCGGGCCGGAAATGACGTTCGACACCCTTGCAGGTCCCATCTCCGCGACGGTGAACGGGCGGATGGTAAAGGTGCTCATGCCCAAGCCCGCGGACCTTGTGTTGGACATAGATTTGGAACCACAGCCGGGATGGTTGAGCAAGGATTACATCAATACCGGTGTCCCGCATGTGGTGGTGCAGGTAAGGGACCTTGCCGGTCATCCGGTCGTGGAACAGGGAAGGACCGTGAGGTATCATGAACGGTTTGCGCCGGAGGGGACCAATGCCAATTTTGTCAGGGTCGCCGGCCCGGATTCCCTGGAGATAAGGACCTATGAGCGGGGTGTGGAAGACGAGACCCTGGCGTGCGGTACCGGTTCAATCGCGGCCGCTCTTGTGGCCTGCACCCGAAACCTGGTGCAATCCCCCACAAAGGTGAAGACCAGGAGCGGAGAGATATTGACCATTTCATTCGAAAAGAATGGGGAGCAGGTGGAAAAGGTGTGGATGGAAGGAAACACGACCATCGCCTATGAGGGGGTCCTGCATGAGGAGGCCTTCTAATTCGGGCAACTCTGCAGGCGGCGGCTTCGACCAACAAATCCAATAAGCGAAACAGACCAGATAGACAAGACGAACCATGAATCATGGAGGATATCATGTTTAGAGGATCGATCGTAGCAATCGTGACCCCTTTCAAAGGGGGAGAAGTGGATGAAGGGAAATACCGGGAACTGATAGAATTTCAGATCGAAAGCGGGACGAGTGCCATAGTGCCCTGCGGCACGACCGGTGAATCGGCCACGCTCACGGTGGAGGAACACGCCCGCGTCATTGATATCGCCATTGAGGCGGTCAAGGGGCGGGTCCCGGTGATCGCGGGAACGGGTGGAAACAGCACCAGAGAGGCAATAGAATTAACAAACCATGCAAAAGAGTCGGGAGCAGATGCCACGTTGCAGGTAACACCGTATTACAACAAACCCACCCAGGAGGGGTTGTATCAACACTTCAAGGCCATTGCCGAAGCCGTGCCCTTGCCCCAGGTGCTGTACAATGTGCCCGGGCGAACCAGCGTCAACATGCTGCCGGAAACGGTAGCACGCCTCGCGGAATTACCGGAGGTGGTGGCCGTGAAGGAGGCCTCCGGGAACCTGGGACAGATGGCGGAGATTATAAGGTTAGCCGGGGACAAGATTACCCTGCTCTCCGGTGATGACAACCTCACCCTGCCGGTGCTTTCGATAGGAGGAAAAGGTGTTGTTTCCGTGGTGGCCAATATCGTCCCCGGGGATAGCGCTGCGCTCGTGCAGGCATGGGAGGAAGGAAACGCTGAAAAGGCGAGGGAACGATACTACAAACTGCTCCCTCTGTGCCAGGCCATGTTCTACGAGACCAATCCCATACCGGTCAAAACCTCTCTGGCCCTCATGGGGAAGATAGAAAATGAGATGAGACTGCCGCTTTCGCCGATGGCCCCGGCCAATCTGGACAAATTGAAGAAGGCCCTTGGGGATTACGGCCTTCTGTAAGGAAAAGGAAAGAAGGAGGATTGCCATGGTAAACGCGATTGTTGCAGGCGCCGCGGGAAGGATGGGAAAGCGAATCATACATATGATTCAGCAGAACTCCGGAATTTCTCTCTCAGGGGCCTTTGAGCATCCTGAGCACCCGGCGGTCCACAAGGACGCCGGTGAAGAAGCCGGCACAGGCAATTCGGGCGTAGAGATAGCGCCTTCCCTCGAGGCCGTTCTTGGTGAGGGGGATGTTGTGATCGACTTCACCACCCCTGCGGCAACCCTTCGGCATCTCCATGCTGCCGTTTCCCGGGGATTGGCCATGGTCATCGGTACCACGGGGATCCAGGGTGGACAGCTGGAGGAAGCCAGATCGCTTGCGGAGAACATCCGGTGTGTCATGGCACCCAACATGAGCGTCGGGGTCAACGTTATGTTCAAAATGGCGGGAGAAATGGCAGGGCTTCTGGGAAATGACTATGATATGGAGATCCTGGAAGTACATCATCGCCTCAAGAAAGACGCACCGAGCGGGACCGCCATGCACCTTGCTCATATCCTGGCGGAAACCGTGGGCCGGGATCTTGAACAGGTAGGGGTGTATGAAAGAAAGGGGCAGGTTGGGGAGCGGACCAACGAGGAAATCGGTATTCAGACATGGCGTGGAGGAGACATTGCCGGGGAGCACACGGTCATGTTTGCGGGTATCGGTGAAAGGCTGGAGTTGATCCACCGGGCCCACAATCGTGATAATTTTGCCAGAGGCGCGGTGAGAGCGGCCCTGTGGGTCGTGCAACAACCCAACGGGCTATATGACATGCAGGACGTTCTGGGACTGAAGTGACGAAATAGGTTAATAGGCTGAAGCCTGAAGGTCCATAGGTATTAGAGCAAGAATTTTTTGTTGAGGGCGTTATCAGTAAAGAAAGAGAGGGGAAATGGCGGTTTTTGAAAAGGCGGAGAGGCTGAAACAGCTTCCCCCTTACTTATTCAAGGAGATTGACCGGAAGAAAAAGGAAGTAATGGCCCGGGGGATCGATATTATTGACCTGGGAGTAGGGGATCCGGATATCCCAACCCCGCCTCATATCATCGAAGCACTCAAGAAGGCAGCGGACGAACCGGCGAACCACCGGTACCCATCCTACTCGGGGATGGCTGCGTTCAAGGAAACCGTGGCGGAATGGTACGGGAGGAGGTTCGGAGTCACGCTTGACCCTGCGACGGAGGTTATTACCCTTATTGGGAGCAAGGAAGGAATTGCCCATTTTCCGCTGGCCTTCATTAATGTGGGAAACATTGCTCTTGTTCCGAGCCCTGCGTATCCGGTGTATCGTATTGCAACGCTCTTCGCTGGGGGAGAGCCCTATACCATGCCCCTCCTGAAAGAGAATGATTTCCTGCCGGACCTGGAAGCGATTCCGGGTGACGTGGCGGACCGGGCCAGGATCATGATCATTAACTACCCGAATAACCCTACTTCAGCGACGGCGGATCCGGGATTTTTCAGCAAGGTGGTGGCTTTTGCGAAAAAATACCGCATCATCGTCTGCCATGACGCCGCTTACACCGAAATGGCGTTCGATGGATACAAGCCGCCGAGTTTCCTGGAAGTGGAAGGGGCGAAGGAGATCGGCCTTGAATTCCATTCCCTTTCCAAGACATACAATATGACCGGCTGGCGCATCGGTTTCGCGGTGGGCAACCAAGAGGCTATCGACGGTCTAGGCGGGATAAAGAGCAATATTGACTCAGGGGTTTTCCAGGCGGTGCAGATGGCCGGTATGGAGGCGCTCAGGGGGGATCAGTCCTGTGTCCATGAAATGACCCGCACCTATGAGGCCCGCCGGGACTTGATGATCAAAGGACTGAGAGACGCGGGTTTTACAGTGAATTCACCGAAAGCGACGTTTTATCTCTGGGTCCAGGTGCCGGAAGGGTATTCATCCGCGTCCTTTGCGGCACGACTCCTGGAGGAGGCAGGACTCGTGGTAACCCCGGGGAACGGTTTCGGGGAACCGGGAGAAGGCTATTTCAGGATTGCCTTGACCCAGACTGAGGAACGGCTGTCCGAAGCAATGGATAGAATCAACGGACTGAGCTTCTAGATGGCTGAAACCGCCTATATCGGGATTGGCTCGAATTTGGGAGACCCGCTTGAGAACTGTATCACGGCCGTCGGGTTTCTGGATGAAATGCAGGGCTGCCATGTCGAGGGTAGGTCGGCTTTCTATCGGACGGAACCGGTTGGAGTAGAGGGACAGGAGTGGTATGTGAACGCGGTGGTTTCCCTCAAGACGGAAAGGTCTCCGCAGCACCTCCTCGAGGGTCTCCTGGCCCTTGAGAAAAAGATGGGCAGGGTGAGAAAGAAAAAATGGGGCCCACGTGTTATCGATCTGGACCTGCTCATCTACGATGAGCGGGTCATAGACGAGGAGGGTCTTATCATTCCTCATCCGAGAATGCACGAGCGGCGGTTTGTCCTGGTACCCATGGGAGACCTTGCTCCCACTCTTCTTCACCCGGTGTACGGGAAGAGGATGATAGACCTCCTTGATGCCTGCCACGATAACGGTCAGGATGTCATTCGTCTTGAGGAAAAATAGATGCGGATTCTGATTCTCATCTTTCTGGGTTATCTGCTGTACAGGACCGTGCGGCGATACTTGAGATCAGGGCAGACCCTTGAACGGCACGAAGCCTCTGAGGCCATTGACGAGATGGTCCAGGATCCGGTATGCAAGACGTACGTGCCGGTGCGGGAAGCGGAAAAACGGGTGATCGACGGGAAGGCATACTATTTTTGCAGCAAGAAGTGCGCGGACGAGTTTCAGCGGGAAGCGAAATCATAAGGCAGAAAAATCGAGATTGAAAAGACAAAGGAGTGAGCAATGAAATTTTTTATTGATACGGCGAACATAGAGGAGATCAAGAAGGCAAATGAACTGGGAATGGTTGATGGGGTGACCACAAATCCATCCCTGGTAGCCAAGGAAGGAAGGGAGTTCAGAGGACTTCTGAAGGAGATTTGTGCTATCGTGGATGGCCCGGTCAGTGCCGAGGTGGTAAGCGTGGAGGCCGAAGGTATGATCGGGGAAGCACGGGATCTGGTCAAGGTGGCTGACAATATCGTGGTCAAGGTGCCCCTGATTGAAGAGGGATTAAAGGCGACAAGGGTCCTGTCAGGAGAGGGGATAAAGGTCAATGTTACCCTCTGTTTTTCACCGGTGCAGGCGCTTATGGCCGCGAAAGCCGGTGCATCCTTCATCAGTCCTTTTGTGGGAAGGCTGGATGACATCAGCCAGGTGGGCATGGAAGTGGTTGACCAGATCGTCACTATTTATGACAATTATGGTTTTGAAACAGAAGTCATCGTGGCGAGCGTGAGGAATCCAACCCATGTGCTGGAGGCTGCACTAATGGGCGCGGATATTGCAACCATCCCCTTCAAGGTGATTGCGCAGTTGATTAAGCATCCTCTCACGGATATCGGGCTTGAAAAGTTCCTCGCGGACTGGAAAAAACAGGGGTAGGGATGGGTAGCGGGAACAGAAGAGGAAAAACAGTTTTTTGTTTCCTGACAATGTTCTTTTTGATTTCCCTGAGTCCACGGGCGTTTTCCGATATCTACCGGTACAAAGACGACAACGGGGTGTGGCATTTCACCAATGTCAAGAATGATAAGCGTTACCGGCTCTACATCCGGACACCCCGGGAAAAGTCTACGGCCTATATAAAGAAATACGAGGGTATCATTGAGCAGGCGTCCTCTCGTTTTGGGGTCGCTTCCTCATTGATCAAGGCGGTCATCAAAACAGAATCTGATTTTGATCACCGGGCGGTTTCGCACAAGGGTGCCAAGGGGCTCATGCAGCTCATGCCGGAGACCGCCGGCGCCATGGATGTAAGGGACCCCTATGATCCCGAGGAAAACATCTTCGGCGGGACGAAATACCTGAGCCGGTTGCTGGTAAGATTTAAGGATATCAAGATGGCATTGGCGGCCTATAACGCCGGTCCCGACTTGGTGGAGAAGTATCAGGGGGTTCCTCCCATTCCCGAAACCCGGACGTTCGTGCAGAAGGTCATGAACTATTACCAGCGGTATAATACCAAACAGCCTTAGTGCATTAAAGATCGCGGCAGCAGGAAAAATGAAGAGCAAAAGACCAGGAAATGGAGACTTTCGAGAGGAGGTGTTTAACCTTCCGAACAGCCTGACATTTTTCAGGATTGCATGCATTCCCTTGGTGCTTCTTTTCCTCAAGATCTCGGGCAAAACCGGGAGTTTCCTCGCGGCCCTGCTCCTCGCCCTGGCATTTATCACGGATATGCTGGATGGATACCTGGCGAGACGATACGCGTCCGTTACTACCCTGGGGAAGTTCCTTGATCCCCTGGCCGATAAAATCCTGGTTTCGGTGTCTATGATCATGCTTATCCCGCTGGGTCGAATCCCGGTGTGGATGGTGATCGTGATTATCGCAAGGGAGATGGCGGTTACCGGCCTGCGGGGGATCGCGGTGAGTGAAGGGATTGTGATCCAGGCAAGTTCGTGGGGAAAGTACAAGACGGTTTTTCAATGTGTCTCTCTCGTGGGACTCTGCCTCCACTTTACCTATCTGCATATCAATTTTCATTTGGTGGGTATGATTTTTCTGTGGATTGCCTTGGCGCTTACCGTGTGGTCCGGGTGGGATTATTTCAGCCAGTTCAGTCGCAAGGTTTTCATGAAGTGACCCCTTTTCTTGAATTTTTTGTTGACAAAGATTGGGCAAGCTGTAAAATTATTTCTTTATCAGTGCGGGAATAGCTCAGTTGGTAGAGCCTCACGTTGCCAACGTGATTGTCGCGGGTTCAAGTCCCGTTTCCCGCTCCAGCACATCACAAGGCGCATCGTGGGCCTTCAACCTAGAGGCGGCATAGCCAAGAGGCTAAGGCAGCGGTCTGCAAAACCGTTATTCACCGGTTCGAATCCGGTTGCCGCCTCCACCTTCCATCACCTTTCATTCGTTGCTCAGCAAATCTTCCACTTCCTGAATTTTCTCACCAAAGGAAGCCATCATCATCTGCAGGTCAGTCTCGCTGAAATGAAGTTTTTCCACCACGTTTGGATGAAAACGGTACGCCAGTCCATCTGATCCCACACCAATGCCCATAATCATGCAAAGTGTATCGGCCACATACACCGCAGCCAGTTCCATATCATCTTCGTTCCACCCGGCACCTAGGTGGTGGTTACGAATGATATCAACCATCCTCCCGCTCAAATTCCATTTTTCCGCGGCCATCGCACCAACTTCAGCATGGTCAACTCCGATAATGAGCTTTTCAGCATCCCGGAAGGTAATATTTTGTTCCCTTATAACCTTTCCAATCTCATCAAAATAGTTTCGCACATGCGAACTCAATACCACTTTCCCAATATCTTTTAGTAACGCTGCAGTAAATACCAGGTGTTTGTCGCCAATTCCCTTGCTTTGAGCTATATCCCTGGCCATGAGAGCTGAAAGACCAGAATATTTCCACAGCTCTCCTTCCCTGAGATCGTATCCTTTTTGTGCTCGCTTCAGATTTGCACTCCCCAGGTCCATCAGGACCATATCAACAACCTGATCCATGCCAAGATAGGCCACTGCCTGGTGAATTGAGTCTATTTTTCTTGCGAGACCAAAGAAAGCTGAATTGCAAACCTTCAGAAGGTTAGCGGTCAGTGCAGGATCATATTCAATAATGTCTGCGAGATCTGAAGCGGAACTCACGGTGTTCCCTGCTATGGCCATCACTCTATGGGTAACCTGTGAAATAGGCTTCAGCTTATCAATGTCCTTTAGTATGGCGGCTACATCAGTCATATTTCCCTAAATTCCTGGCCAGATATTTTCAGCCAGGCCTCCCCGTTTTTGATAAGAAGTTTAATCGTCCTATTTACATTTCCTCCCACCTCTTCATAATCGATTTTTACCTTGTGTCTCGAAAGTAACTCTTTGACGGCGATCTGGTTTCTCTTGCCAATATTCAAGAACCCTTTCTGGTCAAGAACCTGGGCGCCTCCTGTGACAATAACCTTCATTCTTTCTTTGACAGCTCCCATATCGCATAGGGCCTCAAAAAGGGCTGGAATGCCGGTATCGGCAAACATAAAGGGATTTTTCTGCGCTTTTCCTTCGTCAAGTTTTGATTCCGGCAGCATGAAGTGGAGCAGACCCCCGACCTTGGCCACCGGGTCATAGATTGCGATCCCAATGCAGGATCCCAAGGAATAGCTGATCAGGACCGAATCCGGATCACTACTCACCTTCATGTCTGATACCCCTACAATAATATTCACTTACTCACCCTTCTGTTTGTATACGATGCTCAATAAACCTTATCATCTTTTTCCTTGTTCCGAGGCGTACCTTTCGATCCTGATCTTGATCTTACATATCTCTCTCACGACCATCGCTACAACATAGCAAGATACGTACCAATGACCTGCCACCTTGAAATCGAGAAAAAGCGGTATTCTTAGTTCGAAGGGACCCGGGTAAGTCATTATTTTGACGGAGGAGCGGTTTGCCCTACATGCCGGGGGGTACATCCGGAGTCTTGATGTGACCATGGAATGATTCGGGGCCTTTCATTCCGCAAGAGGTATATGGTGAAAGAAAATCACGTGTCGTGTTTTCCCGATTCCGCCAGGTCCTCCAACCTGTCGAGGTCCAGGAGTTTGATGCGGCGGTCATCCACTTCTATGAGGTTTTGGGTGTTCATCCTGGCGAAGACCCTTGAAAGGGTTTCCGGGACCGTCCCAAGCAGGCTTGCGAGTTGGCCCTTGGAGATATTCAGGGTGACCATCTCTTCTTCTCCCTGTTCTTCCGCAAGGTAAATCAGATAGCCGGCCAGTCTGGCGGGCACTTCCTTCAGCGAAAGATTTTCGATCTGCGTGGTAAATTGACGAAGCCGCACTGATAAAACAGCCAGCATGTTCAAAGCTAGGGATGGATGCTCGGTGATAAGGTCTGTGAAAGCGGGGCGCGGGAAAAAGAGCACATGGGAATTGGTGATTGTTTCGGCATTCGCCGGGAACCGCTGGCCTGAGAATACGGGAACTTCCCCGAAGGGTTCGCCCGGTCCTAGGATGTGGAGGATCTGCTCCTTTCCGTCGCTTGAAAGCTTATAGATCTTTACAAGACCCTCACCAATAATGTAAAAACCATTACTTTCTTCTCCTTCAAGGAACACGGAATCTCCCTTTTTGAAATTCTTTTCTACTGCGATCTCCCCGATCCTGTCTATTTCTTTTTCACCGAGGCCTTGAAAAAGGAGCGTATTTGAAATGATGTCCTGTTTTTTCTTTGCCATGGATTTCATCTTCAAAAAAATATTTATTGAGCTGATACCATTTTTTCTTGATCTAGGTCAAAGCAAATGTTCCCGAGGATGGTTATAGTAAGCATAAAGATCATGGGCCTGTTGGGGTTCTTAGGAATAGTTCAGCTTGAAGATCGCAAAGGTCTTGAATGGCAAAGAAAGGACTAGAATTGGAAATGCGATGGCACTCGGAAGCGGCGAAGGCGGTTAAACGGGTCCCCTTCTTTGTGAGAAAAAGGGTAAAAACCAGGGTGGAAGAAGAAGCCGCCCGGCGCGAGGATACCCTGGTGACCCTGGAGCACGTGGAAACGTGCCGGAAACGGTTTCTCAACGGGATGGAAGATGAGGTCAAAGGATACCAGGTGGAAACCTGCTTCGGCCCGGGCGGGTGCCCGAATCGCACGGTCATTTCGAATGGGCTCGTTGAAAAGATTGAGCGGATGTTCACCGAGCGGAACCTGAAAAGCTTCCTCCAGGAAAAAGTGGGGGGACCGCTCAAGTTCCACCACGAGTTTCGTGTTTCCATTTCCGATTGCCCCAATGGCTGCTCCCGCCCCCAAATCGTGGATGTGGGTCTTATCGGGGCATTAAAGCCGAGAGTGGGAAAAGAACCCTGCAGTAGGTGCGGTGCTTGCGTGGAAGCATGTAAGGAATCGGCCATATCCCTGAATGATGATGGCCCGGAGATTACTGAAGAGCGGTGCCTCAGTTGTGGGGCCTGTGTCCGTGACTGCCCGACCGGGACCTTGGAGGGGTTTTCAAGCGGCTACCGCGTGCTTCTGGGCGGGAAACTTGGCCGCCATCCCCGGCTGGGAGAGGAAATCCCGGGCATCCATAGCCCTGAGCAGGTGATGAAGATCACTGAACGCTGTCTTGACAGCTACCAGGAGCATAGCAATTGCGGAGAACGTTTGGGGGCGGTCCTTGATCGGGTTGGCATGGAAAAATTCCTTGGGGAGAAAGGAAAAAACGGGAGGCCTTGACTTAGGTCAAGGAAGAAAGATGTTCACCGGGTTATGATTGAAACGAAATAGTGGATTGGAAGATTCAGATTTGGATCTTCGAGCGTCAAGACTAATATTTAACATGAGGAGGAATAATTATGTTTTGTTTTCAATGCCAGGAGACAGCAAAAAACACCGGGTGTACCGTAAGGGGCGTTTGTGGAAAGCCGGAGGAACTGGCGGAGCTTCAGGACCTGCTGACTTATGCCCTGAAGGGTATCTCCATTTACGGGGAGAAATTAAGCCAACTGGGAATCGTGGACAGAAAGGCAGGGCTCTTTGTGGCCCAGGGACTTTTTGCCACCATTACCAATGCGAACTGGAGTGAGGAGTGGTTTTTTGATCATCTCAGAAGCGCGTTGAAAGTCCGGGATGAACTGAGGGCAAAGTTTCTAGCTACATACAAGGAAAAAGACGGAAGCGAGTTTTCAGAGGATCTCCACGATGCGGCCGTGTGGTTTTCAGATGACGAATCTGCATTCCGCGCAAAGGCCAAGGAAGTGGGAGTCCTCGCCACCGAAGATGAGGACGTCCGCTCACTGCGATGGTTTCTCATCATCGGGTGCAGAGGGATCTCCGCATACGCCGATCACGCGGCCATGCTCGGGTTTGAAAAGGATGAGATTTACGCCTTCCTGATGGAAGCACTAGCTTCCACGACCAGGGATCTGTCCGTGGACGACATGGTCGGAATGGTGATGAAGGCCGGCGAGATGGCGGTCGCAACCATGGCCCTTCTCGATGAAGCGAACACGTCCACCTATGGACATCCTGAGATCACCGAAGTCAATATCGGCGTGGGCACCAACCCCGGTATCCTCATCAGCGGTCATGACCTGAAGGACATGGAAGAACTGCTGAAACAGACGGAAGGAACCGGCGTTGACGTGTACACCCATGGTGAAATGCTTCCAGCAAATTACTACCCAGCATTCAAGAAATACGACCATTTCATCGGGAACTACGGGAGTTCCTGGTGGCAACAGAACAAGGAGTTTGAGTCTTTCAATGGCCCTGTCATTCTGACGACCAATTGCCTGGTGCCCCTGAAGCAGAACAACACCTACCTGGACAAGCTTTTCACGACGGGAGTTGTGGAGTATCCCGGTGCCAAGCATATAGCGGATAGGCCCGTAGGTGGTGCAAAAGATTTTTTTGAAGTTATTGAGATCGCGAAGAAATGTGCTCCACCTGTTGAGATCGAATCAGGAAAGATCGTCGGTGGGTTCGCCCGCAACCAGGTGCTCGCACTTGCGGACAAGGTGGTTGACGCGGTCAAATCAGGGGCCATCAAGCGGTTCGTGGTCATGGCCGGGTGCGACGGTCGGCACACCTCAAGGAATTACTTTACCGAGGTGGCAAAAGCGCTTCCCAAGGACACGGTTATCCTGACCGCAGGGTGTGCCAAGTACCGGTATAACAAGCTGGACCTGGGGGATATAGGCGGGATCCCGCGGATCCTTGACGCGGGACAGTGCAATGATTCGTACTCCCTTGCAGTCATCGCACTCAAGCTGAAGGAGGTCTTTGGTGTTGAGGATATCAATGACCTTCCTATTTCTTTTGATGTGGGATGGTACGAACAGAAGGCCGTTGCGGTCCTCCTCGCCCTGCTTTACCTGGGAGTGAAGGGTATTCGCCTGGGACCGACCCTCCCGGGGTTTGTATCCCCCAACGTGCTGAAGGTGCTGGTGGACAAGTTTGATATCAAGCCGACGGGGAGTGTTGAGGAAGATATCCAGGCAATGATGGCGGGGAAGTAGGATTTCAAATTAGTTGACAGGATGACAGGAAAATCAGGATTTTGAAAGCCCGGGTAAATCCTGTTCATCCTGTCAAAGACAATTAGGAAATTGGGCAATTGAGAAGGGGCTACATGTACCTAACACCAGCCCAAATGTTGTTGAATGGGAGAATATTATGAAATGTAATGTAGGGAAGACAGATCGTATCATAAGAGTGATTCTGGGAGCGGGTATTATTGCAATTGGCCTATATCTAAAATCCTGGTGGGGAGCAATTGGTGCCATTCCCATTATTACTGCCGCCATCGGGTGGTGCCCTGCTTATTTACCCTTTGGGATATCGAGTTGCAAAAGGCAATAGTAATCCCAGTCGATAGTCAGAAAGAAAGGTGAATAACCATGAAATGCCCTGGACAGGATACACAGTACTGGAAGCCGGGGGCCATTTTTGAGGAAAAATGCCCCAAATGCGGGGCAGTAGTGGAATTCTTCAAAGATGACACCACCCGCAAGTGCCCCAAGTGCGGTCACCGTTTCCTGAACCCGAACCTGGATTTTGGGTGTGCCGCCTATTGCCAGTACGCGAAACAGTGCATCGGAAATCTCCCTCCCGAGCTTCTCGCCCAGAAAGAGGATTTACTCAAGGACAGGGTGGCGATCGAGATGAAGCGATATTTCGTGCGGGATTTCAAGCGGATCGGTCATGCTACCCGCGTTGCCAGGTTTGCCGAGAAGATCGGCCGGGAAGAAAAGGGAAACCTGGCGGTCATCTTTTCAGCGGCCTACCTCCACGACATTGGGATCAAGGAGGCTGAAAGAAAGCACAACAGCACGGCAGCCCGATACCAGGAGGAAGAGGGGCCGCCCATCGCCCGGGAGATCCTGACAAAACTTGGAGCCAGGGATGATCTGATAGAGGAGGTGTGTGATATTGTCGGCCACCACCATCACCCGAGGCCGGAGGAGACGGTGAATTTCAGGTGCCTGTACGATGCGGATCTGATCGTGAACCTGGAGGAAAAGCAAAAAGAGCAGGCAGGTGATCCCGAACACCTGGAAAAGGTGATTAAGGAATCGTTCTTGACCGAGACAGGCAAGAGCGTAGCCCGTCAAGAACTTATGGGGGAATAGTGATGAAAGTAATGAGAAAAATAGTCGAAATTGACGATGAATTGTGCGATGGGTGCGGTGAGTGTGTGCCCAGCTGCGCAGAAGGGGCCATCCAGGTAGTTGACGGCAAGGCCCGTCTGGCTGCGGAAAAATATTGTGACGGACTGGGTGCCTGCCTTGGAGAGTGTCCCAATGGGGCTCTCCAGGTTATAGAGCGTGAAGCAGATGACTTTGACGAGGAAGCGGTGGAGGAATATCTCAAGGGGCAAGAGAAGGGTCCGAAGCCGGCGGAGTTTGCTATGGCGGCCGCCTGTCCATCCAGTCAGGTCCATGTTTTCGCACCGGCGGAGTACGAGAAGGCTCCCGGCGAAGGAGGGGGTGCGTCCGGACGGGTGGGTTCCCGGCTTACCCACTGGCCGGTGCAGATCAATCTGGTCCCGCCGACCGCTCCCTTCCTGAAAGGCGCGGACTTGCTCGTCGTGGCGGACTGCGCTCCGGTGGCCTACCCGAACCTCCATGCCGATTTCCTGGAAGACAAGGTGATCATGATGGGGTGCCCGAAGTTCGATGACGTGGCCGGGTACATCGACAAATTCACGGAAATATTCAAGACTGCCGGGATCAGGAGCATTACCGCCCTCGTTATGGAGGTCCCCTGCTGTTCCGGCCTGCCCATGATTGTCAAACGTGCCATGGCGGCGGCGGGAAAAGAGATACCCATGAAACAGGTGATTATCAGTACAAGAGGGGAAGTCCTGCAGAAAAAAGCCATTCCGGCCTAAGGAGAAGCGATGAAAAAGATAAACCTCTATGATGAAAATGACTTCAATGACCTTCATATGAGTCGTTTCCTGGTCCATGATTCGCCCTATTTCAAGATTCTGAATTTCAATTTCAGGGCTGGGCAGGAACTCCCAATCCATTCTCATGACATAGAGGGCCAAGTGAGCATTGTGGTCCTCGAGGGGGTTGGGGAATTCCTGGCAAAAGACGGGACATCGCCCGCCAGAGCCGGAGATGTATTGATTTCGGATATCAGCGAGCCCCATGGCATAAAGGCCAGGACGGACATGCGGGTCCTAGCCTCCATCGCCCCGCCCATATAAGAATAAGTTGACATAATCTGCGGCGCTCATCGATCAGATTGGAGGGAACAACATCATGCCCATCCCCGGGAACCTGCTTACCACTGCCATGGCGGTGATGCCGCACACGGACGTGGATCACGCCCTTGAAGTAGCCCTGTCCACAGATATCCCGTTCTGGCCCCAACTTCCCCGATACAGCTATTACGAAGATATGTATGTCCAGGCATCCGAGCACTTTCCCGGTATCCTCCTGGACATGGAAAAACAGACACTGAGGTTTTCCATGGACAAGTTTATGGAGGAACTGGAAGAGGCCATGGCCCATTTTGAGGAGCCGGAGTATTTTGATATCAGTGAGACCTATTCGGTGGTCTACCACCGGTTCCTGGAACTGGACTTGTCCGACCGGCCCGCAATTCGGGGGCAGCTGGAAGGACCCATATCTTTCGGTTTTAATGTAGTGGATCAGGACGATCGTCCGATCCTGTTTGATGATACGATTCGACCGTTCTTGTTTGAATTCATGGCGAAACGGATCAATGTCCAACTCGACCGGTTGAAAAAGCTGAATGTCAACGCTTTCATGTTTGTGGATGAGCCGGGTCTTCAATACCTTTTCAGTGCCATGTCAGGGTATAACGACATTGCCGCGCATTCGGACATGGATTCTTTTTTTTCCATGATCGATAGACCAAGGGGAGTGCATCTCTGCGGGAACCCTGACTGGGATTTTCTCTTGAGCCTTGATTTGGACATCCTCTCGCTGGATGTTTACAGCAACGGAGAGATTTTTTCGAATTATGCCGCTGCCATCAAACGTTTTCTTGATCGTGGTGGGGTAATCGTGTGGGGAATGGTTCCCACAAACTTTGAACCGTTCGAAGAAGAAAATATTGACTCCCTGGAGAAACGACTCGAAGAGATCTGGGCTGTATTGGAACAAAAAGATATTGATCGCGATTTTCTTCTTGAAAGGAGCCTGCTTTCCCCGGCCACCTGTTGTCTGGTGAACCCGGACAAGGAAAAGACCGTGGACAAGGCCTTCCTCATGATCGGGGAACTCTCAAAGAGACTCCGCGAAAAATACGCATTATAGAAAACTCTGATCCATCCGACTAAAGCGTGCTTTCCAGAAGAATAAAAGTTTCATGGGTACAGGATACGCCCTTTTTTCTGAGTGACTGGCGGGAGGGCTTCGTATTTTTGTGACTTATCTATGGGGGAAGCCGCAGCACTCCGCCTCTGGCGGAGCAAATGCGGAGTCCCGCCTATAGGACTATAGGCGGGACGTGGATAAGTTACAAAAAATACCGACCCGGGAGGCTCGGAATCGGAGAAAAAAGGGCATATCCTGTACATGTTAGAATCAATCTTTGAGCTTCAAAGTACGCAAAAACCGGATGAACCAAAATTCTCTTGCCTGGATCTTGCACTCTTGCTTCGTTTACTTGACCGACCCCTGAAGAATCTATATGATTATTGATGCGCTAGTGCATTGTTGAATTTTAGGATTCCAACAGGGAGGCAAAAAATGGAAAAAAAATTTCTCGTTGCACTTGATTATTCTGAAAATGCCGCCAGGGCGGTGGAATTTGTGGCGGACACATTCAGCCGTGAACATGAATTAATCCTCTTTAGCGTGGTTCCGAAGACTGCCGCAGTGTGTGAACTGGAGGCGGATACCCTTGTCCCGCACTTCAGCTCCCAGCAGAAAGCCTTCTGCCAGATTGAGGATGAGAAAGAAACGGCCTTGAAGTCAGCGCTGGAGAGGGCAAAAGAGACCCTGTTGCAGGCGGGCTTCCCGGAAGAGAATATCCAGGTGAAGGCAAGCACTCAGAAAAAGGGTATCGCCAGGGATATCGTGGCGGAAGCGAACCGTTCAAAGGCGGACATGCTGATTCTCGGGCGGAGAGGAATATCAGGCTTCAAGGAATTTTTCCTGGGGAGCGTATCCCAAAAGGTACTGCAACTTTCCAAGGAGAAATCCGTCCTGCTGGTGCAGTAGGAAACGCGATTCTTATCCAAGAGTGTCCCGAAGCCATTCATGGATGGGTAACATGTCTTTGTAGGATGCAAAGGCATGTTCAATAATCGCGGGGGAGAAAAACTCCTCTGAAATCTCCTGTTCGATCATGGCTGTCAGGCCCTTGTGCAAAAGAAGTTCAGCCCTTTCATGATCGGCGTCGAAACCGCGCGGAACCCGCTTGTAGTGTTTCACGCCGATGATGTATCCCTTCCCGGCAACCGCGGCAACCGCTTTTTCCAATATCTTGCCACGTTTTTTGTCGACGACCGCTTCCCTGTAAGACTTCAAATGCTCCGGGCTGAACAGGTGCATGCCGGTCCCCAGCATCAGTTTCCCGCCTTCAACATGAAAATAGAAGCCGGAGCATTCCATCCTCTTCCGCCCGCCTTCCCAGAACCAGATTCCAAGGTTGGTCTTGTAGGGCCTCTTATCCTTGCTGAAGCGGGTGTCCCGGTTGATCCGGAAAAGGCTTTGATTGACCTTGGGGACGGCGTGAATCCCCGGGGCAATGGCCCGAAGTCTTTCGCCCATATCAAGGACAAAAGCTCTGGCGGGCTCCATCACAAACTGTTCATATTCATTTCTGTGGGCGTCAAACCATTCCTTCTGGTTATTTTTCTGAAGACCTTCGAGATACGTTATCATCTTTTGAGAAAAACCTTCAAACGATTCCATGGTATGCTCCTTTTCTCTTCGTTTCAAATGGCGGCAGGATGTTTTTCACGGAATCATGACAGATTTTCCTGGAGGATGAAAGGGAAAAACAGGCTCCTCCGAGGCAGAAAACCCTTAATGCAGTGCATTGCCGCCGGCGAAGTTTTGGCTTGACAGGGTTTGTTGAAAAGGTTATATGAATATATGATCAGATATAAATAAGGGTTCAAGATGGCGGGCAGAAAAAACTTGACAGATGAGCTTTGCGGCGTTCGGTGTGTCCACACGGATCGGGTGGATCGAGCCAGAAGGGATGCAATCCCGCAAAAAGAGCTCGAACGTCTTGCCCTGACCTACAAGATCCTAAGTGATCCCACGCGACTACGAATTGTTATGGCCCTGGCAAACGGTGAAATGTGTGTCTGTGATCTTGCAGCATTTATCGGCGTAAGTGAATCTGCCGTGTCCCACCAGTTACGGCGATTACGTGACCTGGCCCTTGTAAAATCACGCCGGGATGGACAGATACTTTACTATGCACTGGACGATGATCATGTGGCCGATCTCCTGCGGGTCGGAATCGAGCACATTCGGGAATGACACGCACATTGGGAGATAATCAGGAATGAACATCTTCCTTTCAATTATTTATGAGGCCTGGCGGATGCTGCTGGAGTCCTCGGTGTACATCCTCTTCGGCCTGGGGGTCAGCGGCCTCCTCCGGGTCTTTTTGAATCCCGCCGGCGTGGCAAAACACCTGGGCCGGGACCGTTTCAGGTCAGTGTTCAAGGCGGGATTGCTAGGCATCCCGTTGCCCTTGTGCTCCTGCGGCGTGCTGCCCGCGGCTGTTTCTCTGAAGAAACAGGGTGCGAATACCGGTGCCACCACTGCCTTTCTCATCTCCACCCCGGAATCGGGCGTGGATTCCATTGCCATCAGCTATGCACTCCTCGATCCTATCCTGACCATCGCTAGGCCGGTGGCCGCATTTTGTACCGCGGTGGTTGCGGGAGTTACGGAAAATATATTTCAGAAAGAGGTTTCAGGGAAGGTGGCTGACCCTGATTTAAGCTGCCCGGTTGACAGTTGTTGTGACGGGATCGACTGTCCTCCCGATGAGCATTTCCATCACCATACACTGCGTGCCAAGGTGACGGCAGGCATGCGGTATGCCGGAACAGAAGTATGGGCGGATATGGCCTCGTGGTTTTACCTCGGCCTTTTGCTCGCGGGTGTTATTACTGCCCTCGTCCCGGGGGACCTCATGACCCGATATCTCGGCGGGGGATTTTCTTCAATGCTCTTGATGCTCGCGGTGGGCATTCCCCTCTACATCTGTGCCACTGCGTCAACACCCGTGGCGGCGGCACTCATCCTGAAAGGGGTGAGCCCCGGTGCGGCACTGGTATTTCTCTTGGCCGGTCCCGCAACCAATGTGACGTCTCTGAGTGTCCTGCTCGGCACTCTGGGAAAGCGCGCGACGGCAATCTATCTGGGAACCATAGCCGTTTTCACCTTGCTGTTCGGCCTTCTTTTGGATAAGCTCTACACTCTTTCAGGTATCTCTGCGGTTGCTGTTGTCGGGCAGGCGAGGGAAATTGTTCCTTTGTGGATGCAGTGGGCCGGTGCGCTCCTGCTTCTTCTCATCTCGGCGAAGCCTCTCGCGAGGACTTTTGCCTCGCGGATCGGGCGTATCAACTGGGGAAAAGAGACAGATCCTTTGACAACTCCCTGCACTGGATCGACGTGAGGGTGTTCCTCTGGTCCGGTTCGGCCCTTCCAGGAGAGAAAGACATGATAGATCTCAATGATGAACAGAAGATGATCCTGGAAACCGTGCGGGACATGGCCCGGGAGAAGATCAAGCCGCGGGCGGCCGAGATTGATGAGAAACAGGAATTTCCCTGGGATACCGTCAAATTATACAGCGAAAACGGTGTCCTCACCCCACTTCTTCCGGAAAAATACGGGGGGATCGGAGCCGAATATCTCCTGTTTTGCATGATCATAGAAGAAATCGCCAAGGTCTGTGCTTCTTCGGCCCTGATATTGATCGCCCAGGCGGACGGCATGCTGCCGATTCTCATGGGAAGCAGCGAAGCACTGAAAGAAAAATATCTTCCCGGCTTTGCGGGGGGAAAGCTGGCGGCCTTTGCGGCCACGGAGCCCGGCGCGGGGTCCGATATCCTTTCCATGAAAACCCGCGCACGGAGAGAAGGTGACCATTATGTCATCAACGGGGAGAAGTGTTTTATCACCAATGGGAGTGTGGCGGACGTCATAAGTCTCTATACCTATACCGACCCTGAGCGGAAATTCAAGGGGATGACAGCCTTCGCGGTGGAAAAGGGCTCAAAAGGATTGTCCTATGGTAAGAATGAGAACAAGATGGGCATGCGGGGGTCTATTAATTCAGAGCTTTTTTTTGACGACATGATCGTCCCCGCGGAAAACAGGATCGGCGAAGAAGGCGAGGGTGCCGGCAATATGATGGCGGCCCTCAATACCAGTCGTGCCTTTACTGCTTCCCAGGCCGTCGGCCTGGCCCAGGGAGCCATCGACGAGGTTGTTGGGTATGCGAAACAACGGGTACAATTCGGAAGGCCCATCGCGGACCTCCAGGCCATTCAGTTCATGCTGGCCGACATGGTGGCTAACACAGAAGCCGCCCGCCTCTTGACCTACCAGGCGGCCGGATACCTGGACGAGGAAAAACACCCCCTGGTCCTCCGGGCCTGTGCTATGGCCAAGTTTATTGCCTCTGATACTGCCATGAAAGTGACCACTGATGCCGTGCAGGTCATGGGAGGCTACGGGTACATGAAGGATTTTCCGCTTGAGCGGATGATGCGGGATGCCAAGCTCATCCAGATCTATACGGGCACCAACCAGATCATGCGGCTGGTGACAGCCCGTGAAATTTTCCGGGAGTAAAATGAATAATGTTTAAAAAATCAGCGAAAGAACCATTTGCTGATGTTTCCTTTCCTATGGTCATGCTGCCCCCGGGTGAGGAAACAGGGATGAAGAACCCGGATCTGCATCAACCCTCTGTTGTGGGGCTGCTCAACACTGCAGTCGGACAGGTTCCCCGGGTAGTATCTTCGCTTAACGGAAAGGACCGGTGGGGGACCATCAAGGCTCGATGGGGTGTGGGTCGGATGCATTATACGGTGGATCCGGGCCTGTATGCCCTGGGGAATCCCGATGAAAATTCACCAGTACTCGTGACCGCAAATTACAAGATGAGTTTTGACCGGCTTCGCAAGGCACTGCCCGGGAGGGACTCGTGGATTCTCGTCCTGAATACGGGGGGCATCAATGTATGGTGCGCTTCCGGAAAAGGCACGTTCGGTACGGCGGAACTGGTTCGTCGACTGGAGTTCTGCGGCGTTGAAAAGATAGTAAAACATCGCCGGCTCATTCTGCCCCAGCTCTCCGCTCCAGGGGTAGCCGCCCACAAGGTGAAGAAGTTTTCCGGTTTCGAGGTGGTCTATGGCCCCGTGCGCGCGGAAGATCTCCCTTATTTCTTGGACAACGGGATGAAGGCGACACCTGAAATGCGGATCAAGACCTTCCCCTTTCGGGAAAGACTGGTCCTCGTGCCTGTGGAGCTTGTGGAGGCCTTGAAGATCTACCTTTTCATCCTGCCGGTCCTGCTTTTTTTGGGAGGGCTTGGCGGTCCCGCTGGATTTTGGTATAATGTCGCCCATTCCGGCATTTTTGCGGCCGTCGCCGTATTGAGTGCCATCGTCGCTGGCGCGGTCCTGACCCCAGTACTCCTGCCCTGGCTGCCGGGCCGCGCATTTGCCCTGAAAGGGGCATGGATGGGCGCCCTGACGGCCGCTTCCCTTGCGGCTTTCCTGTTGCCGGGGTCTCGAACGACCGGAGGACTCCTGGAGGTGGGAGGATGGTGCCTGCTGGCCCCCGCCGTCGCCGCCTATCTGGGAATGAATTTTACCGGGGCATCCACCTACACGTCTCTGTCCGGGGTCAGGAAAGAGATGCGGTGGGCCGTACCCATGGAGATCGGGGCTGCGGCAGTGGGCCTGGGTCTCTGGATTACCTCGCGATTTGTTGCGTAAGGAAGAAAAATCATGGGAGAACTTGTGTACCTGAAAAATGTGGTCACCCTGGAACTAGACGAAGGAAAATGCGTGGGATGCGGTATGTGTCTCGTGGTGTGTCCTCATGCGGTTATGGGGATGAATGACGGACATGCACAAATTGAAAAGCGTGACGCATGCATGGAATGCGGCGCTTGCGCCCAGAACTGCCCGACCGAGGCCATTAGCGTCCAGGCGGGGGTAGGCTGCGCAGCGGCCGTAATCAACTCGGTCTTGGGCAGACAAGGGGACTGTTGTTGCTGAAATGACCTGAGACTACGGCATTACTCCATATTTCTTCAGCTTTTTGTGGAGCGTCTTCCGGGTGATCCCAAGGCGCCTCGCCGCTTCGCTCTTGTTGCCTCCCGCGGATCCCAGCGTTTTCAATATGCTTGCCTTTTCAACTTCTTCCAGGGGCAGGTCTGCGGGGAGATCCTGCGGTTTGGGTCCGGGTATTTGCGTACCGGCGTGCTCCAGGATGAGAGGCGGAAGATCGGGTTCGTCCACGTAATCGGCCCGTGAAAGCACTACCGTCCTTTCGATGGCATTCATGAGCTCCCTGACGTTCCCGGGCCAATCATAGCGCAGGAGACGATCCATTGCCTGAGGAGTGAATCCCTTAATGGTCTTTCGATTTTTTTCTGCGAATGACTTGAGAAAATGCTGGGCAAGCAACGGGATGTCATCTTTTCTCTCCCGCAACGGCGGCATGTTCAGGGGCACCACGTTCAGGCGGTAAAACAGGTCTTCCCGAAACCGGCCTGTGGCGATTTCTGCCGTCAGATCCTTGTTGGTTGCCGCGATAATGCGTACATCCACCCTGATGACCTCTTCACCCCCCACCCGGGTAAATTCTCTTTCCTGGATTACGCGCAGCAACTTGACCTGCATGGAGAGTGGCATCTCGCTCACTTCATCCAGCAATAGGGTGCCCCCGTTCGCCAGGCTGAATTGTCCCTCTTTCCTTCGATGGGCCCCGGTAAAGGACCCTTTTTCGTGGCCAAAGAGTTCTGATTCAAGGAGCGTCTCGGTCAGGGCGGCGCAATTTACCTTGACAAAAGGTCCATCTTTCCGTTCGCTGTTGTAGTGTATGGCCCCCGCGATCAATTCCTTCCCGGTCCCTGATTCCCCGGTGATGAGCACCGTTACCTCGGAGGGTGCTACCTGGGCGATAGTTTCAAAGAGGTATATCATCCCTGAACTGTTTCCGATGATATTCCGGCGATCGAATTTTTCTCCCAGGCTGGCCCTGAGGAGCCGATTTTCCTCCTTCAGGTGCGTATGATCCATGGCCCGTTCCATAGTAAGGCGCAGTTCATCAAAATCGAGCGGTTTTGTCAGATAATCATAAGCGCCCTTTTTCAGGGCCTCGACGGCCGTTTCTACGGAAGAATAGGCGGTCATGATAATAATAGGAATGGCGGGGTTATAGGCCTTGATCTGGGAAAGGGCTTCGAGGCCCGACACTTTGATCATACGGATGTCCATCAGGACGAGGTCAAAAGGGTCTTCACGGGCCGTTTGAATGGCAATGGAGCCGTCATCTGCTTCAGTCACACCATAACCCCATCCGGAAAGGAGGGTCTTCAACATGGTGCGGTGCCCCTTGTCATCATCCACTACCAAAATGGTATTCTTCCTGCTCATTCCTGAACTCCTTCCAATGGAAATGAAAGTATTACCTTTGTGCCTTTCCCCGGTGCGCTTTCCACATGGACTTCACCCCCGTGAGATTCCATGATCTTGTGGACAATGGCGAGCCCGAGACCGGTACCAGAGGGCTTCCTAGTAAAGTAGGGATCAAAAACATGCACCAGGTCTTCTTTTGAAATGCCCTCGCCCGTATCGCTGATCTCGATTTCCACCATGTTGGGCTCTTTTGCCTGAACAGTAACGGTCAGTGTCCCGCCCTCACTCATGGCTTCCAGGGCATTCAGGTAGAGATTGAGGAGCACCTGTTTTATCCGGTCAGGATCGAGAGGTACCTTGCTTCCCAGGGGAGGACCTTCCAGTGCAACACGGATCTTTTTTCGCGCGGCATCCGCTTCCACCAGCTTCAAGGACTGACGGAGAAGTTCCAGGACGTCGGTCTGTCTTTTTTCGATGCTCACGGGCCGGGCAAATTCCAGAAGCTGACCGATGACCCTGTTCAACCGTTCCACTTCCTGTATCATGACATCGGCGGTTTCCTGGTCAGCGGGAACATCCCGGTACCGCTCCTTGAAGTAAGTGGCAAAGCCCTTTATGGAGCTGAGAGGATTGCGGATTTCGTGGGCGATCCCGGCCGCCAGCTTGCCCAGGGAAGCAAGGCGCCTGTTCCTCTCCACCTCGCTCTTGAGATCCTGGATCTCGCTCAGATCCCTGAAAAGGACAATTTTCCCCAGGAGCGTGCCGTCGTCTGCCGTGAGAGAAGAGATAATGATATCAAGGGGGATCACCATTCCGTCTTTAAGCGGACAGTCGATTTCTTTTTCAAGGATTTGGCGGTGGTCATTGGGTCGTGATGTCAGGTATTCCAACTGCGGTGGGAGTACCTCGCCGGCATGTCGACCAAGGACCTCGCTGGAAGAGAGCTTCAAAACCGATTCCGCGGTTTGGTTGAAGGAGGCGATTTTTCCATTGGCGTTGATGAAGAGGAGACCGATGGGCATATTTTCAACAACATTGTCTGAGAATGCCTTTATCCTTGTCAGGCTGGACTTCGCTGAGCGATACGCCTGCGCGAGAAAGAGGAAAAAAATGCCTCCGAATCCTATGAGGAGGAGTATAAGGGCCATGATGACTGAATGACGGGCAGCCCCCTTCCTGCTGGCCTCCACGGATTTCATGTCCAGGCCGACGAAAATGATATCAGCCGTGGGCGCTTTCCCTTGATTATCCGAAAGCCGTGGAGGAGAAGCGTCGAGCATCATTCTCCAGTGGGCCCCGGGCATCCGTCCCCTGCTCGGTTGGAATCTGCCATAGATCTCAAAAACGTGGGATCCGTCGGGATATTTGACCAGGCGCCAGTTGAGCCGTTTTGAGTGTGAAATACGTCGGAGATCCAGCCCGTTTCCATGGAACCCTCCGATTTTTTGGGGATCGTTGTGGGCCAGGATGCGGCCATTTGTGTCCGTAACCATGAGATAGACAATATCCGGGAGCTGGGCGGTTTCGGTCAGGAGCCTTTGGAGTCTAAAACTACCACCCTGCATGCCCATCATGCCCATCATACCTGTTCTGGCTCCGGCCTCAAAGCTCCTGATCAGTGCGGCCCCTTTTTCCACCATCATCTCTGTGACAAACTTCTTTTCCCGGTTGAGGTTCTCATGGGTCCAGAAAATCAGGATCGGCACAAGAATGAAGGCCGAGCCCAGAAGGATCCAGGGAGGTATGCGAAACCATTCTTTTTGTTTGATCGTGTCCTTTGACATGAGCATCATTTTAAGCAAAATTGATACCAAGGCGTTCTCAGGCCCCAGGCGGAAGATCGAGATCGCTTCTCTACGCCTGAAAGCATGCTGTCTGAGTGTATGGGCAGTTCCAGGTTGGATACATGGCCAGATTGTTTGGATACTATTTCTCCAGTCGGATACACTACATGGATACGTATTATCCATATTCCGTCGATGATTTCAAGAAAATAGGAACAAAGCTGCGGTCTTTTCGCTCCATTTTTTGCGAAATTGAGAGATGGATCCCTTAATCCTTGGTGTCATTCTCCTGGGAGGGCTCTATTTTTCTCTGACACGGGGGAACTTGGCCTTCAAGGGTGTCGTAGCTGATTCCGTCCTCCGGGCGAAGGCGATGGTGTTTCCCGCACTCTTTGCCCTTTTTGCAGTCAATATTATGCTGAAACTGTTTATGGGCTGACTGAATCCACGGGCAATAGAGACTGCACCTGGATACTTTCTGACCGTTTGTATACTTTTTCGGCGCGGATGCCGGATAATTCCTACCCAGCTTCTAAGCCTCAGAAAAGAATAATCGCCACTCCAAAAAAAATAGGCATCAGATAATATTAACGAAATAAATGCATTAGAGCGATATACTACAATGTGGCATGTATCTTGCTGGAAATGAAGCAGGTGCAACAAAAATAGAGGAGGTTTGAAAATGACAAAAGCAGCGGTTTTACCTTCGGGAAAGACAGAAGCCATCGTTGACCCGGTATGCGGCATGGAAGTAGTGCCGGGAAAAACAAAACTGGTAAGTGTCTATAATGGGCATAGCTACTGGTTCTGCGCAAGGGCCTGCCGTGAAGCATTTGAAAAAAACCCGGGAAAGTATCTGAAAAAGAAAAAAGCGAGACACATGGGCCCATTTGGACGATTCCTGCATCGACTTGCAAAAGCGAATGAAGAAGAGTTCGGTCGGGGAGGGCCTTCCTGCTGCCACTGATAGGAACCAGGTGTGGCGGACATGGGAGGCTCTGGGATGATTATGAAATTTGTGTGCACTCAGGAGAAAAAATGGCGGCGAATGAACGCCTCATAAGAGGTTCCATCTCTATTTTCTATTTACTGATCGGATTGGAAATCGTCATTATGATAAGCCCGTTTGCGGCATATTTCTATTCGGTTTATGGCCCTTTTCTTAATTTCCTTTATGACTATAAGATGACAGCGTGGCTCACAGGATTTTTTCTTCCCCATGCGGTTGTCAGCAAAAGCTCCTTACTCAATTTTCTGGGTGCATTTGGGAAAACCATTTTTTCTCTGGGGATTATTGCCTTCTTGGTTGGCGCCTTCCAAATATACTCAGCAAAATTCCGCCGAAAAGGGGCAGTCACCAGCTTGCTATACGGGCGGGTCCGTCACCCACAGTATCTGTTTCTGGGCATAGCGGGCCTCGGCCTTCTACTGTTTTGGCCCCGGTTTTTGATCCTCGTTTCCTATATCAGCATGTTGTTTGTCTATTATTTGCTGGCTCGTCATGAGGAGCAGCGAATGTTGGCTCAACATGGAGAGAATTACCTTCCCTATATGGAAAAGACTGCGATGTTCTTGCCTGGTGAACCTGGCGGAAAAATGTACAGAATGATTTTTCGACGTACCCGACCGACAGGGGTTGCACTGGCCGTTAATTATGGAATTGCGCTTGTTTTGGCCGTTTCGGCCGCACTTGGCCTACGTCTCTACACGATTTCAAAGGCTTCTATTCTCTATTTACCGAGGGAAAAGATCGTAGCTGTTTCCATCTTGCCACGATCGGATCAATACTTGAAGGAGGTTCTCAGTGTTGCCTCTGGAGATAGAAATGTCTCAAATATCCTGAAGGATTTTCATCACGCAGGCCACCAAGGTTTTCTGCTCCATATGATGCCAAAGAAATACAGGATGCAAGGACTTTTTGTCCGGCCTTTCGGAGAATCCGAAGGGAGGACAGTTTCGGCATTCTCCTGGAAAAATATATTTGGGTTTGTTTTTCGTTTTCTCCGACCGCCGAGTCATCAGAGCATGATGGGAAAAATGAACGATGGCGAAGTGCGGCTGATTTTTTCGCAACTCACCTGGCCAAACGGTCAATATGCTTCGCCGAATGACGCACTGGATTTTGGTGTAAAACATCTGCCTCTACTGGAAGTTGATATCAACTTGGCGAACCATGCGGTTCAACGGGTAAAAAAAACACCTCAACGAAATCTTTGGGGGCAGATGCCCATGCCTGCATTTTAAAGGAAAGAAATATTGACGGCTTCGTAAAACGTCCATCTGCGGCGTTGTGCTTCATCCGGCATTCAATTTACAATGAATTGAGTGCCGGATTCGCGCGCCTTGTATCTGGTGCTTTTTCCTGTGCTGTCTTCCTGGATGACTTCCAACGAAGTCGTTGTTATTGATACATTGCGGGCATTAAACAACTCCTTGAAATTAACTGTTTGATAAAGCACTGTTTGATAATGATAGACTATCTCACACAGAGCCCTCAGAGATCACAGGGTTTTGAGAACAAAAACAAAAATTATTTTTCTCTGATAGCGCTGTGTCTCGAGCGAACAACGTGAGCCCCGATAGCGGGACCTTCGCTTCGCTGCGACAGGCATGAGGAATGTCCTTTCTTTATAGTTTTCTTTAGCCGCTATTCGCTATATTGACCTGTTGCCTTTTGATCAACTTCATTGATTCACCCATGTCCGAAGAACAAGCCTCATGGATAAAAAATACCCGGATGCCTACGGATATAGGATACAAAATATCCAATTCTAAGAAGAGCCAGAGAATAAAACCATACCTCCTTGGAGGTGCAAGCAATAAAAGCACGTAAAATCAGTATGATATGACCCAGCGAGAGACTTGGCACAGCCCTTGCTATATCAGATAGCAGGAAACAAAAAAATGACAGAAACGAAGACGAAGGAGGATAGATGATGAAAAAGACACTGACGATTATGGGAGCACTTCTTTTGGTGGCGGCAGTTGCGTATCCAGTCTTGGCATGGGGCCCTGGATGGGGCGGCATGCACCAGGGTATGGGCTGGGGTCATGGCCCAGGATACTGCTGGAACGGAGGGACCGGTAATGGGTCCGGAACTCTTAACCAGGAGCAGGGAACAAAGCTGGATCAACTGCAGCAGAATTTCTATAACGATACCGCACCGATCCGGAATGAACTCTGGAACAAATCGAGGGAGCTGAACACAGCGTTGAACGCGGCCAATCCCGACAGGGCCCGGATTACAGCACTGCAGAGCGAAATTAATGACCTGCGGGCGAAGATGTCCCAAAAACGGTTGGATTTTGAACTGGAAGCCAGGAAGATCGCTCCGAACACGGGAGTGGCGGGAGGATATGGCCCCGGTTATGGCCGAGGCGGCTGGGGAATGATGGGATACGGACATGGCCCCGGGATTATGGGTAATGGCCGTGGCTATGGAAACCACAGAGGTGGATTCGGCGGCGGTCCCTGCTGGAATTGACCTCATGTGACGGGTCGCACGCCCCGGGTTTCATCCTGGGGAGCGTGCGATCCTTCAAACAAACCCTCCCTTTTTTCCCATCCCCTCAGAATCACCCCCACAATTCAAAATGCATTTCCAACACCATTGAAAAAAGGCATGGCTCGGACTTTTTCCCTGATGCCATCCCGCGCGGGCGAAGGCCATCCAAAACGGAATCCGGACCCGTTGTTTGCATCATCTGCACATCATGAAGGACTAATCCTCGACAGGGAAGAACGGGAAGTGTATCCTAGGTGGAAGGATAGCTCCAGGCTTGCCTGCCAGATTCACGGTTTCGGTTCCATAATAATGGGGGAGATAAGAAATGTTTGATCTGGACAGTATCGTCCGACAGGTGAACCGGAACTGCCGCATTTCCGATTCCTCCCATGCGGGCTCTTATTCCATCTGTGATCTGGCAATGCGATTGAGGGATCTGTACAAGTGGGAAAAAGACCTGGATCCATGGGTGGAAGACGAATCATCCAAGGTCCTTGCATGGATCGGGGAACAGGAAGAAGTGTGGGACAACCTCGCCGAGGAAGACTTCAGGTCGATATCCATCTCCGGCCGGGAATATGACCCGCTGGATGAGCAACAAATCAACCGGATCCTGGCACCCCATGGATTTTATTACGGGGCTGGATATGTCCACAGGCTCAAACCCTCCTTTTTTCTTGCCGTCCTTGAAGAAAAGAAGTGGATCGAGAATCAGCCCGTATTCATACTCGGCCATGAGTTGGCCCGCGACCTGGTAACAATTCCCGCCCTTTCCCGGGACGGTTCTGTCATTATCCGGAAAGCGTCAGCGAAGGTCTTCTTTTGGGACCAGATATTCTATGTAAAAAAATCGGGACGACAGGCCCTTCGTTTCGCCCTGGGGAAGTATGGCGTTGGGGAAGATTTGCATGCACTGCGTCCACACCTGAATAGGATCCTTGAGGGAGAATTGAACAGGTATATCTACCACGAGCTGGGCGAAATAAGGGATCATGAGTTTGATAGAGATATCTGGCGTGAGATTATTGCCGGGTTTCCCTATACGCCGATTGAGCTTGTGGCCCGTTGTATCAAGGACCTCCTTGCAGATACGGGCGAACACGGGACCCTCCCGCACATTCTCAAGAATCGAAAAGAAGGGATGCTGGGCTTTTATGTTGCTTTTCTCGGCAGCCTCACGCGAGAAATTTTTCCTGAGATCCTGGATGCCTTTGATGTCTTCACGGAGAGGCGGAACTGGGAGGTTATTGAGAGGGCCATATCCGAAGGGAACAGTACCGCAAGGCGGTTGGCCCGGAAAATCAGTGCTGTTTTTGAAGAAGGAAAAGAGCAAGATGACATGAAATGGACGGCAAGGGAAATCGAAAAAAATGTTCTGGAACCCCTTGGAATAGCAGGAAAGAACGAGATATGGGGGGATCAATGATGGAGCCCTATCCGGCGAGCTTGTGTTGTTCCAGTCCTTTCATTTTCCAGCGGGCGTAAAAGACGAATGCAGCAGTGGCTGCAAGGAAGTACCAGGGAAACCAGACGAGCGATCTGATGTACACCTGGTTTTCAAATAGAACGCCTGAAGAGAGCTGTGTTGAACCACCAGAACTTCTGAGAAAGGCAAGCAGTACTGAATAGAGGATGCCGATAAGGCCGTAGGCGAGATTGAAGGAAAGGCCCTTGAAGCTGAGGACCGTGGCCCGTTGTTCCGATGCCGTGATCCTGTTCAGGTAGTGGCTCTGGAAAAAGCCCTGGAGATACATGACCATCCAGACCAGGGCCACCGGGAGTAGTCCGATGAAGGGCCACACAAATGACATTCCAGAAAGTCCCAAGAGGGTTAAGCCTGCCATGATGGCCATGTTGAAAGCAGGAGATCTTTTCTGTGACAACCTTAAGGCCACATGCGGGATAAAGATGCCGAGAACGGCAAAAGCAGACGCGATTAATCCGAACGAAGCTTCCGGGAGGTGGATAACACGGTAATACTGGCTGGTAAGGGTAACCACCATGCGAATGCAACTGTCGAAAAGCAGGCCACCCATGATGATAACAAGGGCAAATGGTGTCCTGAGGATCCAGCGTCCCGCATCCATGGTCAACCGGAAAACACTGCCGGGAGCATTTCCGCCAGTATGATTCAAGGAAAAAGGCGTTTCCCGCATGCGGAGGGTGGTGAAAAGGGTCAGGATGGCCATACCGAAGGTCAGGTAAATGGGAAACCGGAGGGTCACGGCCTGGGTCAGGCGCACGTTCAGGCCGAGCCATCTGGCGGCCGCCTGCATGAGATGAGGGTCATATACGGCCGCTCCCAGGGACGTGACAACTACGTAAACGAAGGATTGGAGCCGCATCTGCTTTTCCAGCACGCGTGGCCATTCCTCCGCGAGACCCTCCTGCTTCAAGGTATCGTAGGCGAGGGCCTCGTCTGCACCGCTGGCAGCAGCCTCTGCCGCGCCGCTGAGGACACGGTTCAAAATAAACGCCACAAAAAGGAGCCACGCCCTCTCACGTGGAACAACACAGAGAATTGCTATCTCCGCGACCATGAGCGATCCGGCAACAACGAGCAGGTTCTTCCGGCCGATGATGTCGGCCATGGCCCCTGAAGGGACTTCGAAGAGGACAATGGAAGCGGCCCAGAATGCATTGAGTACCGCGAATTGTTCCAGTGTCAGTCCGAAATCCAGGAAGAGAATGGTAAAAACAGGGTAGTAGAAGCGCGAATTGAAGAACACGCGAAAGGCGATGAAGAGCCTGATATTCCTGAGTTCAAAGGGAGATTTCTTATGTCCTGTTTGCACCCGGTTTCCACGTATTTCAGGTAAAGGAGAATTCGAGAATCCTCGGGAGAATGATGAAGATTCCGCCAAGTATGGAGGGAAAAGTCCATTTCGTCAAACAGTTTTCGTATCTCTTTTTCCTCGTTTTCACCCTGCCGCTTGTGATACACTTTTTCGTGCTTCGTGCTGCAATGAAAAGAACCGAAGGTTCTCGGTATCTGCGCAATGAAGAGGGCAATACAGACAACGGTTGTTCGCGACCGGGAGGTCGCTCCTACAGAAATTGATCATGAAATGAGTTGAAGGAGCAACGTGCACGTTGCGAAATGAGTCCCTGTCACGGAGAATTTCCATGCATGCTGAAACATATATCCGCTTGGGTTTTTTCTTTGGCATCCTTGTGATTATGACTCTTTGGGAGCTGGTATCGCCCAAACGGACCCTTACGGCCTCAAAGGCGGGCAGGTGGGGGAACAATCTCGGAATCGTCCTTATTGATAACGTGATGATTCGCCTGCTCACGCCGGCTGCAGCCCTTGGAATGGCAGTGGCCGCACGGCAGAATGGGTGGGGCCTGTTGAATCATTTTCATGTACCCGCAGTGCCCGCGATCATCATTGGTATATTGTTCCTGGACATGGTCATCTATCTGCAGCACCTCATGTTTCATGCGGTGCCCCTGTTATGGCGACTCCACATGGTCCACCATGCGGACCTGGATATCGATGTAACCACCGGTCTCAGGTTTCACCCCATTGAAATCCTTATTTCCATGGGCATTAAAGTCGCGGCGGTGGCGGTCATCGGGCCGCCAATGACCGCGGTATTGATATTTGAAGTTATTTTGAATGGCACGGCCATGTTCAACCATGGAAACGTGTCCATGCCGGGTGCCCTGGACCGGGTGGTGCGGCTTTTCGTGGTCACGCCGGACATGCACCGGGTACACCATTCCGTCACCATCAGGGAGACCAACAGCAATTTCGGCTTCAATTTTCCCTGGTGGGACCGGATCTTCGGAACCTACCGTGCCCAGCCCGTCGCCGGACACAAGGGCATGACCATCGGCCTCGCCCAATTCCGTGATCCCAGGAAGCTGACGCTGCTTCACCTCCTGGTCTTGCCTTTCACCGGGTATCCCGGATCCTATGCCATCAATAAGAGTGGGATGGAGCCGGTGAAAAGAGAAAAGAAGGGATGACCCGGCTGCATGGGGTATGATCACCGATATCCTGAAAGAGATCGGCTACCCTGCAGAGTAATCAGGGCAGAAAAATGAAGGTGATCACGGCAGGGCAGCGTTATGGACCATGGCTGCATAATCTTGTTCCTCCTCCTGTTTCAGGTTTGGGAAAAGCATCGTGTTACGGTACCGGTATTGCTTTTTTACTCGCATAATACCTGTTATTGAACCATTTCTAAAACCTGTCTGTTTTGCTCCAATCCATTTTTTTGCCGCCAGTGTTCGAAATCGATAAACCAGATTCGCGACATGGATGCAAAACGGCGCGAGATGGTGGTTTGTTTCCGCATTCTGACAGGAGCGCATTCGTTGACGGATAGGGTGTATGTTGTTATCATTACTCGCGATAATCTCAGGTGGTGGGGAAGGCAAGATTCGGATATGTGGCACTTTGAAAGATTTCTTAAATACTGGGGATGGAATCTGTAGCTCCCGCAACAGGTGGTACCAGTAAAATGGATGCCATGGATACTTTCTATCCGATGACAAGTAATGTTGGATATAAAGTATCCATCATTCTTTCCCAATCTAGGCAGCGAGAACACTCTGACTGGATTAATGCTAGTATTTCAATCTCTTATCTGCATGTAGACCTGTGGCACATCTCTTGCTCTTTTGAAAGGGAAGACGCAGGAATATGCTGGGCCGACAACGGCTAGGCGTGCCTGAATGGTGAGTTCCTTAGCGTGGAGGGATTCAAAAA
>Ga0307426_1000225_pt1 | contig 37695 bp, 34 predicted proteins | sample SalMarWE160340MG_FD_202165 | JGI IMG/M metagenome (GOLD analysis project Ga0307426, IMG submission 202165) | Salt marsh sediment microbial communities from the Plum Island Ecosystem LTER, Massachusetts, United States - WE1603-40 | ecosystem: Environmental > Aquatic > Marine > Intertidal zone >... | reverse complement strand
TTCACAACCTTAAAGTCTGGCTTGCTCAGGATGATTATCCCGAGCTTTTTCAGTTCTTTAACAACTTTCATGATTGCTGTGCGGGATTCCTTTCCCGATCTTGCTCCTGTGCACACCATTTTACCAGAGCTAAAAATTAGCGTAGCCGTCTTCGGTCTCTTAAGCCTGAATACTAACCCTGGAAACTGTTCCGGACGATACTCTACGCCTGGATACCCCTTAACAACCGCGTTTAAATCAACTTTCTGGTTCATAGTTGCTGTAGCAACAACGTTCTGAATGTTTATTATGGCTTCAGTCTTCGGCATTAAACACCACCCTTACAGTGTAGCGGACGCTTAAATACCCTTTATAGACGTCTTATGTTGCCAGTACATAGAAGCGACCTGCACAATCCCTATTTTTCGCTAGTACATAAAATTGGCTTGAAGGAGACTTCTTAGGGGGATAAGCAAGCTTTAACAGTGATTTCCATTCTATAATAGCTGGAGCGAAGACATGAAGTGACGAGACTGTCGATTCATAGACTGTTCTGCTATTTCCCTTGAGGAGGTACAAGAGGAATGAGATTAAAAGTTTTGCAAATAGGCAGTTTAGTTCCCCCAGGATGGGGATTTACAGAGACCGAGGCAAAGAAACCAGCTGGATTCTGTACGATTAAAGAAGCAACAGAATTCGCCACGCAAAATTTAGGTTTGAAACAGGGCGAATTTAAAGTGTTAAAGGGCAGGGGGGTAGATATAGACGGTAATCCTAAAGGAAAATGGATTCTTAAAGTTAAGACATAGTGATTTCAAATGAGATTCACGATTTGGTACTTCCGATAGTTCTTAGGAAAAGAACAACATTAGGATAATTAAGCGAAACGTAAAAAGCGCGCGCCGAGAATAAAGACTTGAACCCGTTTGGGTTCAAATCCCATAGAGGACTTAAACCGCCCTAGGCTCGGATCCAAACAAAATCCTCACAAATAGAAACTACACTTTTCAAGAAAATCATCTGAGAAGCTTCGAAATACTTCAAGCATTTCTTCAGTAGAAAACCTTATCTTCAACAAGGGGTTTATTGCAGGAGTTTCGGCGCCTGTCAAAGAGGCAATATTTTGTCTCCTAGACACAGACGAATAAGAAACTAAGAAAAGAAGGCTTTCCTTGAGCATGATCTAAATAATGTCTGAACATAAACCTGAGTGGCCTGAATATGGCGAGCTTGTAATCGCTACGATAGAAAAAGTGATGGATTACGGAGCCTATGCTAAGCTTGACGAGTACAACAGACAAGGTTTCCTTCACGTCTCCGAAATTTCTAACGCCCGGATAAGAAGAATACGCGACTATGTTCGAGAAAACCAAAAAATGGTTCTCAAAGTTATCCGTGTAGACGTTGAAAAAGGACACATTAACTTGTCGCTTAGACGCGTCACAAAACGCGAAAGAATTGAAAAAAACAAAAGCTGGAAAAAAGACCGCAAAGGCGAGGCGCTCTTGAAGGAAGTAGCAGAAAAAGTTGGCTTACCTATACATGAAGTCTATCAGAAAGCTGGAGTAATTCTCGATGAAAAATATGGTTTATACGAAGGGTTCGAAGAGGTAGTGAAAGAAGGCGTAGAAGTCCTAACTGAGCTCGTCATACCTGAAGATATAGCTGAAGTCATTGCCCAAGTTGCAGAAGAACGCATAAGAGTCAAGATGGTAAAAGTGAGGGGCGTGCTTGAAGTTCGTTGCAGTAAGCCCAACGGTGTTAAACGTATCCAAGACGCATTTATTGGCGCCGGGAAATCACATAGAGCTAAAGACGTCAAAATCGAATTCTACGTAATCGCTGCTCCAAGATACAGTGTGGAAGTTTCGGCTGATAATTGGAAACGTGCGGAAGAGCTTTTCGAAAAGGTATGCGAAAGTGTGGTTACTAACATTACCAAGGCGGGTGGCCATGGCTCTTTTAAGAGGGCGAAATAGAAGGGCGAAAACTTGAGTATATACTGTCATATCTTGAGAAAATCTAAACGACTGTTGTTTATAAGCTCCCTTACGCTACCTTGTTTTTCTATTTTAGTATCCATAGGATATGCCTACTGCATTCTGGGAAAGTAGTTCGCTATCGTATACCAATATATTTAAATCTTCTTTTGCACCTTGGATTTTCACAAACAAGAATTTTTTCAACCACTTTGCCAGGAAAACTTCGCGAGTGAGATTTTTCAAAGGCGTAATCAGAATGCAAAGGGTCAGGCGGTTTAGTTTCAAAAAACCAATGACAGTAGGGGCATTTGATAACGAGTTTGGCTAATGCCATAACACTCCTCCAAACTAGTAATATTCTGATCTGCGGTAAAAACTTGTCGCACTCGATACTTGCGCGCTCATGATTTCCCTCGCAGTTCACGCGCAAAAAATATTCTTTTGACAAAGTACACGATAAGTGTTAAACATCAAAAACTACATCACAACACAACAAGCTTTTTACCATTGAATACCCTCCTGTCAACCGAAGGTGTGTTGAGACGCTAAAAAAAACCAGACTCGAGTGTCCTCGTTGTCACTGGATATTTACGGTTCAACAGCCAGACAGGCAGCATTTTGCTTGGTCTTTTCAAAAGCCTTTGCAAGCCAAAATTGAGGGCGCTGTGATCGAAAGAGACTTTGTTTGCCGAAATCCAAAGTGCAAGAAACCAATAACCATCTATTGGTACACTCCAAAACAATATCTAACATTGATATAGACTGCAAACCGAATAATACTGTGCAATACTTCTTCTACGCATTAATAGCTGTAAGCCCAAACTACAGAAAATTCTGATCTTTAGCGCGCACTTTTTGTGGCAAAATGTTACTGGATTGAATTATAGAATTGAGTTTTTAGATTTCAGGCTCTTTTAGCTTTCACTGAGTTAACAGTTAATTTCGGCAACTAATCTTGTTGCTTTTTGCTATATTGTTGTTATTGGTTTCCTGTTTTACTTTTTGGGTGAATTTGATGGAGCGCGGTGTCAATTTTTAATGGTGCTTCATCAAAAATTTAGGTTTCTTTGCCGTGTGTGTGTTAATCGGGTTTATATTTTTGATTTTTGTTGGTATTGGTCAAGCGTTGGGCTGAACTGGTGCCTACCCAAGTTGCTGGCATTGCTTCGCGATATAGCTCAGGTTGTCGCGGAGTAGCTTGCTGTTGATGGGTTTCCTGAGTATAGTACGACGGTCGGGATGTACGCCCATACTTTTAGTTTCCCGATACTAGGTGGCTCAAAAGCTGAAGAAACAAATTGAAAATAAAGTTGAAAGAGGTGAAATGGCAAGTAGCGAACAGCAACAGCTAACGCTGAAAACAAAAGTGCCATTATGAAAGTTACAGCTAACACATTCACCCCAGGCACCCAACATATAATACGTTGAACTAACACTTAACCTTTTCTCGAATTATGCTTATCTGCGCTGTGTTTCACCACGTACATGTATAGGAATGTACTCTGTAAAAATTTAGTGTGTTTTTATTTTTACGCAAATTATTAAGCGCAAGAATAATATACACTGTCAGAAAATCATTCTCAATTGAGGTGCAGTCCGCATAAAAACCAAAATCAGCAGCATAGGATACGTCAACAAAATCCGAGACAACATACTCAGCATCAGACGAAAAAACCTCGCACCTTTATATGAAGCCTTGAGAGCCGCTGACTGCGTCGTCTGCGCAGGATCAGGCAGATCGCTTCACTCGTTAAACGCGGCTATGAGCCAAATAGCCCTCAGCCAAGTAGGCTGGAGAAACAAAGTTGTGTTAACGCCGGATGACCCTGGGTTTCCAGGCAAGAACATGTACGATGCTGCCGGTGACCTTGAACGCCGCTACAAGAAGACTTTGCTGTTAATTAATTCTGGGAGCGGCTATTCAGATGACCCGTTAGTGATGGCTCAGGACTTGGCGAGGTACATTGAAGAAAAGAAAACATCTAGGTTTACACTTGGGCTTATAACTTCTGGTTTGGAATCGCCGTTAGCTCAAATCACCAGACAATACGGTCATGTGGTTCACGTTAAAGGGCGAGGTAGACTCAAGCCTTCATTCGAGTACAGCGAGACTGGCATGATGGGCGATGTGTTCGAGCTGGGCACGCTTTCGCTTCTGTGCATGATGATTGAAGCTATTTTCAGAAACTTAGAAGTGGAAGACGTGTTTAAACTCTGCAAAGAGGAATTCGAAAAGATAGGTGCCATGATAGACGCTAACGTGAAGTCGGAAACCTACACGCAACTTGTTGACCTCATGGAAAAGCGAACCAACGTGTTCATAGGTGGAAAAGGCACCGCAAACGAAATTGCCAAAATGACAGGCGTCAGACTCTTCCACATTAAAAGCTTCTTAGGCGACAACGTGTACGTAACCAGAGGCGTTAACACCCCGCACCCCAGAGCTGGAGACCTTGAAATCCTGTTATCTTACACTGGCGAAACCAAACCCGTCATCATCTGGGCGGATGTAATGAAAAAGTTTAACGGCACCGTGCTGGCGATAACGGGCTCGCCAGATTCAACCTTAGCCAAGAAAGCAGACGCGAAGATAATCTTAGAGGAAGAAGTAAAACCAGGCACACCACGACGGTTTTACACTAGAGCAGCTTACGTTTTGAGCCCTTTGCCTGCTAAGTTAGCTGAAAGGCTGGGTCAAAGAGGACTGAAGCTGCCCGAGTACATAATCAGCTGGTACCACTCCGTTACACAATAATCGAGTAAGCAGGAAACAGCGGGCTGCACATGGACCCGATACAAGCGATAATACTAGGTTTCGTTCAGGGCGTGACAGAATGGCTTCCCATCTCCAGCACAGGCCATCTCAGAATAGCAGAGCAATTCCTTGGGTTAACCTTACCCCTACTCTTTGATGCGACCTTGCACGTAGGAACCCTCATAATCATACTTTTCTTTTTCAGAAAAGACATCAAACTAGTCCTCGTAGCACTCGCAAAGGGCGACTTCAAATCGGAAAACGGAAAACTAATCCCCCTAATCATCGTTGGAACCGTGCCCACCGCCTTAATCGGCGTGGTCTTCAGCGGCACCATAGAAACGTACTTCAGCAGCAACAGTTTCCTGCCCATAGCTGGCGCCTTCATAACCTGCGGTGTGGTGCTTTACGTTTCAAAAACGGGGCAGGAACATACGCAGAACATTACGTACATTGCAGCCTTGGCGATAGGCACCGCTCAGGGCGTCGCTTTGATTCCAGGATTGTCCCGAAGTGGGTTAACAATCGCCACGGCGCTTATGATAGGAGTGAGACGCGAGAAAGCCTTCAAGTTTTCGTTTTTGCTTTCTGTCCCGGCAGTGGTCGGCGCTTTAGGCTTGACGCTTTATGAGCAGCAGGGGATGCTGACGCTTGCAGGCGTGGGTTTGACGGAAATCTTCGTGGGCATAGCGGTGTCGCTGGTGGCTAGCTATTTCGCTTTAAAACTCCTTTGGAAGGCATTGGCGGGCAAGAAATTCTACCTTTTCGCGTTCTACTGCTGGCTCATCGGCGCTGTGCTCTTAGCGTTTAGTCTCAGCGGTGTCTAGCCAGAAAGGCTTGCCTGAAAGAAACTCTGTTAAGAACTCCGCAAACGACTCGTTTTGCTTGTAGACTTGAACTACTTCACTGTTGACCAGAACTGTGAGCTTTTCTCGAAAAGCTTGCGACATCAGCTCTGCCACGCCTATGCTTCTGCCGCCGTCCTGCAGTTTCTCTCTAAGAAGCGCAACAACGTCGGTGAATCTGTGCTTGAGCTGCACGACCCATCTGCCGTTTTCAATGTAGGGTCCGGAAACCACGCCGTTGCTGCTGGCGTATTTGGAGAGGAAGTTTTCGCATTCCTTTTCCCGCTTGAGAGGCGGACCCAAATGCTTCTTAACGCTCGGCAATTCGCGTTGCTCTAGCTCGAAGACGAATACGCTGAGCGTTTTTTCGTTGCTCCAAACCGCGTCTCTAAGTATCTTGAAGTCGTTCAGTTCAGCAAGTTTCCGTAGAGCCCGCTGCGTCTTGTACAGTTGCCCCCATAAAACGTCAGGCACCGCTTCTATGTTTCCAAGCGTCAGAAATATGAGGGTGGAACCGCGCGTCTCCAGTTTGCTTGCTAGAGTTTCGGAGGTTAGGGCGCTTATTTTGGGTGGGTAAAAGAACTTTTTGCTTGGGGTTTTGAGGAAGGCTCGGGCTGCTCCAACAAGTGTGTAGAGTTTCTGTGGCTGCACGGCGGACGCCACGTTTCTGGCTTTGTCTACGGGGTCAACTATGACGAGGGGTTCTGGAAAGAGCAGTTTAAGCTCTTTTTCTCTGCCAGCATAGTGGCCTTCGATGTCTATGGTGGTTCGATGCTTGTAACTGGCGAACGTGCGCAGCGTCTCACTGAAGGATTTGTAGTGTAGAATCAGTAACTCGCAGAGGTAGCCGCTGAAGCCTCCTGTTTTTATTTCGGCGCCGTATGCTTTGATGCCTTGCAGGAATTTTTTGAGCAGACGGACTTCGCTGCGTAAGTCTGCGTTCAGGTGTTTTTTCACGTAGTCTGTGTGGAAGGGTGTTCGGTCTGTGGCGCTAAGCCATTCGCCTGGTTTTGCATCGTAGCAGGGCACGATGTTCAATCTGACTTCGCCTATGAACGCTTCAAGGTAGGGGTGTTCTGCGAACCGTTCGATCTGCCTTGCGCCTTGGGTGGCTTTGCGGGCTATTTTCAGGCTGATTTCTCCGAGTGACCTGCGGGGTATGGTTGTTGGCAGGCGCATGAATACGTCTATTTCGGGTTCTTCCCTCAGCCAAGTGTCTTTCGCGACTGAGCCTTCAACTCTTACGGCTGTTTTGACGCCTTGTTCTCGGGAGGCGCGGAGCACTTTCTGCCGTAGTTCTTTGGCTAACGCTGCTATTTTTGCCCTTTCCGCTTGGGTGGGCGTGATTTTCTCCAAGATTTCTTGGTTGATGGCGTTTAGTTTCTGCATGGGCGAGACCTGAGTTATGGTTGAGGGCAGAATTCTTTAAGCGTTGAGTATATGGGTCCTTTAGGGGTTAGGGTGCTCTTTTTAAGGCGTAGGCACTTTGCGTCGACGGTGCCGAATTCGTAGTTTGCGTTTTCGGTTAGGAACGCGGCTAACTGCTGCTTGTTTCTTCCGGAGCGGACGCGGGCGATGGTTAAGTGTGGACTGAATCCTCTGTGGTCGGGGGTGAAGCCTAAACCGCGCAGTTTGGGTTCTATCTGGCTGAACACGCTTTTCAGTTGTTCTGCGCCTTCGGTTATGCCTGCCCAGACGACTCTTGGGTAACGCGGGTTGGGGAAGGCGCCTAAACCCTTGATTTGCACGGTGAACATGGTGAACTTGACTTGCTTCATCTCGTCAAAAATTTTTTCAACCATTGCTGGCGTGATGTTCCCGAGGAAGCGGACGGTTATGTGTATGTTTTGTGGCTCCACGGGTTTTAGGTCCGCGCCCGTCTGAACCAGATGGCGCTGTGCAGTGGCAAGCCTGTTCAAAACGGTGTCGCTTTCGATGGCGAAAGCTAAGAAGCTTCTTATGGACTCGGGCATTTCTGTTCCTCAGGTACTTTTTACATTGTCCTCTCATAAATGCTTTTTAACAGCAAAAGCGGCTTCCGTCTGCACTATTCTTTTTTTCTGTGTCCAACCAATTTGGCGATGCCTTGCGTGGGGTTAAGAGCTTGTCGGGAAAAGGAAATAAAACTAGAGGTTGCAAGTGACAAAAAGTAGTTATAAACGCTTTTTAGTTTCGAATGTTGCTATTGTAGATTAAAAAAGTGTACGCCATGAACGCTGAGAAACTTGTTGTTGGTTTAGCTGGCATGCCAGGGTCGGGTAAGTCTCTGGTGGTGGAGACCGCTGTGCAGATGGGTTACGGCGTGGTTGTTATGGGCGATGTGATAAGGGAGGAGACGCAGAAGCGCGGGTTGGAGCTGAACCCCAAAAATATTGGGCAGGTAATGCTTGAGTTGAGGAGGAAGGGTGGAGCCAGCGTGGTGGCTGACCGTTGCATTCCGAAGGTGGAGCAGCAGGACAGCGAGAAGGTGATTTTGGACGGCTTGAGAAGCTTAAGTGAGGTTGAAGCTTTCAAGGAGCGTTTTGCCAATTTCAGTCTTATGGCAGTGTACGCTTCGCCGGAAACTCGGTTTAATCGTATCTTTCGGCGTAAGCGGAGCGATGACCCTGACGGTTGGGAGGTTTTTCACGAGCGGGACATGCGCGAGTTGGGTGTGGGTTTGGGAGACGCCATTGCAATGGCTGAGTATCTTGTTATTAACGAGTATAGCAAGGGGAAAGGCAACACGAAGGCGGCTGCGAAAAAGTTTCTTCGGAGGATTGAAGGGAAATGGATGAGATAGCGGTTCGCGTTGAGACTGAGGTTAACTTCACGGAGGATGTGGGGAAGGTGGAGAAGGCTGTGGCGAACATTTTTGATGACGTGTCCGCTGAGGTTAAGCCTGGCTTTAAGGGCAGCGTGCTGGTTGCTGCGGCGGAGGGTCGTGAGGCGCTTGTTGAGTTTCGTCGTTTGCTTAGTTTGGACCGCATCCGCGATGCCGCCAGAAAGGTGTTTTTTGCGGGATTAAAGGGCGGTACTATCGGTTTTTGTCTTAACAAGCAGGTGGCGTTTGCTGGTCACGTTTCCTTTTGCGAAGAGGTTGCGGAGTCTCCGCTGGGTCCTTTGCGAGTTACGATTGAGTGTGAAGAACCGCGTTTGCTTATTGATTGGCTTACGGGGCGGACGGGTTAAAGGGGTGCAGTGCTTGTCTGGGAAGGCTGAGGTAAGTGAGCGGGGTGCGGTTTTGCTTGGCGACTCGGTGGCTTGTGACGCGTTTGACGCGGATAGACCCTTGCGGGTGGTTACTCATGCGCATGGAGACCATCTTGGTGGTTTGAGGCGGAGCTTGAGGAGTGGCAAACTTGTTTTGATGACCTCGGCTACTCGAGACCTTATCAGGGTTGTGAATGGTTCGTTGCCGCTTGATGACGGTGGGGTGAAGGTCTTGGATTATGGGGAGACGGTTGAGCATGGTGATGAGCGGGTTACGCTTGTGAAGGCGGATCATATTTTGGGTGCGGCTCAGGTGGTGGTTGAGGACGCGTATGGCGGCAGGGTGGCTTATACTGGGGACTTTAGGGTTGACGGTACTGAGCCTTTGGAGGGTTGTGATGTTCTTGTTGTTGAGGCGACGTATGGGAGTCCGTCGTTTAAGCGTGCGTTTAAGGTGGATGTTAGGGAGCTTCTTGTTTCCATGGTTGAGAAGAGGCTTAGGCAGGGTACAGTTTACGTTTTCGGCTATCATGGTAAGCTGCAGGAGGTTATGCAGATTCTGCATGGTGCTGATGTGAGTGTGCCGTTTGTTATGCCTGAGCGGGTTTTTCGTGTTTCTAAGGTTTGTGAGGCGCACGGGATGCGGCTGGGGTGTTTGGCGCTTTCGACCGAGAAAGACGGCAGAGAGTTGTTGGATGAGAATCTGCCCTGTGTTGCGTTTTATCATATGAATGCGCGGGGGAGTGTTGGTTTGGTAGGTAGTTCGCGTATTTGTGTTAGCGGTTGGGAGTTTCATTCGCCATGTAGGCAGATTGGGGAGCGTGAGCATTTGGTTGCGTTGAGTGATCATTCGGATTTTGATGGGTTGATTGAGTATGTTCGGCGTTGTAAGCCTAGGCGGGTGGTTACTGATAATTATCGGGTGCGTCATGGTGTGACGTTGGCGAGGGAGATTCGGAAGCGTTTGGGTATTTATGCGGTTGCGATGCCGCGGTAAGGGTTGTTTGTGGGTTTTGTTTGTGTTTATGTGTTGAACAGATATGGTTTAGTGAATATTGCGACACAATATTTATTTGGCTGTGCGGGTAACCATGCCCCATAAGGGTTCGGAACAAGAATCCAAGTTCGACGACGACGAGAGCGCAAAGCAATGGCAGCCCCAGTACAGCCCGAATTCTTCTTACTACTGGGCATAGACCTATTCCTAGCGATAAGCCTACTATCCTGCCTCATCGACAAACACCTACCCTGGCAACTTCCCTACCTTTACCAAGTCGCTTCGCTTGCCGGCTTCGGACAACTCATCGTAGCCAAAGAATTCATGGCGCTATTCGGCGACTACATGCGCTTCTGGTTCAGCATGCTCTACCTATTGATAGCATTGGCGAATATATCGTAGCAATCAACGTGTACATCGGCATAATCAAGAAAATGCTTACGTACGCAAAAGCCATAACTCTGACAGTGGCTTTTCCCTCTTTCGCTTTGTCCGTGTTCTTCCTCACAAGCTACTTCGCTGGCGCAACACATCCCGTGGCGATTTTTCCGGCAGTCTCTTCTGAAATCACTTTCGTCGGCATAGTTGGCTTCGACACTTTCGTAGTGGGATTCGGCACTTACATGTTCTTCAAGCCAAAATGGTGGTACATCGTCCTCGGCTCAGCAACAGCAGTAGCAGGCGCAGCAGTATACACGGCCTATAAGCCCGCGTGGGGCACCGGAGTCTTCGTGGCTTCAGCCATAGCCCTCGCCTTAGCATGCATGATAGTTCTCAGCGTAAGCGTCTACATACTTGTTAGGATTTGGAAAGAAACCCTTAAAGATAAAAGACGAAAACGGAGGTGAAAAAAGAAAAATGAATGTAAATATCATAAAAAGCAAGAAAAGCCTAAAAATAATAACATTGCTAGTCACAGCTGCATTTATAGCAACGGCGAGTGCTCAAGTGTACCGATATATGTACATCGAAGGAACTGTAACTGTAGGTTCCGCAAAGCTCATTTGGGAGACAGGTAGTGTTACATCAACAATCGATGGAAGCACAGTGTCATTTACCTTAAATGTAGAAGAACAGGTTCCAATTAACTTTACTGACGCCCTTTACCTTACAAACACTGATGCCGTAAATACCTATGATTATACGATAAGTGTTACGAGTGCTCTTTCAGGGACCGATTTTACGTCAGGTAAAATATACATTTACGAGGATGTCTCGGGTACGTGGACTTATCGGGGTACCATAGATTTGACAGATTCAGCAAGCAGCTATTCGGATACTTTGGCTGCCAGTGGAGCTGACAGTGGACAATTGAGCTGTACGATCGAGATAAATGCTAACCAAGGTGTATCATCCGGAAGCTTCAACGTTCAGGTAGAATACGAGCAAACGCCATAGTCACCTCTCTTTTTCACTCTATTTTTTTACTTTTTTCTTTAACGGACCAGCAGCTTTCCTTTCTAAACCAGAAATTTCCAAGTCCGAAGCAATAAAAACCACCTCTAACAGTCCTAAAGAACGATAACTAACGTTGTTATACAACGCTTCGAAGTATTTTTATGTTCAAGATACTTTAGGACATTGTGAAGGTTAACTACAATGGTTAAGGAATCTATGATCTCAGGCTTTTATAAGCTCAAACCGAAAGAACGCTTAGCCCTCGTGAAAGAGTTTGCTGGTTTATCTAACGAGGAATGCACTTTGCTGCTTAATACTGGTTCTTTGCCCTTGGAGGCTGCTGACCGCATGATAGAAAACGTGGTGGGCGCGTTTCCACTACCGCTGGGTATAGGAGTCAACTTCCTAATCAACAACTGCGATTATCTTATTCCCATGGCTATTGAAGAACCTTCTGTGGTGGCAGCTGCCAGCTACGCCGCGAAAATGGTCCGCGAAGGCGGAGGCTTCAAAACAAGTAGCACGCCCCCCGTGATGATAGGGCAGATACAAGTAGTTGGCATCGTAGACCCTGAGCAGGCAAAGCAGCGCGTTCTGGCGGCGAAGCATGATATAATAGATGAAGCGAACGCTCAAGACCCTGTCTTGGCGTCGGTTGGCGGTGGCGCCAAAGACCTCGATGCAAAAGTGATAAGCACCATGGTCGGACCTATGCTTATTGTGGAGTTGCAGGTAGATTGCCGCGATGCCATGGGTGCCAATGCGGTTAACACCATGGCTGAAGCCGTTGCGCCATTTATAGAGCGCATTACGGGTGGTCGCGTTTACCTGCGGATAATCAGCAACTTGGCCACGAAACGCCTTGCTCGAGCCTGGTGCACGGTGCCCAAGGAAGCCGTGGGGGGCGAGGAAGTGGTGGATGGGATCGTGAACGCTTCCGCGTTTGCAGCTGCAGACCCTTACCGCGCTGCTACGCACAACAAGGGCGCCATGAACGGCATAATCGCCGTGATTCTCGCCACGGGCAACGACCACCGTGCCATCGAAGCGGGAGCGCACGCCTACGCCGCCTTAAACGGCAGGTACACTGCGCTTTCCACGTGGGAGAAAACTGAGAACGGCGACCTGAAAGGCGTGATTGAGTTGCCCATGGCTGTTGGGCTTATAGGCGGCGCTGTACGGACGCATCCGATAGCCAAAATAGCCATAAAAATCCTAGGCGTGAAAACAGCCAACGAGTTTGCAGAAGTGCTGGCAGCTGTCGGTTTAGCCCAGAACCTCGGTGCACTGCGAGCGTTAGCGCATGAGGGCATTCAGCGCGGTCACATGTCGCTTCACGCCAGAAACATCGCCGTGGCAGCTGGTGCCGCGGGAGAGTTGATAAACTTGGTGGCTGAACGTATGGTTAAGGAAAGGAAAATCCGTATGGACCGAGCTAGAGAACTTATCGTTGAGCTCAGCGCCAGCAAAAACAAGTGAGGCGCTACTGTTTCTGGATCCAGCCGTGGGCAACAGAAATTTTCCTTTCTTCCTGCAGCTTCCTGCACAGGTCGCAAAAAGAATCGCTGAACTCTTCGGGGCTCATCTTCGTTTTTGCTACGCTTTTCGCCACTTTGGCAGCTGCCTCTTTCACTAACGGCGCAACCTCATCGTAGTTTGCAATGCCTTTGCGTCCGCGCTTAGAGGACAGGTACTGGCTTATGGCGGGTTGGGTTGTGCCAAGCTTTTCCGCTGCTTGTTTCTGCGTGTAACCGTACTTCTCCACAAGTTCTTTCGCCACGAAAGCCCTGTAGAGCGGCAGAAAATGGCGGGCAACATATTCGCATGAAGTGGACATGGGTGACCCACTGGGTGAAATATATAACATACTTATATTTAAGTAATCTTTCAAAGTCGAACTTGGAAAAGCTACATTATTCTAAGCAAGTCTGCCTTGGTGATTATGCCTACGGCTGCGCCCTTCCTAGACACCAACACGGCGGAATACACCTGTAGAAGGCTGGAGATTAGCGATAGCGGAGCGTCTTCATCCACTTGAGGAAAAGCCTCTTCCATTATCGCCTCGATAGGCAACTTGGCTATTTGAGCCAAATCTTTGCCAGCTAAAATCTGGTTCAGCAGAGTTTTCTCGGAAATGCTGCCTACAGGGTGTTTTCCGTCAAAAACAGGAATCTGCGAGTATCCGTGGCTTTTCATTAGCTGTACTACTTTGGAGACGGGCTCGTTTTTCTGAATTCCGACGATTTCGGTGTGGAGCACTTTTCCGGCTTGGATTTTTGTGTGCACTTCTAGTTTTTCCAGTGCTTCGAAGATGTTTTTCACTTTTGTGTAGGATGAGTCGATTTTTCCGGATTCCAGTTTTGCGATTAGGGATTGGCTTACGCCGGATAGTTTGGCGAGTTCGGACTGTTTTATGCCCAACCGTCTTCTTTTCTGCGCGATTTCTTCTAGTTGTGGCAGCATGGTTCAGTAATATTTTGTGAGGTTTAATATTCTTTTTGGAATAAAACACGCAAAAACCTATATAACACCGTTATGGCTTGACTTTGCCCAAAACAACAAACACAAACAGGAGAACCAAAAAATGTCCAAACACAAACTTGACACCATAGCATTACACGCGGGACAAGAAACGCCAGACCCCGCAACAGGAGCCCGCGCAGTCCCCATCTACCAAACCACCTCCTACCTCTTCAAAAACACGGAACACGCGGCAAACCTGTTCGCCCTAAGAGAAGTAGGCAACATCTACACCCGAATGATGAACCCCACAACCGACATCTTCGAGAAACGAGTCGCAGCCATCGAAGGCGGCACCGCCGCTTTAGCCGTTGCTTCCGGACAAGCAGCAGAAACCTTAGCGCTCCTATCGCTAACGCAAGTAGGCGACGAAATCGTAGCGGCCAACAACCTCTACGGCGGCACCTACCAGCTACTTCATTACACGTTCCACAAGCTAGGCAGAAAAACCCGGTTCGTTGACTCCACACGACCCAGCGAGTTCAAAAAAGCAATCAACGAAAAAACAAGAGCCGTGTACGCTGAAACCATCGGAAACCCGAAGTTGGATGTGCCCGACTTTGAAGCCATCGCGCAGATAGCTCACGACGCAGGCGTCCCGTTTGTTGTGGATAACACTGTGGGCGTAGGCTTAGTCCGACCCATCGAGCACGGGGCTGACGTAACCGTCATGTCCGCGACCAAGTACATAGGCGGACATGGCACCAGCATAGGCGGCGTAATCGTGGATTCTGGGAAATTCAAGTGGAACAACGGCAAGTTCCCCGAGTTCACCGAACCCGACAAAAGCTACCACGGAGTCAAATACTGGGAATCGTTCGGAGATTTCCCAGGCTTAGGAAACGTGGCTTTCGTTTTCAAAACGCGAGTGCAGCTACTCCGCGATTTGGGTCCAGCCTTAAGCCCGTTCAACGCTTTCCTGTTCCTCCAAGGGCTGGAAACGCTTCCGCTACGACAGCGAAAACACTCAGCAAACGCCCTCAAAGTCGCAACGTTCCTAAAAGAGCACCCGCTGGTCAGCTGGGTCAACTATCCTGGACTAGAAACGCATCCAAGCCACAAGTTAGCAGCCAAGTACCTGAAGGGAAACTACGGCGGACTCGTCGGCTTCGGCATAAAAGGCGGCTTAGAATCCGGAAAGAAGTTCATCGAGTCGGTGAAGCTGCTTTCGCATCTGGCCAACATAGGCGACGCAAAAACCCTCGTGATACACCCCGCTTCAACAACCCATCAACAACTGACGCGGGAAGAACAGGCGGCAACGGGCGTAACAGAGGATTACATTAGACTCTCAATAGGCATTGAAGACCCAGACGACATAATCGAAGACATAGACCAAGCCCTGCGATCCTCAGCAGAAAGGTGACCCCTAAGAGCGCACTGGCACGCTACCCGATTTTATGGAGGCGAAAAACAATATCAACACTTGAAAACCCTTTGAAACATGCTGAAACAAGGCACTTCACCTTTGCGCATCCGCCGAACGAGTTAATCCTCGAATCAGGCGAAAAATTAGGTCCGATAACGCTTGCGTACGAGACTTATGGAGAGCTAAACAAGCAAAAATCGAATGTAATCCTTGTTCTTCACGCGCTTTCTGGAGACGCCCACGCCGCTGGAAAAGCTCCTATTGGCTGGTGGGACAACATGATTGGTCCTGGCAAGGGGTTGGATACGAACAAGTACTTTATGATTTGTTCCAACGTAATCGGAGGCTGCAGAGGGTCAACAGGACCATCCTCGACAAACCCGAAGACTGGGCAGCCTTACGGTTTGGATTTTCCGATAGTGACCATTGGTGACATGGTGAACGCGCAGAGGCACCTAATCGACAGTTTGGGAATAGAAAAGCTCTTGTCGGTTATTGGCGGTTCGATGGGTGGCATGCAAGTCCTGCAGTGGATGGTTGCTTACCCAGATAGGATGCGCTCAGCCATACCCATTGCCACCACGATGAAGCATACGCCTCAGCAGATAGCCTTCAACGAAGTGGGCAGGCAAGCGATAATGGCTGATCCAAAATGGAAGAAAGGCCGCTACTACGGCTCAGCTATTCCAGCCAAGGGCTTAGCGGTGGCGAGGATGATTGGTCATGTGACGTACATGAGTGATGTTTCGATGGCGGCGAAGTTTGGCAGGCGTTTCAGGGCTGATAAGGAGCCGTGCAAGTTTGGCGCGGACTTTGAGGTTGAAGGGTACTTGCGTTATCGTGGGGACAACTTTGTCAAACGGTTCGACGCCAACTCGTACCTGTACATAACGAAAGCCATAGACTACTTCAACATCCTGAACGGCAAGCGCCTTGGCGAAATCTTCAGGGGTTTGGAGGCGAAGGTGCTTGTGATAGCTTTCAAGTCAGACTGGCTTTATCCAGCGTATCAGTCGCAGGAAATTGTGAAAGCCTGCAAGCTGGCTGGGGTTGACACCACTTACTGCGAAGTAAACAGCACTTACGGGCACGACGCGTTTCTTCTGGAAATTGAGGAAGAGGCAGACCTCGTCAAGCATTTCCTGAACACGGTTTCAAACGGCGGTGGTTAACGAAAATGAAGCGGCAGCCAAACAAAATTGAACACCAAATTATAGCGGACTGGATCGGGCAAGGTGCGTCTGTGCTGGATCTTGGCTGCGGCGACGGCGAACTCTTGGTGCGTCTCATAGCGGAAAAGCAGGTGCGTGCTCAGGGCATTGAATTAAGCGAGCAAGAGATTCACCGATGCGTTGCCCGAGGCTTGAGTGTTTTTCAAGAGGACATTGACACAGGCTTGTCTGAGTACGCGGATAAATCCTTCGATTACGTGGTGTTGAACCAGACTTTCCAGCAGGTAAAGAAGCCCGATTTCGTGTTGAAAGAAGCGTTACGGGTAGGCAGGAAAACCATTGTTGGATTCCCAAACTTTGTGCACATATCCGCAAGGTTCCAGCTGTTTTTCAAAGGAAAAGTTCCCGTGACCCCCTCGCTGCCCTACGAGTGGTATAACACGCCAAACCTTCACTTCCTAAGCATCGCAGACTTCATAGAATACTGCAAAAAAAGAAAAATCCAAATCGAACACACAGCCTTCATCACCAAAAAAAAGAAAATGCGGTTCTTTCCAAACCTGTTCGGAGAAATCGGGCTATTCTTACTATCAAAACAGCCTGAAACGTCCTGAACTTAAGTCAACAATCAATACTATGTAACACGGCAAAAAATTACTCATTTTTCTCGTAATATTAGGCGGGAAGATACGGTTTAACAATCTGTATGAGCTTCTAAAGGACAAAAATATTTTCAACAACAAGCCGACTTTGTCGCTTCATATTAAGCATTTTGTAGAAGCGAAAATTGTTATACGCAGAGTTGAGGAAGTGCAAAAGGTGTCTTACGAAATAAACCATGATAAATTAGAGCGCGCGCGAAATTTTCTTCTACACCTCTTTTAACAAAACGTGCAAGAACAAATTCAGGCGCAATGCGACCTTTGGTACCGAGAACTTCAACTAAACCTTCTTTTTCCACTTCAGCTTCCAAAGATAACTCAGTGGCATAGCCTGCTGGCTTAAAACTATAACGATACAAAAATGGGGTGGGGCCAGAAATGATCTTGATGGACAGGTTCTTGTTTTCTTCGTACTCGACAACTTGATAGGTTTTTTCAACACGTCCACTTGGCAGTTCGCGCATCATTCTATATTTTGTTCCCACATTCACGGGTCCTTCGGAAATCTTCTTTACATCCTTCACAGCTGAATTCCACAAAGAGCCATTCTCGCCCTTGGCAACAAATCTGAAAACTTCTTCGATAGGCTTTTCAATTACTATATCAACGTTAAATTTCAATATGAAATCAGCTTCCTAATTATATAAGCGCGACTTGGGATGAATACTTTAGATGGCAACTTTAGAAAATTGAACGAACAGCCGTATACTCGTTTTCGACATGTCATATTATGTTCCTTCCTTTCCCTCTTCCTTATGCCACATGTATATGCTGAACCAGGTATACACCCTGTTACCTATTTTTGGAAACGGTTAACCTCTGCAACCTTTATCCAACATAACCGTAACGCCCAAGTTTGTTGGTTGGATTAAATTTTAATCCCCAACCCAACCTAAAACGTACTTAATTGGAGGTCACGAACCCATATAAAAAAGGGTTATGGTGTTGTTGGTTGTATCAGCAGATTTTCACCTTCTACGCCGACAATGAAATTCACGTTTTCATTTTCCGCCAGGGTCTCTAATGTCTTTAGGTACACGTACAGTTCCAAGAACTCCTTGAAATCTTCATCTGCGATGTTTTTCTCTGCTACCAAAACGTCTCTTGCTTCTCTAATTCCCTGTCCATCTATCACCTTCTGTTCAGCCGTTGCGTTCGCGCCAATTAACAACGCTGTTGCAGAGGCATCTGCTTGTATTATCTTCCTTTCCGCTTCGAATTCAGCTTGTATCTTTAACTGTTGCGCTGCCAACTTATCCTCTATGGAAGTTGTGTACCTATCTGGAAGAGCTACATTCCTGAGGTCTACTTCAACGTTAATTATTGCTCCTCTCAACGATCCTGCCTCATTTATTGCCCTTATTAGTTCTTGCTCTATCTCCAGACCAATTTGATCTCGGAGTTCGATCGTTTGCACTGCTGTATACTGTTTCGTAATATAGCGAACATGTTCCCTAACTAAAGATGCTACAGCTTTACCTTCCCAATTTAACGACGGAAAACTTTGATAAAGATCTTTCAACTTGGCAGGATCAATAGACCAACGAATCATTATATCCACTTGCATTTCCAGTTGATCATTTGAAAAACAGTCGATTGAAGGATAATCTGCGAATTCATCAGTTGCGTCACCCCACATCCCGAGAGTTTCCCTAGCGTATTCAACTACCGTTAACGAAGTCCAAGGCGCTTTTAGACCAAAGGTCGGACCTAATACCGGATCGCTTATTGATCCAGTAAGAGGATCAACTACCATTCCAGCTTCTCCAACGCCTACACTGTAAATCATTGCAAAAACCATGAGACCGATTATCGCAATAGCGACGCTAATTATTACAATTATTCGCATAAGAGGCTTATTTATATTCGGTTTGTATTCATTCATCTAACATTTCACCTCCGTTCTGTTTTTGCGTTCCGGTTTCTTCATTCAACTATAAACCTTAGGAACTCCAAAGCTTTCATTGAACCAACTCAACAACTCAATGGACATATAAACCTTAACTTTACACGTGCGGGGGAAGGGGTCAATGAATGCCTTCAGAAAAGGGGGTAGGGGGTATCACATGCCTTTCAGAAACACGTGCCTTTCCACGTGCCTGATAGCGTGCCTTTCAGCACACCACCCAGCGTACTCAAGCCTTCTGGCGCCCAAAAATGTGTGCGTGTGCATCAAAATTTAATCCCCAACCCAACGAGAATAGTGTTTCCTTTCAAGATGGGATAAAACGAGGAAGTAAAACAAGCCAAATGAAACCAAGACAGAACGAACAAGAAAAGGAGAAAAACAGCACAAAAGACCATGAAAACCGTTGAAGACAACCAGACAATATCAACATAAACATGAGACAAAAAACAGGATTTCACACAAAGAAACAACAGCATGAGCCAACATAGAACACAACTCCCATGGCTCATAAGAGGGAGTTTCCAAATGTGAGAAGAACGTTTTTGTTGCTAGTTTTGTTGAAAAAATTTCAATTTTTAGTGCTATAAATAACTTGCAGTCAACAAAATTTTAAACGCATATCTTACATTTCTACCATACATACTGCCGTTTTTACTAGTCAGCGATATACATGCATGTTAACAAATGTTATTTCCTCTTTTAGGCTTAGAAAAGGCAAGGTGTTAAAATTGATTTCGTGGAAACACTCCTTTAAACGATTAAACGAAGAATATGAAATAGCCAAGAAAAAGAAGCAAGCTTTGGACAATTTATTTGAAACCGGCAGAATTTCGCAAGCCACACGAGATTCCTTCGACAGCGACATCAACACAGTCATAATGGAAATCGAAAAGCAGCAGAAAGACCTTCTCACGAAAATGTATGGTAAAGCCGAGGAACTAGAGAGCCAGGTGAAAACGTTGGAGACGCTTCTTGCTAACTACGAGATCCAGCATGTTGTTGGCGAGATCGACGAGGAATTTTACCAACGCGAAATAAATCTACTTTCAACAGGACTTGAAAGCGCCAGGCGCGAACTAGACGTGATAAAAGAAGCCACCAACCAGCTTTGTCCACCTGTCGAAGAGACAACCATAGAACCTTCTCTGCCCGCAGAGGAAAACGAAGCCCCGGTCATTCAAAATGAACCTGTAGAAAATGTGCCAAGCGTTCCAGAAGAAGTGGCGGTTACAACAGAACCGTGTTCGCAAGAGCCGGTTATAATGATGGAGGAAGCCGTTGCCGAAGAAACCGTGATTGAGAGTGCAGATTCTATGCCGGAAGAGATACCGCAAGCCGTAGAAGAAAAACCAGAGATCATAATGGATCAGCCAGAACTCACAGAAGAAACGCCCGCTGTTACGGAAGCCCCACAGCCTGAAATCCCCGAAGAAATGCCCCCAGTTGTAGAGGATGCACCCCAGGAACCCGAATGCGAATGCCCGCCACAAGCTACCGACGAAGTGTCACAAGACCTGAATGAAACAACAGGTGCAACAGAGGAACACGTAGAAACTATCGAAGAGATGCCTCAAATGACTGAATACTTCTCGCAAGAGACCGAAGAACAGACAGAGATCGTACAAGAGACGTTGGAAAGCAAGGATGAAACGTCAGAGGCGACAGAGGACAACGCAGAAGTCGAAGTCACGGAAGACGTGCCGCAGTATGTAGAAGAAATTGCGGATCAACCAGAAATCACCGAAGAACTACAGCAGACCGCGGAAGACATGCCACTGATCGTAGAAAATGAGTCGCAACTCATAGAAGATAATCTTCAAACTGCAGAGGAAACTCCCGAAGAAGCCCACCCTTTAGGAGCGCCCAAAGAGGCTCCACAGGAAATAAGCGGCGAGGCCGTAACAGACGAGGATCAAAGCTACGAAGAAACGGCAGAAGCCGACGAAACCTCAGAAACAGACGAAGACAGTGAATATCAAGAATTATAAACCAAGTACCAGTTTCTCTTTTTCTTTTTTAGACGAGGTTTTAGCGCAGATTTCAATTTTCCGGTAAGCCTTTATTTGTAAAGTAGAGTCGTAAAACATCTCTGAACGTAATCGTTAAGCGGAAAAAGTGGCGGATCACTTCGACAGCGATTCCCATAAGCGGCGCACTTAAATTAATCCGGCAAAAATATTCTTAGCTTAGGTAAGCCCATGTTTAACATATTGGCTATGATGATGGTGATGATGTGGCCGTTTATCCCGATGTTCTTAATCCAAATTCATCACGCCACTAATTTTTGGCGTAAACTAGGCAGCTGGACGTACTCTGTAATTTTCCTTGAATCGTTACCTATAGCATTCGCATTATATTGGTGGCGAGACGCAATTTTACAATACGAAGTCACCATGTCTATACCACTTATTATCTTAGGAGTCGTAGCGGTGGCGGCAGGAATTGCCCTCCACGCTTGGACCGCCAAACTGCTTGGAATCAAAGCAACAATCAGCTATACTGAATTGAAGCCCGAACCTGACGAAAAGAAGCATAAACTCATTACTTCTGGACCTTTTTCTGTGGTTAGACATCCATCCTACTGGGCACACACCTCAATCATCACAGGCACTTTCCTGATTACAGGCATCATCCCAGTGGGAATAATTGCCATAATCGACCTTGTGATAGCTTACTTTGTAACAATGGAGTTGGAGGACCGTGAGCTAACCGAGAGATTTGGCGATCAATACCGAGAATACAAAACGAAAGTTCCCAAGTTTTTCCCTAAACGTCGCCGCTGAAAAATAATAACGTTAACTGGGAAAAGAATCCGTTACGTTTCCAAGAGCGTTTGCAACAGCCGTATCGCAGACCAAGCGGCAAGAGCACTCGTTCGTGGATTCTCAGGATGAGGGTCATTCGCAAAACGCAAAAACATCTCGCCAAGCCGCCATTTCACCTGAACTTGATGTGTGTTGCGCTTCACCGTTGGGTCAGAAACCACTTGCACCCGAACTTTCGCGGGTTTAACCGTCAAAGCCAGAGTAGCGGCAACGTTCATTTCCCGCGGATAAAGCCTAGCTGCCTCTTCAGCATAGCCTTCGTACACAACCTTAGCTTCCTTATTGTTCAATTCAAGCGCCCTAGGATTTTTCCGGGAAGTTAAAACCACCTCATCTATCCCAGCCAAAGCCGCACTGGAAAGTGCGTCTAATCCGCCAATAGCGCCCGAAGGAACGTGAATTTTGTTGCTCTGCACGTTTAAACCCAATAAGGCGCCAGTGCTCATAACAATCAAATCAATGCCCTCAGAGACGATGAGCTCCACATATTCTCGGGCAGCCTGCTGTGACGCTGCTTCCACGATAACCTTCGGTTTAAGCCTAAGCATCTTATCAAGGTTCGTCACGGCAGTCACAGGAAAACGTAGAGAGCTCTTGAGTTTCTCAGCTTTTTTTCCGTCGTAATCGTAAAGAATCAGCTCGTTGCAGACAACCAGTTTTCGCTCCACTGCCTCAGATATAAGCGTGCCGATGGCTCCGCAACCGATTAAACCGACTTTTTTTGGCTCATAATTTTCTCTCATAATTGTCGCCCTTTTCAGTATTCTATTTGGAAGTACACATCGTACGGGCTGATTTGTCTGCAGTCACAGCGCTTTTCTGGATGAACTCTGACGTTGGCAATCTTGAGAGTCCCCGCAAGGTCTTCTTTGACTGAATTGATTATGTTCGCAGTTTCTACACTTCCAGAGTAGATGTCTATAGTTTTGCTTGGTGCATTAAGTGGCAGTTTCTTCTCCGCTTTATCCTGTCGCACCTCACTTATAATTGTCATAATCAAGTCTCCATTCTTTTCCACAGCCTCATTTTCCAGCTCAGGGTTATACTTGGGCCAAGATGAAATCTGCAAGCTCTCGAACCTCTTGTCTTCAGCATACATAAACTGGTAAATTTCCTCAGTCAGATGTGGGGTAATTGGCGCAAGCAACTGCAGAACACGATAGAGAACCTCATAGAGTGTATACTGGGCCGCAACTTTCTTTTCTGAACCATACAAATCAACATTGTATAGCTTATCTTTCACCGCTTCCACATAATAGTCGCAAAACACATGCCACGTGAAATTACGAATTTCTTCCACAGCGATGTTGAATTGGCACTTCTCCATAGCATCCGTTACTTTACGCGTCAGCTTTTCCGCCTTGCTTAAAACCCACCTATCCAAAGGCTGGAGCACAAACTCGCTAGGTTCGCTGGGGTCATAATCACTCAAGAGTTTATTCGCAAAGCGCGAAACGTTCCACAATTTAACGAGAAAACGCCTACCATACTCCACATCTGGCCACCTGAAAGGAATATCCGAGCCTGTAGCGCCGCCTCCCGCAGCCCACTGTCGCGTGGCGTCTGAGCCATATTTGCCTAAAACTTCAGGTGCCGCAACATAGTTCTTGAGCGACTTGCTCATTTTTCTGCCGTCTGAGCCTAGGACCATTCCGTTGATGAGGCAGCTTTTGTAAGGTTTCTCGTTGAACAGCGCTAAGTGCCTAACCATCAGGTAGTAAGCCCATGTTCTAATGATGTCAATGCCTGACGGATGTACGTCAGCAGGGAAAAACCTCTTCCAGTCTTCACGGTCAGGCCAGCCGGCATGCACCGCGCACGTGATTGAGCTATCCATCCATGTGTCGAAAACGTCGCGTTCTGGAGTGAACCCGTTTCCGCCGCATTTTGGGCACTTGGCTAAGTGTGGGTTTTCCAGTTTCGGGTCTATGGGAACCCAATCTTCCGCGGCGAGGATGAGTTCCCCGCAGTTTTTGCAGTACCAGACGGGAATGGGCGTGGCGAAAACGCGTTGGCGGCTTATCACCCAGTCCCAGTCCAGCGACTTTGCCCAGTCAATCAGACGGGATTTCATGTAATCGGGATACCATGTTACTTCGTTGGCGGTTTTTTCCACTCTATCCGTCAAAGTGCGTGTTTTCATGAACCATTGCTTGCGCTCAAGGATCTCAACGTGTGACTTGCAACGGTCGCACACGCCGACTTCCTGCATGAGCTCTTCGGTTTTCTCCAGCAACCCAGCTGCAGCCAGATTTTCCACGATGGCTTTTCGCGCTTGGTTCACAGTTAAGCCAGCGTATTTGCCGCCGTTCTCGTCAATCCTGCCGTTCTCGGTGAGAAGCGTTATGACGGGAAGCTTGTGCTTCATCACGGTCTTCACGTCTTCCTTGTCGCCGTACGTGCAGATTTGAACCACACCAGTGCCGAAGTCTGGGTCAACTGCTTCGTCGCCTATTATCGTCACGGTGCGGTTAACTATGGGCACGGTGATTTTTTTGCCGATGTGCTTTTTGAACCGTTCGTCTTCAGGGTTTACTTCAACCGCGACGCAGGCAGGAATGAACTCGGGTCGCGACGTGGCAATAAGCAAGTGTTCGCTACTGTCCTGTAGTGGAAAACGGATGTAGTGAAGTGCGCTTTGCCGTTTTTCGTAATCCACCTCAGCATCAGCAATGGCGGTTTCGCAGCGGGGACACCAGTTCACGGGATGCGTTCCCTGATACATGTAGCCTTTCTTGTGCAGGAGTATGAAGCTGAGTTGCGTGCGTCTCCAGTAGTCAGGGTTCATTGTGCGGTACTCGGTTGTCCAGTCTATGCTGCAGCCCAGTTTCAGGATGGCGTCTTTCATTATGGCGATGTATCTTTCGATGAGTTGCTCGCACCACTTGCGAAACTGGTCGGGTGGCACGTCACGCTTTCTGACCTTATGCTCTTTCTCCACCTGTATCTCGATGCTTAAGCCGTGGCAGTCCCAGCCTTGGGGAAAAAGCACGTTGAAACCGCGCATGCGCTTGTAACGGGCTACGATGTCAAAGTAGGTCCAGTTCAAGATGTTGCCCATGTGAAACTCGCCTGACGGGTACGGCGGTGGAGTGTCGATGGTGAAGGGAACGCGTTTGGTGTCGTTCCAGTCGAAATGGTAGATTCCCATTTCTTCCCATCTCTGCTGCCACTTCCGCTCTATCTCGCTGAAATTGTATTTTTTAGGCAGAGGCTGCATTCCTCAATGTTCTCCGTTTCGTTTCTAGGCTTTAGGAAAATTAAAATACCAGTAAATAACATTATCCCCTTCCAGGTTTCGGGGAGCTGGGAAACGTGACCTGGCTGAGAGGACGGCTGAATCGCTGTCGACCCTTAGAACCTGAACCAGATAATACTGGCGGAGGGACAAATTTGACAGAAACGAATCTTAGTGCTCAGAGAGTAAAGATTCTAGCAGAAGCGACAATCTTCATTGCTTTGACGATTGTGCTAAAGGATGTTTTGCCACCAATCTTCCATATGCCTCAAGGCGGTTCTGTTACAATCGCTGGATTAGTGCCACTTCTATGGTTCGCGTTGCGCAGAGGCGTGAAATACGGAGTTTTTGCAGGCTTCGTGTATGGACTGATTCACGCTTTGCTTCCAGGGTCTTACATAATCCATCCGTTGCAAGGTTTGCTGGATTACCCGTTGGCTTTCGCTTCATTGGGTTTGGCAGGCGCAGTCAAAAAGATACCAGTCGTTGGAATTGCAATAGGAATAGTTGGAAGGTTTCTATGCTCGTTTGCGGCAGGCATAGTGTTCTTCACGTCGTTTTCCATCGACGGCGTAATTGGCTCTGCAATCTATAATGGAGTGTACCTGATTCCAGAGTTTGCCATCACAGCAATCGCAATATACATACTGCTAAAAAGAAAACTGCTAAACGTATACATGTAACACATGTAACGCCCTTTGCTACCCTTTTTTTAATAGCACACAAAACAGGGAAAAATCTAAAGAGGTATTCTTTCCGGATAACAGTAAATGTTCATGCGTTTTCTCCGTACAAACCCAGCCAACGTCAAATTCGCCGCTTTAGCCATGGCAACGCCAGAATCCAAGGCTGCTCCCAAAGAAGCCACAATTGGCAGACCAACCTTGGAGGCTTTGAAGACTATGTCGCCTGATAACCTTCCTGTTGAAGTTAGGAAGCACTGGTCAAAGCTGGTTTGTTTAAGTGCTGCCATGCCGATTGCTTTGTCCACGGCGTTGTGTCGACCAACGTCTTCAGCCAATGCCGCGAGAGCGCCGTCAGCTGTGTAGACGGCTGCTGCGTGTACTCCACCTGTTTGCCTGAATATTTCAGCTTTAAAGTTTAGTTGGTTGACGGAATTGAAGACGATTTCGGCTTTGACTTTCAGGTTTGAGGTTACTTTGATTGGTTTTCGCTGATACTGATAAATTGATTGTTCACCACAAGCGGAGGTGACTACGCGCTGGTGGAGTCTTGAGAGGCTTAATCTTTCTGCGACGTTAATTGTGGCTTTCAGTTTGGCTTGGCAGGAATTTTCGGTTTCTTTCAGGTTTATTTCTTCGATTTCCGCGGTGGATTTGAGTATGCCTTCTGAAAGCAGGTGTCCAACTGCCATCTCCTTCAAATTCGAGGGGGAGCACAGGATGGTTGCCCAGTAGGTCGTGTTCACAAAAAGGTGAAGCGGCTCTTCTTCCGCGACGTAGTCAGTTATTTTTTTTGAGGTTTTTGTGGAGAGGTCGTATTTTTCTATGTCTACTTTGCGCATGGCTTTTCACTTTTACCGTTTTAGCTCGGAAAGGATGAAGGTTACAATTTCGTCGGCGATGTTGACTTTTGTGACCATTTGCAAGCCTTTCCAGCCAGGCTGGCTGTTCACGTCAACGATCACTGGGCCTTTTGGTCCTTCGAGGATGTCGACACCTGCGATTTTGCAGCCGACAAGTTTGGCGGCTTTGGTGGCTAACTCTTCATGTTGTGGGTTTAGTTTTATTGGGGCTGGTTTGGCTCCTTGGCTGTAGTTTGTTTTCCAGCTTTTTGAGATGCGTCGCATTGCCGCTGTCACGTGGTTGTCGATGACGAATGCGCGGATGTCGGAGTAGCCGTGGGGGACGAATTCTTGGATGTAGATTACGCCGTGGTGGAAGGTTATGGCTTTGAAGATTGTGGCGGCGATTTCTGGGTCTACGATGCGGGTTGCGCCTATGCCTCTTGAGCCGAAAAGGGGTTTTGCTATTACGTCTCCACCTAGTTCGGTGAAGGCTCTTAGCGCTTCGTTTGTGCTTTCTGTTGCCATTGTGCGTGGTATGGGTATGTTGTTGTCTTCTAGGATTGCTAGGATGTCGTATTTGTCGACGCAGTGTTCGATGGCTTCGGCGGGGTTTATGACGAGGAAGCCTTGGCGTTCGAGTTTGTAGAGCATGTCCATTCGGAACACGAGTTCTTCCAGGGAGCCTCTTCCGATTGGGCGGATTACGAGGGCGTCTAGGTCGTTTAGTAATGTTAGGTTGTTGACTTTGAAGTATGGTTTTTGTCCGAGTTGTGCGATGAGTTTTTGGAAGGTGAAGCATTCGTATTGGATGCCGTGTTTGGTTAGGGCTTCTCTTAGCTGAGTGCTGCTCCATGCTTCCATGTTTCTGGTTGCGATTCCGATTTTCAAAATGGATCCTTCTTTAGCTGTTTATTCTGCAAGAGATGCAGATTGCTTTTGCTCTTAAAGTTTCCGTGAGGAAACGTGCGTTGGCGCTGGACTTTTCGCGTGATGATTTGGTCGCGTTCTCTGTTGCTCGGCAAAGCTTATAGCCCCTCTATTTATGGCTTGGACTTCAGAGCAGAATCAGCGTTTGGCGGTTAAGCAATTGCGGGCTAGCTGCTCGGAACAGACTATAGCCCCTTATATATAACACTGTTGTTCCAATCGTAGTTTTTCATAAATTTTGTATTTTTAACGATTAAAACGTAAATCAATAAAGTGTCTTATAACCACAGATTTAACACACATCAAGCGCGCGCTTAAATTTTAATCCAACCAATACGTTTTGCGGTTCAATTGTATCAGTCTATGTTTCTCTCCACAAGTCATAAAAACTGAAAAGGAAGACTATGTTTCGGAGGAGGAGAGAATTTGAGATTTGGGGATGTCATAATTGCCGTGGCATCATTGTTTTTAGTCACTGTTTTTATTTCCTATCCTTTGGAAATAGTGTTGATATCAACTTTAGGCTTGCAGTCAGGGCCTCCAATCGGCGCTGCAGTCTCAGTTTTTCTTGGTGCTTTAGTAATTGGCTACGTTTTTTCTGGAAGAATAACCGATAGCAGAAAGGAGACAGTAGTCAAAATCTCAATACTTTTCACGGTTCTAATGCTGTTTTCGATTGTTCTGAACAATGCAGTTCTTGGGGAAGATTTCTCCAACTGGGTGCACGAGAGTTACCTTGAATCCAATCCCGCGGCTTCTCTGACAACTTTTGAATGGTTTCTAGTTGGAGGGCTATTCATCGGTTCCCAGATGTTCATGAACGGAATTGTTCTGTTTCTGCTTAGTCTAATCGGGCTTTTCTTTGGTTCAATGCTCAGGAAGAAAACAAAGACGTAAAACCTTCATATAAAATAGCGTATACTCGATTCCGACTATACCTATACCCTATATTGATTTGAATATACTATAGTACCTCTTTCTGATAGCGCGCGCGTATATTATGCCCCACCACTCCACCTATAATCCACCCAAACTCGAGAACTATCCACAGCATTGCAATCTTTATCTTCCAATCTTCCATACTAGATTTCCAGTCCTAAATTGAATAGAAATCATTAGGGTGTGTTTCAATTTTTATGACTTGTGGAAGCTCGCACATTAGTCTGAATGCATAAATATTGTTGTCTTCGTGTGAGTATGTATTTCTCCAAAATTTTTTTCAACTTCTCTAATGATCTCTTGACTTGTTTTTCGAGTGTTCCAGCGAACAATTTGACAATAGTCTTGCTTAAAACCCCATTTTCTAGAGTCATGATTATAGACTATAATGAATTCATTGAACGAAAAACACAAACCGCAATCAGAGTCACAAAGAAAGACCGCACAACCTTCAAGGAATATCAACAAAATCTAAAACAAGCTTTTGGTGGCTTGCCAAAATAATCGGTGATATTCGAGTTGGGGTTAAAATTTAATCAAAAAAAATTAAAAGAAGGAAATTGAATTTTAATCCAATTCACCCAACCCGTATATGGGCAAGTCCCACATTCAACAAAAGCATTTATTTTTGTTTTTTCATTGCGTCGACCAGTTTTTCCAGTCCAGCATAGATTGCTCCTCCTCCGATAATTGCTCCCACCATTATCAAAACACCTGCAATCAAAATCGCTATTTCAATATCCATTTCTTCACCTCTCTCCAGTTATATTATAGAAAGAGCAATGCAGTATTGGTATATTACATTTTCAGCTTACAAAGCCTCTACTTGTCAACTTTTATTATTTTAAGTGCATTAAGCAAGGAAATTGATTTTTAATAAAAAATTAAAACCATTAACCAAAAAATAATCGAATGTTAGGAAGCGTCTTCTCGAAAAAACTTTCTCAATTTCATGATTGATAAGTGTTATATAGTTCTTATTTGTAACCAACGGAAAAAGTGATGTTGAAGTGAGTTTAGATCAATCTTGGAAAGGAATGTATAAGATCGGTGGATTCTCCTTGTTCGCCGCTGGACTTGTCCTGTTTCTGTTCTTTCTTGCTCTAATAATTGTACAAACATCTCCTACGCTTACCCCAGAGATGATTCTTAATAATCCTGTACCTCCCGTCTCACTCTACGCTTTAGCTGCCTTTGGAGAGTTACTTCTGATGCCAGGGGTGCTGGGACTCTATGTCGCTCTGAAGAATGTCAAGAAGACTCATATGTTGATGGGTACCGCATTGTGGCTGGTAGCAGTGGTCGCTTTCCTTGTATCGCGCACTCAAATAATATCTCTCCTTCCAATAAGTGGTAGTTACCAGGCTACAACCAGTGAGGCTATGCAAGCAGCATATCTGGCATCGGCTGAGTATGCCATTGGATTGAGTAACGTTTTCGCAAACTTGGCTTTGATGTTCTTCGGAACAGCTTCTATTATTACAGGTTCGGTTATGTTGAAAGGAGTTTTTAGCAAGGGCATTAGTTACTTGGTTATAATTGCAGGTACCTTAACCCTCTTAGGTGCTATCGGAGTTTTGTTTGAACCCCTAGCAATACTTGTACTGTTTGGATTAACTCTTTCAGGTGTTTGGCAAATAATTGCAGGTATCAAACTCTACAAAATGGGTTAAAGTATTTAGTGCGCTTTATCTGTTAGTGAACTACTTTACTTTAATTTTTTTATTCCTTTTTTTCAGATCCATCAGGATATTCTTAGGGGTAAATTTAGGGGTCGATTTTACCCCTCGCCCTTTCCCCCGTTGATATGACGCGCGCGCGACTAAACTGCATGGAATTCCACAGACCCCCAGACTGCTGATTTTCAACATGCTATTGGGCTTTTTCTGCGCCAATACGGGACCTACCCCCCTATTTTTTGGCAGACCGCCTTGCCGATAAGCCCCCTACAGGTTTCTACAATGAACCACTATCAGGATCTTATTAAGCGGCAAATATGTTCGGCTTTTGCTTTCTACATGTTATTAGTTGCGGAAAGCGCCAATAGCAATAGACCCCCCTCTAATAGCAAGGTTGCTTGGAGCCACTTGAACTTCAGCAGTTTCGACGCTGTTCGCAAAACTAATCGGATGCGAAAGTAAAAAAGAGAGGGTAATCAAAATAAGGAACAACGCATAGGAGAAGGTTTACGCGGTTCCAACTGCGCTTTTGGAGGTACACCGTATACTCTTTTACTGGAGACTCAACCAGAACAACGGTTTTCCTAACAGGCTATCCCACGTCTGGGGAAAAAGCGCCAGAAGATACAGTATAGTTCTCTCTGCGTTGCTTCTCGTTTTCGGGCTTCTTATAGCGCTCATCGGCGCCACCCTGCTAATTAAGGGGATGACGGACACTGATGATCAACCAGTGTACGTGGGAATTAGCGTAGCGTTCGACGATGAAGAAATCGTCTACAAAATCGCTGATGCCGTTAAAGGCTACGTTAACCTAATTATTCTAGGCTCGCTCGACGTCACTACCGACACGGCTAAGCTAACGCGGGTTTGTGATTACCTGTACCAAGGAGACTTCAACTTCATCATCTACATCGGCTTCACCGCAGAAACAACCCTGCCACCCTACCTACCGCCTCAAGGTCCAAGCTCCCCTTTCTTCCTTGACGGAATGCAACGATGGGGCGACAAGCTACTGGGAGCTTACGTCTTCGACGAAGCGGGAGGCAAAAAAATAGACAGCGTGCCAAAGCCTCCGTACCCAGAGAACTACACGGACGCCGCAGAACGATTTGTAGCCCACACAAACTACTTCTTAGCAAACTACTCCGACTACTACGGCAGCCCCAACCTCAAACTGTTCACATCCGACTACGCGCTGTACTGGTACGACTACATACTCGGCTACGACGTTGTCTTCGGCGAATTCGTCGGAAACCAAAGCCGCCAGCTCGCCGTGGCACTCACCCGAGGCGCAGCCAAAACCATGGGCAAGGAGTGGGGCACTATGATAACGTGGAAGTACACGGAGGCACCTTTTGTAGAAGAACCCCTGCAACTCTTCAGCGACATGATTCAGGCTTATAGAAACGGCGCTAAATACATAATTATCTTCGATTCCCCAGCCAACAACACCGCTACAACAGAATACGGAATTCTTAAGCGGGAACACCTCAACGTCATAAAAGCGTTCTGGTACTACACACGACTTTTTTCGTCCACCGAAGAATTCCCAGCTAACACGGCTTATGTGCTGCCCAGCGACTACGGATACGGCTTCCGCGGAACCACTGACAAACTGTGGGGCACATTTGGACCTGACGCGCTGTCACCCGTAATATGGAACGCGTCAAGCAGCCTTATCCGAAAATACGGTATCCACCTCGACATTGTCTACGAAACCAAAATCGACGATGTGCCCATAACGCTTCCATATCAGAAGCTGATTTACTGGAACGGCACAGAAATAGAAAAATGAGAGGCATGTGGTTGACTACCACGCCGGCCATGACAAGGAAGAAATAAAAGGGAAAAAACTGCGGTCAACCGCCCACGCGACTAGGGCACCCACTGTGGTGGGGAAGATGCTTGGAGGTACGAAGTGGTATCTAAGTGCCTTTCACCATGCTGAAGCTCTCGACAAATTTGCTGGGGTGATTTTTAGAACCTCCCATATTAGAATGCGCAGTTATATGTTGCTTCGGAAGCTCTTTAAGTCTTCTTTCAAGTTCCTATTTTGTTGACTTAACCCGCATTGTGCAGTCGTATATTTGAAATATTGTTCTGCTGCTCGGATTTATTTTCTAACTCTAAGTCATGGTTTGGCTGCAAGACTTGAACTTTACGATGTTTTCAATTTCAACAGTAATATATTCTATTTTGCATATAGTCTCTTTTGGGATGGCAATGGGAAAGCACAAGTGGTTGCTAATAATCCCCCTTTCGCTTATTTTACTTCAATCATACTACATAGCATTAGCCTCAAGTACTAACATCAGTTCAAGCACCGATGATTGGACGATGTTCCGTCATGACCCCAGCCACAGCGGTTACATAACGGGCAACAGTTCAACCAGCTCCGTCAAACTCTTGTGGACTTGCAAAACATTGAGAACGGTAAGGTCTTCCCCAGCAGTGGCTAAAGGCAGCGTTGTCGTAGGTTCTAGTGATTGGCGTGTTTACTGTTTCAACTCCTCTAACGGCAAACCATTGTGGAACTACTCAACCGGAAATGAAGTGCGTTCGTCGCCTGCCATCTACAATGGTTCTGTCTACGTAGGCTCAGATGACGGCTACTTATACTGTCTAGATATTGCCACGGGAAAGATTTTCTGGAAATCGGCAGTAGGAGGTTTTGTGCAGTCTTCTCCTACAGTTGTAGAAGGTCGCGTTTACATAGGCTCGGGAGACCACGATGTGTTCTGCCTTAACGCTTCAGATGGAGCTAAAATACGGAGTTACCCGATTTCATATCGTGTGTACTCTTCGCCTGCCGTTTATGATGGCGTAGTCTACGTTGCCACTGACGACTTTTGTGTTTATGCTTTTAATGAGTCTACAGGTGATCAAATATGGCGTACCCATACTGGGAGTTTTATGTCTGCTCCTAGTGTATACAACGGAGCTATCTACGTAGGCTCCATCGACGGTTACGTTTGTTGTTTGAATGCTTCCATGGGTGCCAAGATTTGGGAGTATCGAACAGAAGGTTCAGTGTACTCTTCCCCCGCTGTCGCTTACGGATGCGCCTATGTAGGCTCCGATGACAATAACGTTTACTGCCTAAACGCTTCAAACGGCAAGAAAATATGGCAGAACCCAACTGGGTATTGGGTCAGGTCTTCGCCCGTGGTTGTGGATGGCAACGTGTATGTGGGCTCTGAAGACTACAGCATTTATTGTTTTGATGCTTTTACAGGAGCTAAGAAATGGAGTTACGCAACTGAAAGCTCTGTGGATTCTTCTCCAGCAATAGTGAACGGCAACCTTTACGTTGGCTCCAATGATTATCGCGTCTACGCTTTTGCCTTAAGCGATTCAACTGGTGAAAACTTGCCCTCGCAAAACACCAACTCTCTACCGTGGGCTATTATTGCTTTTGATGCAATTGTGTGTGCTGTGGTGGCTGTGATTATTTTTACAATCGTGCGCTTTGTCCACTTAACTAGGCAAAATAAAAAGAATGCTGAAACCCTGAAAAATTCTAACAAAAAACGTCCTTGGTTTTCGGAACACGCCGATGTCCTTTGTATTTTGGCAATTCTGGCTTTTTCAACAATATTCTTTGTTAACTTGGGAAGCGAACCTCTCTGGGTTACCGATGAGCAAACATACTCTCAATGGGCATTCCACATGATTAGGAACGGAGACTACATGACCCCTTGGGCGTATGGCGACTTATTAATGTGGATTGGTAAGCCGCCGCTTTTCATGTGGTTGATGTCTCTTGCCTACCAAATCTTCGGCATCAACAACTTCGCCGCAAGGTTTTGGAGTGCTATATTCGGCACGCTGTCTTTAGTTCTTGTCTTCTATTTGGGAAAAAAACTTTACAACTTGCATGTTGGTCTTCTTTCAGCGCTGGTTCTGGGCACGTTTACGACTTTCTATTTGTTTGCAAGGCATGCCATGCTTGATGTTCCTTTCGTCTTTTTTATTTTGGCTAGCATATACTTTTTGCTTTTAAGTGAAAAAACAGAAAGTGCTAATCGCTATGTAGCTTTAAGTGGCATGTTCTTTGGTTTGGCTTTTATGATAAAACAGGTTGCAGCCTTTTTGATTCCGTTAATCGTTTTTGCTTATTTTGCCGCGCCAAGAAGAGGCGTCAGGTTTCTCTTCACAAAACGTTTTTCTCTTCTTTGGCGCGTGGGACTTCTGATAGTTGCTCCTTGGATGATTTACATGACTCTCCGTTTTGGACCGGACTTCTGGCTATCTTTTTTCATTTTTTCCGGCATTATGAGAGCAAGTACCCCTATTGAAGGGCACGTCGGAGGCTACCTTTATTACTTTAGCTACTTGGTTAATAACGAAAACCTGGTTTGGGTAATACTGCTACCTTTTTCGGCAGGGCTTTGCGCGTTCAACGCCGTTATCAAGCGTTTAAAAGAAGACACTTTAATTCTTGCATGGATATCAATTGTGCTTGTGCTATTCACTCTTGTCCAAACAAGACTTGATTGGTATATCCTACCAGCATTTCCAGCTTTCGCTATTGCCATAAGCAGTTTTCTATACCAAGTATCAAGGAAGATACGACTCGCGATACGTTACTATTATCCTTACGTAAACCGTATAGTTAGCCATGTTTTTCCACAAGCTAAAAAAGTGTTAGAGAAAGCGAAGACTCAAAATTTGAGCGATTACCAGAAATTACTAAAAATAACCAAATTGCTTTTCAACAGTTAAGTTACTGAAAGGTGATAGCCTAACACCAAAACCTTTTCAAACATTTTTCAAATTTTTAGTCACGTAAAAACGGCTGTCACTTCATAAGCTGATTATATGACGCGTTTGAATTTGCGTTTATGAGGGAATGTACTTTCGCAGCTCTTTGATTTTATGTATTTCAATGGAGTTGCTGGAGTGTTTTACTGTGGTTCTGACGCCTGAAGTGAACAAAGTAATGTCCGCCTCATCCACACGCTTCATGGCATGCAAATGGTTTGCCACCGATGCTACGCGGTCTTTTTCATTTCGATATTCTATTTGCACTGGATACACGCCAAACACCAGTTCTAACTGTTTCTTAACCTTCGTTTTCGGCGTAACCGCTATAATGGGCTGGGCAACCTTAAACCTGGCTATCATTCTGGCTGTGTAACCCGACATAGTCATCGTGATAATTTTGTCAACTGGCATGTCCCGGCAGATTCTCTGAATAGCCTTGCTTACCGTGTCCGATATGTTCACAAAAGTCCCATAATCTTCAACATGACTTTCCACCGTGTTCTCCGTGGCGTGAGCTATTCTGGACATCATCTCAACAGCTTCCACAGGATACTGACCCACAGCCGTTTCGCCCGAAAGCATCACCACATCGGTGCCGTCCAATATTGCGTTTGCCACATCACTAACTTCAGCTCTGGTTGGAGCTGGCTGATGAATCATGGACTCAAGCATTTCCGTGGCAGTAACCACTAACTTGCCCTTCTGATTACACTGCTTAATTATGGATTTCTGGACCAGCGGAACTCTTTCCGGTTCTATCTCAACTCCAAGGTCGCCCCTAGCCACCATTACACCATCTACTGTGTCCAAAATTTCCTCAAAGTTTTTCACACCCTCAAAGTTCTCGATTTTGGCAACTATCCCACCCTCCAAACCACCCGCTTGAGCCTTCAGGTTTTCCACGTCTTTAGCGTCTCTTGTGAAAGACAGCGCAACGTACTCGGCATCGAGTTTGGCTGCAAACTTTATGAGTTCTAAATCTTTCTCTGAGAAGGTTGAGACTGAAAGAGGTTTGTTTGGAACGTTAACGCCTTTCCCGTCTTCTATGGTGCCATTGTCCATAAAAAGCAAATTTAGCCTTCTGTTACTCTTCGAAACTACGCGGGTTTTTATTCTGCCGTTGTCGATGTACACGATGTCGTTAACATTCATTTTGTCGTAAAAATCATGGTTAAAACAAATTTCTTCGCCGTTGAAGCCTACCTCGACGATTTCTCCCTTTTTAACGACCTTTTTTTGGGTTGCCTTAATCCTGATTTCAGGTCCTTTAATGTCAATCATTACTGGGATGTCCGCGATTTCCCGTATCCTCTCGATAACTGATTTGTATTGGTCGACGTGTCCGTAAGCCGTGTTTATTCTACAGCCGTTCATTCCAGCCTTAAACATCTTGCGTAATGTTTCCTCTGAAAAACTCGAAGGACCAACAGTGCATAAAATCTTGGTTTTTTTAGGCAAATCAACGCCTCACTCATCTAAATAGCCTGAGTCCAGTTTAAGTCTAGCGCCAAACAATTCTGCGCCCGGCTATGCCTTTCGGTTCAATTTTCTTATCGAGTTTATATGCTTTATATTTTTGTGATTGAGGCGCAACAGCCACAAACACACTTAAGTCTTAGACACCAAAGGGTATCTGCCGTTTTAAGGAGAGACTTGAATCTGACATCTAACGAAAAAGTTGTTAAGGACCCGACTTGTGGCGTTCCAGTTGACACGGAGAAAACGCAGTTTAAGGTGGAAAGGTGGGGTAGAGAATACTACTTTTGCAGCCACTATTGCATGCGCAGCTTTCTGGAGGAGCCTAGGGTGGCCTATTTTTCAATGGAAATCGCGGTGAAAAGCGAGATTCCAACCTACAGCGGCGGACTAGGCGTTCTAGCCGGCGACACGGGGCGGTCAAGTGCCGACTTGGAAATCCCAATAGCTGCGGTTACCCTGATAAGTCACAAGGGATACCTGAGGCAAAAAATAACGGCGGATGGTAAACAGTTAGATTATCCTGAGACTTGGGACCCGTCAGCCTTCATGAGTCCGCTACCGAACAGCGTGGACATTGAAATTGCGGGAGCGACGGTCAAGGTTAAAGCGTGGATTTACGACCATGAAAGCGTCACGGGCGGAGTGGTTCCAATCATATTTTTGGACACGGAGGTCGAAGAAAACTCGCCAGATAACAGGGGCATCACCGATTACCTGTACGGTGGCGACGACGAGTACAGGCTGAAACAGGAGATGGTGTTGGGGATAGGCGGCTACAAAATGCTCCACGCAATGGGCATCAACCTTAAGAAGTTTCACATGAACGAGGGGCATTCAAGTCTGCTAACTTTGGAGTTGCTTAAGGAAAAAGAGCTAGATGATGACAAGGTGAAGGACATGTGCGTTTTCACCACGCACACGCCTGTTGCGGCTGCTTTCGACAAGTTCTCATACGATCTTGTCCAGAGGCTGCTGGGAAATGAGCTGCCACTTGAAACTCTGAAAAAATACGGAGGACAGGACAGGCTAAACATGACGCTTCTAGCGCTTAATCTAAGCAAGTTCACAAACGGCGTAACAGAAACGCACATGGAGTATTCCCAGAAACTCTTCCCGGGATACCACATCTACGAAGTGACAAACGGCGTTCACTCACACACATGGACCTCTGATCCTTTTAGGAAACTTTTCCACAAGTACATAAGAGGCTGGACCCATGAACCTGAATTGCTTGTCAGAGCCGACGAAATTCCCGATGAAGAGATACGGGACGCACACATCAAAGCTAAGAGGGACTTGATTGAGTTTGTGAAAACCAAGACTGGGATTCAATTGGACGAGCAGACGTTGACTTTGGGCTTTGCAAGGCGAGCAACGGCATATAAGCGAGCTAATTTGATTTTCTCGGATTTGGACAGGCTAAGAAGGGTGCGAAGCAGTGGTGACTTGCAGATGGTTTTTGCTGGAAAAGCGCACCCCAAAGACTCGGAAGGTAAACAGCTGATCCAGGAAATCTACGGCCACATGTCTCAG
>Ga0307426_1000224_pt1 | contig 37776 bp, 43 predicted proteins | sample SalMarWE160340MG_FD_202165 | JGI IMG/M metagenome (GOLD analysis project Ga0307426, IMG submission 202165) | Salt marsh sediment microbial communities from the Plum Island Ecosystem LTER, Massachusetts, United States - WE1603-40 | ecosystem: Environmental > Aquatic > Marine > Intertidal zone >... | reverse complement strand
TGACTGTCGAGGTCTATTGAATTTAAGAAAAATCGACACATCGCGTGTGAAAAAACATATTAAAGCAACAAAGATAACGATAGCATCTGATGTACGGAATATCCTCACCGGGAAAAGGGGCGCATTGGTTTATGCACGGCAAAAAGGGGCAGATCTGAAAACCATACCATTAATCGACAGATCCTTGAAGGCATTCAAAAGGATCGTTCTCAAGCAGTATCAGCTAGATCTAGATAAAATACCTGGTTCTGGAGCGGCCGGTGGTATTGGCGGAGCTTTTGTCGCTATTTTGGGGTCACAGATAATATCCGGTTTTGGTTTGATAAAGGAGCTGACCTGTTTCGAAGACGCAGTTCGAGCATGTGATCTTGTGATAACCGGAGAAGGTCGCGTCGATAAAGAGAGTTTTTCCGGGAAAACTCTCGAACGGGTTTTGACATTAACCAATAGATATAAAAAACCGGTGATACTGGTTTGTGGACATATTGCGCCTGGTATCAGAAAACTTGAAAAGTACGAAATCCGCGCAGAATATACGCTGGCAAGATCAACCAGATCACTGGAAAAAACGATTGAGGATGCGCCCAAGCTTCTTGAAGAGCTAGCTAAAAAAATAGGGAAGACTCTTTTAACCTAGCTTTTAATACAGGCGATAAGTCATTCTTTCTGACAGATCGATCACCGCGTAGTGCTTGGGAAAAGGACCTGGATTGATCACGATAGTTGAGCCGATTTCATCAACCCCGCGTGCTTCATGGATGTGTCCGCAAATAACGACATCAGGTTGAAATTTATCGATAAATTCTCTTATCGCTTGGCTACCGACATGGCTTCTCAAGAGCGTCCTATCTAGTTTTGTATTCGCAGGCGGTGCATGGGAAACAAAGACATTGTAGTGCACATCATTTTTTTTATTGAAACTCTGCAGTATCGATCCTATTTCGGATTCACTGCGTTCTTGCGGGGTATGAAAGGGTGTTTTACCAGACCCTCCCAGTCCATAAAATGCGACATTATCAATGATTTTTGTTATACCATGCAGGTTCACGCCGATCTCTACAAACGTATCATTTACATCTGGATGATCACAGTTACCCGGAATCGCCAGGATATTGCTGTTGTACAGCTGGATATTCTGCAGTATTAATCCGGCTTCTTGAGCATGACCGAAATTTGTGAGGTCGCCAGCTATTACGATAAGATCGACGCTGGACATTATTTTTCTTACTTCGGTATTATAATTCTGGCGACCGTGGATATCGCTTATCGCTAATATACGCATTTTAAGAAGGTTCTTATCAGGCTATGTTTTTATCAGTAATTCATTGAGTAATCTTAAATAATCGAGTAATAGCCTTGTGATTAAAAAATTATTGCGAACATGTATTTTCCCTTTTTTACCGACCTTCTCAGCGAGTTTTGGATTTTTTAGCAGTTCGATAATAATGAGAGCGAATTCATTGATCGCCTTTGGTGGAGCTAAAAAACCGGTCTCACCGTTCTTGATTTGAAGTGGTATACCGCCTATTTCAGAGGCCACGACCGCTTTTTCTTTCCATAAGCCCTCAGTAACAGTTAACCCGAAACCCTCTCTTAAAGATTTTTGTATAATGACTGCGGCTTTTCGTTGAAGTGCATTGACGAGGATATTATTAAGGGATGTAAGCAGTATGATATCGCCATTTTTCGTGTGGTTTGCAGCTTTTTTCCTAACGTGCTCATAAGTTAGACTGCTCTCTGGATCATCAGTGGCAGCACTGCCACAGAGTACGAGTCGGCAATCGATCTTTTCCTTGACTGCATTGTAGATATCGATAACTCCTTCAGGGTCTTTCCACTTATCAAACCGTGAAATCTGACAAAGAAATGGTTTATCTGTCGGGACTTTGAATTTTCTCAACGTCTTCTCGATTACTTTTTCCGAGATGTCGATATTTTTTGGTGACAACGGATCGATCGCCGGATGTATTATTCTCTGTTCAACCGGGAGTTCTTTTCTTCTGTATTGCTCGTGCGATACGATCACCATATCATATCTTAGTACATGATTTTTCAGGAAATTCCACAGTTCCATTTCAGGGTGTGAAAGGTCGACATGAACACGCCATATCCATGGTTGCTTTTTCTTGTAAAATCTAATCAAAGGAAGAGGTTGCGGGTCATGCACAATAACACAGTCATGATCGATATGATTATATTTAGAAAAGTCTTCATTGGCTTCGGTATAAAGTTTTTTCTTCATATCGGTCAGATGAATCGTATCACCTTGTAATGCATTATGGAATTTCTTGGTAATGTTGAAGAAATCAGGTGATCCGCGTAATTGTCGCCAGCCTGTCTCTGTTCCTGCGTCATTCATTAATGGCACAAGAGCGCTCAACATCTCAGCAACACCACCTCCATAATAAGTTGAATTGATATGGACAATAGATTTGCCACAAAGCTGTCGTGCGGATTTGAATATTTCGAACATTATATCTTCATCGACAATATCTGAATAGTCATCGATCCGATGTGCCATAAGAAAACCTCCTAGCTATAGTGTGTTAATGCCTTGCTAAGATTATATCTATAAAATGTTGTATTGCAAGGATTTTTGGAATTCAATTTCTTATCATGGCTTTCAGTAATTTCCTTACCGCCTTTGGATCATCAATCCTGTAACGTGCTTCTGAAACACCGTGGCCAACTTTAATTGAAAATGCATTTCTGGGCAGCATGACAAAAATATCTTCATCTGTCCAGTCATCGCCCACAGCTAATATAAAATCCCATTTTTTTCTTTTTAGCCATTTGAGCACAGCGCGGCCCTTATTTATGCGGGTATTTTTTATTTCTACCACTTTGCTTCCTTCAAGAACCCCTATGTTTAAATTGCTGGTAAGGTGCCTTAATGTTTCCTTAAGTTCACCTGATCGGAGCTTTGCTAATTTAGGGTCAGCTTTTCGATAGTGCCAAACAAGTGAGTAGTCTTTCTCTTCAATGAATGAACCAGGAGTCCTATCCACAAAAACTTCCAGCATCGGTTTTATTCGCTTCTTCCATGCTTTTTTCAATGATTCGATAAGTCGCCATTTTTTATTTACGGTTTTTATCCAGACTCCATGTTCGGCGATCAGGTTGATACCCGGAATAGTGAACCATTCATCGAGCGTCCGACGTCGACGCCCGCTGACAATTACCAGGTTATTTTTTGGATCTCGGCTCAGATCACTGAGAATCGTTTTGATCTCATCGTTAGGGCGAGCATCTTCAGGATTTTCTTTAAATGAAATCAGCGTACCATCGTAGTCGAGCAGGATCAGTCTATGCTCGCTTCTCGAATACTCTTTGATAAGTTTACTGGTTATTAGAGGATTTAACTTGCTCATGTGCGAAACATTCTGCATTTTTTTAATATGTAGTAGTCGTTCCATAAAATCATGAGCCCATCGTTCAATGCTGTATCTTTTAAGACGTTCTTGCATAATTCTATTGCGGCGTATCTGCTCTTGAACTGGTAAGTCAAGAGATTGTTTGATCGCTTCGGCTATTTGTTCTTTGTTGTTTGGGTTAACAATGATCGCCTCACCCAGTTCCTGGGCAGCACCTGCCATTTCACTGAGGATCAAGACTCCGGTGGCATTTATTTTGCTGGCGATATACTCCTTGGCGATAAGATTCATACCATCTCTTAGTGGTGTAATTAACGCAATGTCACCGATACAATACAGGGGGACCAGCTTATCAAAAGGCATGAATCGATACAAATACCATATAGGTACCCAGCCGATGTCTCCGTATTTACCATTTATTCTGCTGATGAGTTCATCAACATGTTTTTTTAAAATAGCATACTGGTCTACTCCGGTGCGCGAAGGAACAGCGACGAGGATGAGCGTCACTTTTTTCCTGTACTCGGGGTATTTACTCAAAAAAAGATCAAAGGCCTCCAATCTTTCGGGGATGCCTTTTGTATAATCGAGACGGTCAACACTAATGATTATCTTACGATCACCCAGTCGTTTCTTAAGCTTGAGCGCTTCTTTGTTTACGTTGTTATTTATGCTGGCAGAATGGAATCGATCGTAATCAATACCCATGGGAAAGGCATCTACCATAACCCTATGCTGGATAGTGTTGATGTGACCTAATTTGTATTCATATCCGAGAAGTCTGCGTACGCTTTCTGTAAAGTGATGCACATAATCATGGGTGTGGAAACCGATAAGATCGGCACCCATGAAACCTTCTACTATTTCTGTCCGGCAAGGAAGGAGTCGGAATATCTCGGAGCTGGGAAATGGAATGTGCAGAAAAAACCCAATGGCAGTTTTGGGATTTTTCTGACGTAACAATTTTGGCAGCAGCATGAGTTGATAATCGTGCACCCATATTTTGTCCCCTGATTCAACAAGACTGCTGACTATTTCACTAAATTGCTCATTGACGCGTTGGTATGCTTTCCAGAATTTATTGGCGTAGAGTGTATTTCCAGTAAAATAGTGGAATAACGGCCAGATGACTTTGTTGCAGAATCCATGGTAGTAGTTCTCAATATCATAGTTCGATAAGAATACTGGATAACAGCCTTTGGCAACGAGTTTCTTTTTAACTAGAGCTATTTCTCTTTTGTCTTTGCCCGCGACATACCCTGGCCAGCCGATCCATAGACTCTTATAAGACTTGTGGAATGTGTCGAGACCAGTGGCTAGACCACCAACACTTGATTGTAATCTTAGCACAGTTCCTCTTTTAGCTACAGTAATTGGCAGTCGGTTTGATACAATTATGAGTTTAGCCATGACAAAATACCTTAACTATAGTACCCGACTAAGGCCTCGAGTCAAGGATATTATGGTTCGATCAATACAACACTCAAGGGTGTCTTTCACATCTCGGGTGAAAAAATCCTCGTTATTATTGAAATCATCCTAATACCGGGACTATTTATTATTGATGATCCCATCGACGATTTTATTTAGTGCTTTGGCTGCATCAGATTCAGGATAATGCAGGATGAATGGTTTACCATCGTCACCCAGCTCTACTATCTTTGGATCTATCGGGATCCGTCCGAGGAACGGTACGCCCAATTCTTTTGCGACACGTTCGCCGCCACCTTCTTTGAATAAACTGATCGGTTTACCGCAATGTGGACAATTCAGTACACTCATATTTTCAACGATGCCGTATATTTTCAGATTAAGTCGACGCGCAAAATTGACCGCTTTTCCCGAATCCAGTAAAGAAACTTCCTGGGGCGTCGTTACGATTATTGCGCCAGTGGCCGGTATCAACTGCGCTACTGATAATGGTTCGTCACCGGTGCCGGGCGGCGAATCAATGACCAGCCAATCGAGATTGCCCCAGATTACATCACCTAGAAACTGCTGAATTATCTTCATTTTTAGAGGGCCACGCCATATCACTGGGGTTGTGGTATCCTGCAAAAGAAAAGACATGGATATGAGGGAAAGATTCTTACTGACCGTAACCGGAAGGATTCGGTTATCATCAGTCGATTCCAGTCGTTTTTTATCGACGCCCAACATCATTGCTAGATTCGGACCATGGATGTCGATATCTAATAAGCCGACTTTGAGTTGTCTTTCGCTCAATGCCAGACCGATATTCACTGCTATCGTGCTTTTACCAACTCCGCCCTTTCCAGAGAAAACGAGTATTCTATTCTTTATCTTATTTAGAGTTTCCTGAACTTTCGTATCTTCTTCGTTTATCTTTTTTTCTTCTTTCATTTTACCCCTTTCTTTTAAAAAAAGATATTTTTTATTTTATACTCTCTAGGATCTTGTCGAGAAATGCATTTTCCGCAAGAGCTCCTTCGAATTGGACCGTTTCATTGATAACAATTTTTGGCACCGCGAAAACACCATATTTCTGAGCCAACTCAGGGAACTCCTGGGCGTTTACCATATCAGCTTTGATATTATCGTTTTCAACAGCCATGCTGTGTGCCATTGAAGCGGCGGGTGCACAGTAGGGACAGGATAACGTGACGAATACCTGGATGTGTACAGGTTTTGATATTGATCTTAATTTCTCAATTGTTTGTGAAGACAGTTCTGAGCCTGATTTTGATACGATCTGTATTGCGTTCAAGAGCGTGGCAAATTCGTGACCTGCAGGTATGCCGTACATCCTCACCCCGAAGTCCTTATTAGATTGGACGAGCGTAACAGGGACTCTATCGATCCCGTAAGCCTTGATTTTATCGTCATCTTTGGCGATATCGTGTATTTCTATACTGATCTTATCAGACAACTCCGAAATTTCTTTCATGAGTGTTTCGTTATCTTTGCAAGTCGGACATTCGCGACCTGGGACAGCTATCGTATCGTCGCGTGTAAATACTATTAAATTAACAGGGTCTTTCAGACCTTCAAATATGCTTTTTACTTCTTCTTTTATCTTGTCATCTAAAATAGCCATTATTTCTCCTTTTTATTTTGGCTGCGGAATTTGTTTAAATATACGAACTCATCGATCGATAATCTTGCCGGTCTTTCTTTTTCCGCTTCGACCTGCTTGTCAGAAAGGTCTGGGTTCATACTATTTGATCTCTTACCAACGATGACCAGAGTAATAATTTCCATATCTAGAGGGATATCAAGTATCTCCTTTGTTTTCTTTGGACTAAAACCAGCAACAGGGTGAGCAATTAAGCCCAGCTCTGTCGCACGTAATATCAAGGCGCCGGTAGCCATCCCAGTATCAAAACAGTAGTATTTTCTGTCTTTGATCACACAATCGAGTTCAGGTTTTGAAAAAACGGCGATGATCATTGAAGCTGCGCGTGCCCATTCATTGCCAGGAGAAAGTGCAGAGTGCATCTTTTCAAGCATACTTGGTTCATATACGAAAACATAACGCCATGGCTGATTATTAAAACAAGAACAGAACAGCTGTGCACTAGAGGCCAGATCATAGATCATGTCCTGACTGATCTCTACATGTTCAAGCGAGCGATACGCCCTTCTTTCCCTTATTGCGTCAAAAACATTCATTGTTGCTCCATAATTCTATTCCCAAATTATCAAACCTTTATTCGACATATGGTAAAACTGATCTTCGAGAATACGCTGATGTCGATATTCTTCTTCGGCGAGATTATTGAAGATCACTTTGCCTTCAGGTTCTTCGATTATACCGGCAATTTCTCTGTACTTGAGCTGAGCATCCTTTTCTGCAGCTATCGCGATATTTAAGACATCAACGATTTCATCCTTATTGGGTTCGACTTCGCCTTCGATTTCAGATTTAGCATCAGGAATCAGTTCTGGTGCACCTGCTTTTTTAATAGCATTACCCTGATTTCTCGTATCGATAATTCCTTTAACAAGATCATAATGTCGGCCTTCGAAATCAGCCAGCTCTTTGAAGAGTTTCTTACCGGCCTGGCTTTGGGCTTTGTCAGAGGCATCTGTATAAAATGCTTGTGCTTTTGCCTCTGCATTCATTGCTTCTCTTAAAAGATCATCTATTTTACTCATTACTTTTTCTCCCTATTCTTTTCCAAAAATGTAATTATTTCTTCGATATCTGGCAGCACTGAGATATCATATATTTTGCTAAATATGACCTGTTGTTTTTCATCGACGATGATATTGGCTCGCTCTGAGAACCCGTCTTTTTCTCGAAATATCCCTAGTTTCTTCGCGACCTCACCGTGAGGCCAGAAATCAGCGAGCAGAAGGGTACTCTTAATACCTAATTCCTTTTCTGCCCAGGCCCGTTTTGATGGAACAGTATCGATACTGAGTCCGAAAGCAACGGTATTTAAATTATCGAACCGTTTTTTATTAGCTTCCAGTGATTTCATTTGTTGCGCGCAAATATTAGTCCAGGCGAGCGGATGGAACGATAGGAGTACTTTTTTCCCGCGGAAATCCGTGATATTAGTTTTTTCCTTTCTATGATCCAGTAACGTAAAGGCGGGTAATCGATCACCGACTTTTATGATATTATTGTTCATTATTAACCTCCTAACTGATACACTAGCTTGCCAAAACATCGAGACGACATTAGTTGTCGCCAAGAACGTCTTCGTCATAAATGGTTTCAAGACGAACCTTATGCTTGGCTTCCTCCTGGGCGAGGGCAAGAAGTGTTTCGTGGATGTTCGTTCCTTGTGACAATCTTGCCAAATCGCTGTATAGCTTGAATGAAGCTTTTTCTCTTTTCATGGCGACAATCAAGGCCTGCTGATAATCCATGTCAGGGTTAGGGGAGAGGTCAACGAGATAGTCACTGATTTTGAGATCCGGTATATTTTTCTCAGAAGATTTCAAAGCCTTGCCATTTTTTGCTTTTACCAATATGTCCATGTGTTTATGCTCTTCTTTGGCAAAATCCGTGAAGATGTTCTTTATCCATATATCTTTGATCTTCTGAGCCCAGTTCATATAAAACTTTTCAGCCTCCTGTTCTTTGACGATCGCAAAATCAAGAACATCATCAGAAGATTCAAAACCGGCCAGGAGAACCATCGGCTTACCGCAGCAAACAAGCTCGCCAATACCCTGATCAATTACTTTAACATATTTCCCACATTTTTCGCATCTCAGGTGATCACCCATTATTTTCCCCCTTTTATCACGTCCTTTATTCTTATTATACTCCACATCGCCGCATAATCAATACGGTTTATAATCCTATCGATGCAGTAAATTATACCCATTTAAAATTTCGACAGGAACAAAAGATCACAGTTTACCTACATTTTTATAGGCTTTTAATATCTCGAGTATGTTATAAAAGGTACGGACTCTTTTCGTATCCTGATCGGTTACCTTGCTGATTTGTATTTCTATTCGATGAATTTTGCAAACCGTTCTCGTTTTGCTTTACAGACCGGGCAGATCTCAGGAGGTTCATTACGGGCGCATAAATAACCGCAGACCTTGCATCTCCAAACAGGATACTCCAACGAAGAATCACGCAAAGATGCCGATTTTTCCTTGACTCTTTCTCGTTGTTCTTTTGACGGTCTTCGCTCCGGGATCAAACCAATAGACTTTTTCCCGTCTATTACTGCTTGTGAAACGTACAGCCCGCAATAGCATGCACCATGCTCAGTAAGGTCAGCATCCCGGTAATCACACGGGCATACAATATCCCGATCGTTTTTTTCTACTCCGTCTGCAAGTCGGCATGGACATGCCCGATATCCGTATCTTTTTTCATTGGTTAGAAGACCCTCTATAAGTTCCTTTGTGAACTCGACATCAGGATTCAGCCGATAGCCTGCTGCCTCTGTTTCTTTTTTTAATCTATCGTACTTGCTTTCTATATTCTTTTGATAGCGTAGAGCATCATTCATTGTTTATCAGCTCCTTTATTCTTTGTACGTCATACCCGACTATTTTTTCTTTATCATTGACAACAATCGTTGGAAATGACCCTTTTGGATTCCATTTCTCCATTTCCTTTCTTGTACTCTCTTTATCATCTCCGTTCAACAGATCCACAAAAACATAGTCGTAAGCTACCCCTAGTTCACCAAGCAGTCTCTTTGTCTTCCTGCACCAAGCACATGTACTCAACGCATAGAGTATTATTCTTCCTTTATTTTTCCCATCGACATGGGTGAATTCCATTTTTTACTCCTTTATCTTGTCGGTGTGTCGCATCTATGATTCGGTTTTTGGGTTCACGTACTTTTCCGGGTTTTCATCGAAAGCTCTTTTACAACCAGGAGCGCAGAAAAAATAAGTCTTACCCTTGTATTCACTTTTATATTTAGCGGTTTTCTCATCGACTTCCATTTTGCAGATAGGATCGATAGCCATTATTGATTACCTCCTTTTAATCTTACCGGTGGTGAATATTTCTTTAACATTAAAGAAAGGGTTACCACCGTTACGGAACTGAATGCCATTGCTAATCCAGCAAATTCCGGGCGAAAAGCTATGCCAAAAAATGGGTATAATAACCCGGCCGCCACTGGAATTAGTATTGTATTGTAAGCAAATGCCCAGAATATGTTCTGTTTTATTCTTTTCATTACTTTTTTACTCAATTGTATCGCGGCAACTGCGTCTAGAAGATCATCGCTTATAAGTATTATGTCGCCGCTTTCCACCGCGATATCTGTGCCACTGCCTATAGCGATGCCTATATCTGATTGAGCAAGTGCTGGAGCATCGTTGATTCCGTCACCGACGAAAGCAACAATTTCAGATTCCTTTTGTAGTTTTTTAACCTCATTGGTTTTATCTTCGGGAAGAACTTCGGCAATGATATTATCTATCCCGATCTCTTTTCCCATGGCGTTTGCTGTTTGCTTATTATCACCTGTGACCATGACTAGTTTAAGGTGCAGCTTTTTTAGCTCTTCAATAGCATGTTTAGTTGTGGGTTTTAAGGTATCAGCGATCCCGATTAAGCCGATTATTTCCTTGTTGCTGGCGACGAGACTAACGCTCTTACCCACGGCGCTCAGATCTTCAACATTCTTTTCTAGCCCTGGAGGTAAAGAAATTTTTCTTTCAGTAAACAAAGACTTTTTACCGATAAGTATTTCTTCATCTCCTATACGGGCGCACACGCCTTTGCCCTCGATAGTATCGAAATCTTTTACGTCTATCAGCTTGATTTTATGATCCTCGGCTTTATTAAATACTGCGACAGCAAAAGGGTGTTGTGAATTTTTCTCAACGCTTGCTGCCAGTTTTAAAAGATATCTATCATCAGATCTCAAACTCACCAGATCAGTAACCTCAGGTTTGCCCTTGGTTAGAGTACCGGTTTTATCAAAAACCACTGCCGTCAGTCTTTCGGCACGTTCAAGTGACGCACCATTTTTAATGAGAATACCGAGTTCTGCGCCACGCCCAAGGCCAACTGTTACCGCTGTCGGTGTGGCAAGACCAAGGGCGCATGGACAGGCGATTACAAGAACTGAGATCAATCTAGTCAGAGAAAAGAGCAGTGTGTTATCTAATACGAAATACCAGATAACAAACGAAACCACAGCTATCACCAGTACCGTTGGGATGAAGTAGGTCACTACCCTATCGGCGATTCTCTGAACTGGGGGTTTGGATCTCTGTGCCTGCTCGACCAGTCTGATGATCTGCGCCAAAACAGTATCTTTGCCTATCTTGAGTGCTTTGATTCTGAGCAGGCTGTTTTTGTTTATCGTCCCACCGATCGTTTTATCACCGGCTTTCTTTATCGCTGGGATTGGCTCTCCCGTGATCATCGCTTCATCAACATAACTTTTACCATCGACCACTTGACCGTCAACGGGTATTTTCTCACCTGGCTTCACAATAATGATGTCATTGATCATTACTTGTTCGATCAGCACGTGCATTTCTTTCCCATCACGGATCACAGTAGCTGTTTTTGCCTGCAGCCCTATCAATTTTTTTATCGCATCAGATGTTTTTCCTTTTGCTTTTGCCTCTAGATATCGACCAAAAGTCAGAAAAGAAGCGAGCATTATCGATGTTTCGTAGAACAGGAACTCTCTCGATAACAATATTTCAAAAGTGCCCATAATACTCGATAAGAAGGCAACTCCGATACCCATTGCGTACATTACGTCCATGCTGAGATTCCTATTCTTCAAAGAGCGATAAGCAGCCTTGAAAATAGGTAAGGAAACATAGATAAAAACCGGTGTGGTCAAGATCAACATCACATAGGGTGTGAACGACGGCAGGGATAGTGGTAGGTACATAAGTATCATCAGCGGTATACCGACAGCAAAACCGGTGATAAATCTGTTGCGCCTTGCCTTCAGTTCTTTTATCCTTGTTTTCTTTTCCTTATCTGTAGTCTGATCCCCATCAATGCCGATGTACTCATAGCCCGCATCTTCAATAGCTTTTTTCATATCCGAAACAGCAGTCAGTTCCGGGTCATATGTAATGTAAGCCTTTTCAGCACCAAGGTTAACGCTTACATCAAGTGTGCCATTTATTTTTTTCAGTGAATTTTCGATCGTGCGTACACAAGTTGCACACATCATACCCATGATCTTGATTTCGACATCTTTTTTATTGTTTTTTTTCATCACTCAACGATCATACCAGATCATAAAATGATTACTGCATCGACGAACAGCTCATACTTTTCATCCTCATTGAGATCGTGAATTAATACCTTCTCGACCGTATTGACACCTTTAATCTCGATTATTCTTGATTCATAAAGTATTTTAACATCAGTTTTATTGAGCATGATTTTTAAATCCGACTTTACAGATAAGGTTCTTAGATGGGTTACAAGAACGACGCGCGGCGTGTATTTCGATATTTCTATAGCCGCTTGTGCAGTTTTTTCGCCATTGTCTACAATGATCGTTCTTTTGTCGTTAAATGACGAGTATTCATCGATTTTATGGAATACTCCTTTATTTAGAAAATCATATTCACCGGCGATATTTCTTATTGCTTGATCGTTCTTCTGAGTTGCTGCAACTTCATTTTTTTTCATACTTTTATAATTTTTAATAGCTTCTTTAAGAGCATCTGCGGCAAGATTCGAACAGTGCATTTTAACCGGCGGCAATCCGTCCAGTTCACTGGCGACGTCATTTCTCGTAATGGTCAGCGCTTGTTCTAATGTTTTTCCCATGGCTAATTCGGTTATCATGCTCGCTGTTGCGATCGCAGAACCGCATCCGAATGTCTTGAATTTCATATCTATGATCTTATTATCTTTGACCCTTATATAAATCTCCATAAGATCACCGCAGACCGGATTACCGACACGACCTACTGCAACGTCCTCGCCCTCTAATACACCGACATTCCTCGGTTTACGGAAATGATCCAGGACTTTTTCAGAATATTGCGTTGACTTCATCTGACTACTCCTCTTTGTATAACGGCGATAACTTACGCAAGTTGTTAACAACACCGGGTAAAACATCCAACAAAGTATCGATATCTTTTTCAGTGGTAAATCGACCATAGGTTATTTCCAAAGAACCATGCGCTTCTTCGTGTAACAGACCAGTAGCTATTAGAGTATGTGAAGGTTCGAGTGTTTTTGAGGAACATGCTGATCCTGTGGATACATCAATCCCTTTGTCTTTCAAGGAAAGAAGCAGAGATTCACCCTCAATACCACTGAATCGAAAATGTGCATTGTTCGGCAGTCGCCTGGATGGATGACCATTCAGATACGACTTGGGGATATTGTCCAGAGTCTCTTTTATTAACCTGTCCCGATATTTCAAGAATCTCTCTGTTTCTTCGGTCATTTCCACTTTTGTTATTTCTGCCGCTTTTGCCATACCTATAATACCAGGCAGATTTTCAGTGCCCGAACGCAGGCCGTTTTCCTGACCTCCGCCAATAATGATCGGGTTGATCCGGGTATCATTTTTGAGATATAAGATACCAACGCCGCTTGGACCGTATATATCGTTTGAGGAAAGAGTCAGCATATCAATCGGGTTCTGACCGACATCGAGTTTCAGCAAACCTTGAGCTGCTACAGCATCAGAATGCAAAACAATGTTTTTTTCGCGGCACAGATCTATAATATCGGCCATTCGCTGGATTGTCCCGATTTCATTATTAGCCCAGCCTATGGAAATGAGTATTGTATTTTTTGTGATCCGGTCGATTATTTTTTGTAGAGTCACTTCACCATATTGATTAACCGGAACCTTGGATACGATAAATCCATTCTTTTCCAGAAATTTTGAGATATTGTGGATACTGATGTGCTCAATCTCCGATATAATGATATGATTACCTTTCTTGCGGTTGCGCATTGCGTATCCGATTATCGCAAGGTTATTCGCTTCGGTCGCACCGGATGTAAAAATAATTTCCTTGGCCTGCGCGTTAATAAAATCGGCGATAATACCTCTTGCATTTTCCAATGCTTCAGTAGCATGATCACCGATAGCGTGTAGGGAAGAGGGGTTTCCGAACCTTTCGTAGTAATAAGGTTGCATAGCCTGAATTACACGTGGATCAACGGGCTTTGCCGATTGGTAGTCGAGGTATATGCTCATATTATGATCACTCGATTAAAACCACATAGTAGCATCAGACTCGAGGGTAAGATCGTTCAGGGTCCCGGCACCTACTATTTTAACACCGGATATCAAATCGACTTTATCCCAGCCGAACATCTGCTTTGATGCCTCACATACGTATATCTCAATGCCCATATCAAGGGTTTTCTTTATCATCTCCGCGATACTGGGGAATGTTCCCAACTTTATCTTATCGGCTTCACCTTGGATGAGTATTTTTAATGCTTGTCCGAGAAAATATACCCGGGGTGTGATATCCATTGCTTTTGCAGTCTGCGCAAGCACCAGGGGCGAATATTGTCTCTCGGGGATATCACTTGTTTGTACATAGAGAATGGATTTCGTCTTATTCATGATTGTCTCCTACTTGACCTTTTTAATGAAAAACCTGATGATATCACCGTCCTTTTCGAATTTTACTATCTCGTGTCCAGTTCTTTTGGCAAAACGTTTGATATCCTCTTCAGCCGCCGGGTCGTCCGTAATAACGAGCAAAACTTCTCCAATTTTAAGATTATCTATCTGTTCACGCGTTTGGAACAAAGGCTGTGGGCAGTAAAGACCAAGACAGTCGAGGGTTTTGTCAGGTCGTTCTATATTTGTCATTATCAACTCCTAGTTAATCACTGTTTCTAAAATAGAGGTGAGAAATTTTGATCTGCCCAGTAGTCCTCCTTGAGCAGATCGAGCTGTTTTGTAATAGCCTCCAGGTGTCCTTGTTCCCATTTCCATAATTTATTGAATAACTCCTTGGCTATTGGATCGTCTGTTTCATCAACCATTTTTTTGTAGAAATCGATAGAATTGGACTCAAGCAAAGCGCCGATGCTCAGCGCAGACATCTCGAAGTGCGTTTCTTTCACCCGACCTTTAAGCTCTTTGCTGAAAATCGGGCTTTCTCCTTTGAATATCGTTTTTGCCTCACCGATACTTATTGCCGGTGCCCATTTGTTTGATTTCATAACTGATTGATAATGTTTCTGTAGTTCCTTGAAGTGTTTAATCTCATCGTTTGCCAGCAGGGTAAAAACAGCCTTGCCTTTCTCGTCACTGGTTCTTTGTGCCGCCAGCTGATAAAACTGTATCCCATTTAATTCAGTTTGCAGCCCTGTCTTTATGGCTTCTATCATTTTATCTTTATCCATGTTCCGTTCTCCTTTCCTCTCATAATATTATGACAAGAATTTACAGAGAAGATTTAGTTCTATTTATCATCCTTCATATAAACTTATGGTAAAATTGAACGTCTATCCAGAATCATTACTGAATGTCTGCCTCTAATATGAAGGAAAACGAATAGCTATACTAAAACTTGCCATCCATTCTGAATTCTGCCATATTAAACCAAAAGCCAGTTTTCGTGATATTATCATATTCAGCCTGGAGTAGGTCGTAATGGTACTCTTCTTCCTTAATTATTTTTTCGAATATCTCTTTTACTCTTACATTTTCCGTCTTGAGCGACCAGTCTCTATACTTGTCAATCGATCCTCTTTCCAGTTCCATGCCGATCCTCAACGCTTCTTGATCGCTGGCTCTATCTTGGTGAGCCTGCTGTTCAATGCGCGCCTTTAGTTGTTCAAGGACGGTGTCTTTATCCGTTTCTTCCTGGTCGATATATTCTTTCCATTTATCATCACCCAGTACGCTGGTAAATATTTCTCCAAAGGTATTTATGTGCCCGGCTTCGTCCTGGGCAAGTTTTTCAAAGACCTCTTTACCGTGCTTACTTTTCGTAAGTTCTGCGGCATGTTCATAAAAGCTTCGTCCATTTATTTCCATCTTTGTTGCATACTTTATTACATCAACGATTTCACTGCCTAAATCATCCATTATCTTCCTCCTACTAATAGTTAGTTTTCTAATCCATCACTCAGTTGTCGGTGGTGTGAAAACACGTTGTCCGAATTCCTTATCAAGCATGAAGAGTGCACCATGTGCATCGCCGACGAGTTTGATTTTTTGAACCATCCCATCAGCTGAGGCTTCTTCTTCGACCTGTTCCGCAACAAACCACTGGAGAAAATTACAGGTAGCATGATCCTTCTCTGAAGTCGCAAGATCCACGAGACCATTGATCATACCCGTTACCTTTTTTTCGTGTTGCAGCGTGGACTCAAAGACGGCAAGAGGGGATTCCCATTGTTTTGGTGGAGCTTCAATAGCCGATAGAGTAACTCGTCCTCCTCGTTCGAATATGTAAGTGTAGAACTTCATGGCGTGGACCATCTCTTCTTGTGCCTGAACCTGCATCCAGTTGGCAAAACCTTTGAGATTAACAGATTCGAAGTAAGATGACATTGCAAGATAGAGATAGGCGGAATACATTTCTGCATTGACCTGTTGATTGAGTGCGTTCTGAATATTCTCTTTTAACATCGTCTCTTTTCCTTATTGATTCTTCCACAGGCCATGAATATTACAATAAGCGCGAGCAATAGCGTTATCCGCTGATATTTTAAACAGCGCTTCTGGTTCATTACCCGGTGCGAGGAATTTACGGTACGATTCTTCCTCGGCGATCAGCTGTATCCACTCGATATAATGTTTTGCTTCCATCGGATGCGGTGTGCTACCTATCTTTACCAGAATACCTTCGGGGGTTTTTTCTATCACCGGAACATGTTTTTCTACAGCAGCATCTTCGCTATTTTCAACGATAAGCTTCATGGGCTGATCACAGCAGACGAGCTGCCCAGCACCTGAATGAAGGATTTCGACGATATTACCACATATTTCACATTTAAATATTTGTTGTTTTCTGGTCATTTTTTCTCCTGGTTTTTACTTATATTTGTTCTCATTCCCGAAAGGGCTAAAAAATGTCGACGCTCTTCTTCCATAATTTTGTCTATTGAACCCCGTTGGTTTTTCGGAACGAGATTCTTTATTTCATGGTAGTAGAGAATGGATGCAACCTCATTGTCCATTGCGACGTTGATCGCGGTCATTAGATCGGTTATCTTTTTTTGCTGTTCATCAAAGGCCTTTGCGTCAAAAATAATCTTGTCAGCATACGCACGGAGATATTCGAAATATTCGCCGGGATATGATTCAAAAGGTTCATATTTTTCGATGCCTTCGACCATGCCTTCATAGATCCTTTTGTGTTTTATTTCTTCATCAGCAAGATATGAAAATAACTCTTGCACTTTCGGGTCATTGAATTTTTCTGCCATCTTGCGGTAAAATTTCTCACCGTTCTCTTCGATCTTGATTGCAAACTGAAAAACTTCACTCGGTTCAAATACACTCATTCTTTACCCCCTTACATTATATTAACTGATTTGTGTTTAGTTAGAATTTCGGTCGCCAGTCGCTTTAAAGCCTTGAAATCATCAACTCTTGGATTACCTCTTATTATCACTGGCGGGATAATCTCTACTTTGAGGTTACCTATCAGACTTTGTATCGTTTCCGGCATTTTGCCGCCCCATCCGTATGAACCTATGATCGATACGAACCTTGTCTTTGGACGTAATACATTGGCAAGGTAGGTGGCATAGACCACTGCTGGATGGGGACCGGTAAGCACGGTCGGTGAAGCGACGACTATTGTCGCTGCATCGACAAGAGACATGGCGAGTTCACCGATATCGGTCTTTGTGAGATTGAATGGTTTTACTTTGATCTTGTCCTGAACAAGACATTCAATAAGATATTTGACCATTTTTTCAACACTGCCATGCATTGAAACGTAAGGGATCAAAACCTCGTTCTTTACGTCGTCTGATATCCAATCTTCATAGGCATCCATTATGAATGAAGGTTTATTATGAACTGGTCCGTGGCTCGGTGCGATGATAGCTATATCGTAATTTCTAAGCCTTGCCATGTGTTTTCTAATAATATTGCGAAAGGGCATCATAATTTCAGCATAATACCGTTTAGCTGCCGGATACACGTGCATCTCATCGGTTGCGTATAATTCGCTGCTGGCAAGGTGTGAGCCGAATAGATCGCATGGAAAGAGGATCTTATCTTCTCTCAGATATGTTAGCATTGTTTCAGGCCAGTGAACCCAAGGGGCAACAATAAACTCGAGGGTTTTATCGCCCAATGATAACGTATCGCCATCTTTGACTTCATAGAACTTTTCTTCTGGTATGTGCAGGTGTGATATGCAAAATTCTTTACACTTCGGATTGGTCACGAGCATCGCTTCAGGGAATCTTTTCAGGACCGCAGGGATAGATCCAGAGTGATCCTGTTCCGTATGATTGACGATCACGTTATCGATCTTTCTTATGCCGAGCGAGGCCAGGTTTTCCAGAAGGACATCCAGTTTTGTTGGATCGACGGTGTCAACAAGAGTGGTCTTGGCATTTGTTCTGATCAGATATGAATTATAAGTGGTCCCGTCTGGTAAAGGGATCAGTTCATCAAAAAGCCGTCGATCCCAATCGATTGCCCCTACAGAATACACGCCATTCTTGATTTCACGAGACGGCATTTTTCTTAGGTCCTTTCAAATTGGTCTTTGCTTGCGCCGCACAGCGGACAAACCCAATCATCTGGCAATTTTTCAAAAGGCGTCCCCGGTTCAATCCCGTTTTCAGGATCTCCATTTTCCGGGTCATAGACATAGCCACATATAGTGCAGGTATATTTCGCCATTTTTTCTCCTTTCATTGACTAACATTTATTTATTTAAGACCGAAAATATAGACATTTTTACCAGTTTTCTCCTAATAGCTCAAAATGGGCTTTAGGGTGCGCACATGCCGGGCACTTATCAGGTGGTTCTTTACCTTCGTGAATATAACCGCAATTCCTGCAGCGCCACTTTGTCACAGTCTCTCTTTTGAAGACTTTGTTTGTTTCAATATTCTCGGCTAGTCTCAGATACCGTTTTTCATGTTGTTTTTCAGCTACGGCTACGTGTCTAAACACTTTGGCGATTTCCTTAAAGCCCTCTTGATCCGCGATCTTGGCAAATTCCGGATACATCTTTGTATGTTCATAGTTTTCACCGGCAGCTGCTGCCTTTAAGTTATCAACTGTCGAGCCAATTACTCCGGCCGGAAAAGAAGCACTAACCTCGACTTCACCACCTTCTAAGAACTTAAAAAACCGTTTGGCGTGTTCTTTTTCGTTGTCAGCGGTTTCTGCAAAAATACCAGATATCTGTTCATAACCTTCTTTTTTTGCTTTGGATGCAAAATAATTATAGCGATTTCTCGCTTGTGATTCACCAGCAAATGCGGTTAACAAATTCTTTTCTGTTTTTGATCCTTTTAGTTTTGCCATTCATACCTCCTTTAAAGCCATTACAAAACCTGTTCTACGCCTTTGACCTCGGGGATCTGCTCCATTAATCGTTTTTCGATCGACATCTTCAGGGTGAGTGTGCTCATTGGACAACCAGCACAAGCACCGGTCAATCTTACCTTGACGATCCCTTTATCAGTCACTTCAACTAACTCCACATCGCCGCCATCAGCCTGTAAACCAGGTCTTATTTCAGCCAATGCTTTCTCTACCTTTTCTTTCATCTTACCTCCTTAATTGATTTTCATTCACATCCGACATCACTTTTTATAATGGTTTCAGTCACTTTGTGCGATTCTAAGCACCGTTTGCATATCCCGATGAAATATCCATGTACCGCCGTGATCTTATGACCGTTTATAAACTCAATCTCCCGGTCAATAAAAGGACATCTTATATCAATATCAAAGATCTCCCCGCATTCTTTACAGAGAAAGTGGTGGTGGGGTGCAGTCAATAGGTCATACCTTATTTCCGTACCGGTTATCGTCTCGGCTGAAATGAGTTCTTTTTCAAGAAAAGCATTGAGAGTATTATATACGGTCGTTACCGAAATAGTTGGTATTTCAGGAGCCAGGCCTTCGTATATCATTTCCGCTGTTGGATGACATTTTTCATGGTCATACATGTATTCAAGTATCCTCAGACGTTGATACGTTGGTTTTAGTCCTTTTGTCTTTAATAAGCTTTTGAATCGCTTCATATTTGAAATAACTTTCATCATGTATCTATTATAATCAAAAAAATTTATTTGTCAAGGGGTGATATCGGGTTCTTGTTTATGGGAAGATAATTCTAATAAGCATATCAGGTTCGATTCTGAACTTTGCACCCTTTCCTTCAAAAAAACCGTGGTCTTTTATCAGATGTATGTTCAAATATGACCACTGAATTCTTGCATCTGTATCCAGGCGTTCGACCGTGGTTATCGCTTTTGAGCATTGAAAGCCATGCGCCCATGGACAAGGGATTTGTCCCCTGGTATCACTAATACGGACACGAAGATATGCCTCCACTTTGACCCAGGATCCTAAACCACTTTCTGCGAATTCACTAAGCTGTGCCATGCGCGCCGCGATATCTTTTCTAGATTTTCCTGATCTTGCCAGAGCTGCAGTATCAGCGTCGATTATTTCATACAGATCGCGTCTATCTGTTCCCATAAAACCATCGGCTGAAAATTTCGAGCTGCTCAGCATCTTGTCGAGTTTTTTCATCTGTGGTGTTTTCTTCATATTATTATCACCTTATCATGCAAACTTATCATAGTAATGCCTATCTTCGGGGATCCCATAATTCTTAAAGATCTTCACGCCTGCATCGATCATACCAGGGCTGCCGCACAAATAACATTCATATTTATCGATATCCGGCGTTTTCTTGAGGAACTCTTCGACCGCGGTTGTTACCCATCCAGTTGTACCATGCCATGTTGAATTTTCTTCAGGTTGGGCAACGACCGGAATGAATTTGAAATCATGCAGGACCTTTTCAAACTGCCCGATCTCATCGATGAGGAATAGATCTTTTGTTGTATTGACACCAAAGAAGAAAACTGCTTTGCGTTTTATCCCGCTGTTTTTCATATGGTGAAGAATACATTTTATGGGTGCTATACCTGAACCACCAGCCATGAAGATCATCGGTGCCTGAGTATCCCTCAGGTAGAATTTACCATAAGGACCATTGATCTTTAGATCTTGACCTTCTTTTAAATGATCAAAAAGGTACGTCGTACAGATCCCCTGCGAAACACGACGTATAATTAATTCGATACTTGTATTATCAGCAGGGTCTGAAGATATAGAATATGCTCGGTATACTTCTTCTGGATTTCCCTCATAAACCGGTGCTAGAACCTGGACATATTGGCCAGGGATATATTTTATTTCTTTAGGATCTATGAGTTTGAGAGCGAATTCTTTGATATCATAAGTAAGGTCTTTGATCCTTTCACAACGGCACGCATATTCATGTATCGTTAATAGCTCTGCTGGAATCTCAATACTAATGTCCTGTCGCAATTTTACCTGGCAGGATAGACGATAGCCTTGAGTACGTTCAGTTTTATCCAAGAAAGGTTCTTCAGTCGGTAATAGAGAACCACCTCCTTCAAGGACTTTCACCTTGCAATATCCACAAGTTCCCCGACCACCACAAGCCGAGGGTATAAAAAGTTTTTCCGCTACTAGTGTTTCAAGAAGTGATGCACCTCCGCGTACAATACTTTTCTTCTCACCATTGTTAATATTGATTTTAACCTCACCGTAGTTTGAAATGACGCGTTCTGCAAAAACAAGGATTGCAGCAAGGAAACCACCGATGCTGCTAATAATAACGACTGCTACGATAGGACTTATCATTACTCAGTTCACTCTTTCCATTTATTTGCTAGTAAGCACGCCGGTAAATCCGATGAAAGCGAGTGCCATCAAGCCAGCCAGAATAAGGGTGATACCTGGTCCTTGTAGACCCCTTGGGATATATGTATTATTAAGTTTTTCGCGGATCCCGGCCATGGCTAGAATGGCAAGCATCCAGCCGATACCGCTGCCCAGACCAAAAACGACTCCTTCGCCAAGATTATATTCTCTGATGACCATAAATAAGGAGGCACCAAGGATCGCACAGTTGACCGTTATCAAAGGCAAGAATATGCCCAGGTTCTGGTAGAGAACCGGGGAATACCTTTCAATGACCATTTCTATAAATTGGACAAATGCTGCAATAATGATAATAAATATGATATAGCGTAAATATTCGATAGCAAAAGGTTTCAGGACATATTGAAAAGCCAACCAATCAAGCACGACCGTGCAAGTCATTACAAAAACAACAGCGATACCAAGACCTAATGCTGTTTTTACTTGTCGCGAAACAGACAAGAATGAACACATACCGAGGAAGCGTGCAAGCAAGATATTTTCTGTGAAGATCGATGCGAACAGAATAACCAAAAGGTGCAAGGCGTATGTAGTGATCGTCATTTTCCGGTTCCTTTGGCCTCTATCTGTTTCGAAAATTGCAGGGTTCTAAATATCCAGACAATGATCGCTAAAGTGAAAAAGGCACCAGGCGGCATGACCATAATGATCCAGCGATCCCATAAATTAGACGAGAAGAAAGGCATGGGTATGCCGAGGATAGTACCCATCCCAAAAAGCTCCCGGATCACTGCTACCGCAAGCAGAACTACAGCATAACCTAAACCCGAGAGCAAACCATCGATAAGTGATAAGCCGGGTTTATTTGAATTTGCAAAGGCTTCAGCCCGGCCCATGATTATACAGTTAGTGATTATCAGCCCGACATAAGGACCAAGACTGCGGCTCATATCAGGCCAATATGCTCTCAGTGTTTGATCAAATAAGATCACATAAAAGGCAATGATAAGAGTCTCGATCATCATACGCACTACGCGCGGTGTCCAACGACGGAGCAAGGATACGGTCAGGCTCGAAAGCGCAGTGGTAAACATCACGGCGGCACCCATGACCATCGTGTTGAGGACAAGATTGGTGACCGCAAGAGCGCTGCATATACCGAGGATTTGCCGGAAAATCGGATTATCACGCCATAGAGTATCCAAAACCACGTTTTTTATATTCTTCTCGTTAGGCACTATTTTCCTTTTCCCGTAATTATCTGTTGCCAAGCAGTTAATTCTGCGTTTAAAAATTCTTCGAGCCGCATACTTGTCTGCGTTGCACCTGTGATCGCATGTACAGAATTCTCGTCAACCGGCACGGTTGTCATACGTATATCAAGCGGCACCGTACCCGTCGCTAATTGCTTGCCGACAAACTGTCCACGAAAAGCATCATTGACTATTTCACCACCCAAACCCGGCGTTTCATTCTGCTCATAAAAAGAAATACCGGTTACTGTCTTCTGGTCTCGCGCGATACCGATGACGCCCTTGATCGTTGCCCAGAAGCCGGCACCTTGTATAGGCAGGGCATAGGCAATAAACGAATCAGCTTGTATACAACGTAGTGCTGTACCGCTTGAGCTATCAGGTTCCCGTATTAATTGGGTGTATAGTTGATGGACCTGGTTAGTTGAAATATTGTCCGGGAGATCGATCGGTAATACCTCAATCACGGCGCGCTCAAAAGCTATGCGGGTATTATCTTCAACCCGCTGGTGCGTAAAGATTCCAAATACGATTAAAATTGTGCTGAGTATCAATGTCAGAACGAACATATAGAGAATCGGGTACCAGGTTTGGTTTCTTAATCTCATTTGGTATTCTGTTGACTACGATTATTAAGCTGATTCGCATTAGGTTTGTTTTTTTTGAAAGCCAGATCGAGGATTGGAGCAAACATGTTTGCCAAAAGTATTGAGAACATCAAGCCACCGTTGAAGACCGAGAAGGTGCGAATGACCGCGGTCGCACCCGCGAGGATGATCGAGTAGATTATCTGAGCAGGCCGTGTTTTTGGGGCACTGATTGGATCCGTAGCCATATAACATGCGCCAAAGAGAAAACCGCCGCCGAGCAAGGCAGGCAAAATACCCGGTGATGCTTTGACGTGCAACAAGGACAGAACACCATTTATTATAATATAGGTACTGATTACAGTGATGATGATCCAGCGGTTTGCCGTCTTGCTAATAACAAGATATATTGCTCCTAATATTATTGCCGCGGCGCTCGTTACACCCATTGTGCCGGCGAGGCGACCGATAAGTAATTGCATGAGTGCAGGTGGGGCTTGACCGGCTTTGGCAAGAGCCATGGGTGTCGCCGCAGTAATGGCATTGGCGCCAATTGCGGTCGTCCATATTTTCAAAGCTCCCCATGAACCCTGCGCTGCAGGTGCCCAGCGTGCCGTCATCGCCGTAGGAAAGGAAATGTAAATAAATGCTCTGCCGGCTGCTGCCGGATTAAAAATATTGAAGCCAAAACCACCGAATACCATCTTTGAAAATACGACAGCAAATACGATGCCGATAATAAGAATATGCCAGGGAACAGTCGGCGGCATGATAAGAGCAAAAATGATTGCGGTAACAAAAACTGCCTCACTTACTGGTTTTTTCATACGTCGGGTGAATAGATATTCAGCGGCAAATGCGACAAGACAGGAAACTAATATAACAGCAAAACACCGCCAGCCAAAAAAATATATCGAAGCCGCAATGCACGGAAGAGTGGCGATCACAACACGACGCATTATTGGCTGTTTTGTGAATATTTTTGTCCCCGCCATATAAAATCATATCCAGACCATGTTTCAAGTCAAGGATGAATTGAAAGGACAAATATTTTATCTGCTATTAGGACAACGTGGTTTTAAATAATGAAAGTCAAAGGATCAAATTGAGCAGACTGCCAACAATGAAAGCCGACCCAATCATTATGGCTCCAGCCTTCAGCACATCCAGAATACCGAGTTCTTTAAAAAGTACCGCAAAAGTAGCAACACACGGAAAATACATTGTTAAAACAACACTTGATATTATCAGCTGCTTCATAGAAAGGCCAAGGGGCGCAAGCATTCCTACAGCCAGATCCTTTCTCAGAAAACCAATGAGCAAAGCACCGACCGCATCGAGTGGTAAACCAAGAAATTTTGTCATTACCGGCGCGGCAAAGTACCCGAGAGCTTGGATTATTCTAAAGGTATAGAGGATATTTACGATCAAAACACCGAGTAGAACAAAAGGAATTGCTTCCTTGAGGAACCATTTGATTCGCATCCACACTTTTTTTAATGAACCAATAAGATAAGGAAAGCGATATGCAGGGATCTCCGTGAATATCTCGGGGCTTTCTCCTCTAATAATGAATCTCATTAATATGCCGCCTATTAGCCACACGAGGAATAGGGTGATAAAAACCGGGAATATACCTTTTGGACCATATTGCCCAAGCAGACCAAATATCATCGCTGTCTGCGCCATGCACGGGATTGTGATGGACATCAAGGTCGCCGCGATAAATCTTTCGCGCTTACTTTCCAGTATCCTCGTTGCCATGATACCTGGTACATTACAGCCGCACGCCAGAAACATCGGTACGATCGCCATCCCGTGAAGTCCTATGATATGCATCGTTTTGTCCAGAAGAACCGCAAGTCTGGGCAGATAACCTGAATCTTCGAGAAAACTGAGGACAAGGTAAAAGGCGATGATATAGGGGAGAACCGCTCCGAAGGGTACATATAAACCGGTCGTTAGTATGCCAAAGGACTGTCCGAAGTCGATTTTGCCATCAATCAGATGGCCGATCAGGATGTTGTGGATTATCCCTTCTTTACCGAGCAATCCCGACAGCGCCTCCATTACTGGCTGCCATAGTCTAGTGAAAATCGGATCTAAAACGTAATTTATTATCCCTTCACCAATGAACCGTATAACCTGGAAGATAATGAACAAAACAATAACTGCGATGGGGATGCCGGTCCATGGGTGGACGGTCAGATCAGAGAGACGTTCGGCAAAAGTATGATGCTTATGTTTGATAACTTGGACTTTCTCGATAATGTCGCCAATGTTATGCCAGCGTTCGGTGTTTTCATATTCATAATCACTTATTTTCGCTTCGGATAGCCGGCTGACAAGGGATTTAACGCCTTCACCAGTAATCGCCACCGTGGGGATTATCGGGATCCCGAGAATTTTCTGGAGTTCTTCAACATCTATTGAGATACCGATATGTTTCGCTTCATCCCAAAGATTTAGGGCGATGATCAATGGAACCTTTCTTTTCAATAATTGCAGAGTCAAGTTTAGATTTCTCTCAAGATTTGTTGCATCGATAACATTGATAACGATGCTAGCTTTTTCTTTAATGCCCTTATTGAGCATCTCAACGGCCACTTTCTCCGCTGGGGAAGTTGGGTCGAGGCTGTAGGTCCCCGGGACATCGACTACGTCGATCTTGTCCTTACCTGATCCAACACAACCTTTGCAGAATTCAACGGTTGTCCCTGGATAATTCGAAGCGATCACGTCTACGCCTGTTAGACGGGAAAAAACAACGCTCTTGCCAACATTAGGATTACCAACGAGGAGTATTTTCTTCACCAACATATTAGTCTACTGCAATGAAAACTTTACGGGCCATGCCAAAGCCGATCGCCACTTGGGTATTTCCTGATCGTACGATCACGGGTCCCTGCATTATTTGTCCACTTACTTTAGTGACCCTAACACCTGGTCTCATCCCCATCGCCTCGAGCTTTGCCCTTATGCCGCGACCGCCCTGAATACTCATGATAGTACCGGACTGCCCAGCACCCATATGAGCTAAACTTATGCTTGTCATATTATTTTGCCTTTCCTTTTTTTTGACACGTGCTACACAAACCATATATTTGCAGGATATGATTTTGCGGTATAAAACCGCACTTTCTTGCCACTTCCTTTTGAAATTTCTCAATACCATGGTGTGTGAATTCTATGATTCGACCGCATTTTATACAGATAAGATGATCATGATGGTCTTCTCTGTCACGTAGTTCGAATCTTGTTTCATCTTCCCCAAAGTGATGCATACTCGCAACGCCACATTCGACAAGTAATTTAAGAGCACGGTAGATAGTCGTATAACTGATCCCCGGGTGCACCTTTTTGATCTCATCATATAGCTGTTCTACAGTAAAATGCCTCTTTGCTCTTACAAAGTAGTCGACGACGATCTCCCTTTTCCTTGAGTATTTCAATCCTTTCCTTAAAATACATTCACTAAATTCTGTGAGTTTTTCTTTATTTTTGAAATTGACTTTCATTTTCATAATACATTATAATCGATTATTCAATATTGTCAAGGGGGGACTTTAAAGTAGCGAGTAATGAGTTTGGAGTAATGACTAGGGGGCAGGGAGTAAAGTGTTAAGAGTGGGAATTAAAGTAAGGGTAGAAGGTTAGGTTAAATCATTGAAAAAACATTTTTTCTATATATACTTTACGATGCATGAACTACTTAAATTGAAAAAATATATACTGCGCTATAAATTTCACTTTTTATTTGGGATTCTTGCGCTGGTCATTATTGACCTTTTACAGCTCATTATCCCGCGCGTTTTGAAATGGGCGATCGATGATCTGGCAGCTGGTCGCGCAGACCTAAAAGGTCTCGGGTCCTATTTTGTAATTATCATGCTTATCGCTATAGGTATCGCGATAGGGAGATTTTTCTGGCGATATTTTATTATCGGATCATCAAGGCGTATAGAACGTACCTTAAGAACTGATTTTTATAAACACCTGCTTACCCTTGATTTTGCCTATTATGACAATCAGAAAACCGGTGATCTTATGGCTCACGCAGTTAATGATATCAACGCCGTAAGGATGGCACTTGGCTTTGGTTTTATCATTCTTATCGATGTTTTTATTATCGGTCTCGCAACCCTGGGCATGATGGTGAGTATTAGCCTACGACTCACTATGTATGCACTTATTCCATTCCCCATTATTGCGTTAGTATCGACAAGATTCGGTCGCTTAATACACAAGCTATTTGAAAAGGTACAGGCATCTTTTGCCGTATTAACCGAACGTGTACGTGAAAATCTTTCAGGTATGAGAGTTATTAAAGTGTTTGTTCAAGAAAGTGGTGAAATAGCCAAATTTAAGAGACAAAGCGAAGATTACATAAGGAAAAACTTGAGTTTAATCCGCACCTGGGGCATGTTTTTTCCTATTATAATTTTTTTAGCCGCACTGGGTCAGGTGATAGTCCTCTGGTTAGGAGGCAAATACGTGATTTTTGGACAAATATCAATAGGTTCATTTGTCGCATTTGTTGCCTATCTACAGATTCTTGTTTGGCCAATGATAGCCATAGGCTGGGCGATCAATCTTTTTCAAAGAGGTGCAGCATCGCAAGGAAGATTGAACAAGATTTTTGATGCACATCCGACCATCAACAGAGGGGAGTCGGTGGTTGAACGGTTTACAGGTGCAATTGAATTCAAAAATGTTACTTTTACATATCAGAATAAAGATAATCCTGCCTTAAAAAATATAAACTTACAGATATCACCAAAAGAATTCATTGGCGTGACCGGCCCGATTGCATCCGGTAAAACCTGTTTTGTGAATCTGCTTCTAAAGCTTTATGAACCGCAACAAGGGATAATAACAATAGATGGTCAGAATATCAGAAATATTACTGCAGAATCCCTGAGAAAGAACATCGCCTATGTACCGCAAGATACATTCTTATTCTCAGATACGATCAAAGAAAATATCATCTTTGGCAATAGGAATGCCAGTATGTCGGATATCGAACGCAGTGCACGTATCGCCCATATATACGATGAGATAATTAATTTGCCAGATAAATTCGATACTCTTATTGGCGAACGAGGCGTAACCCTTAGCGGAGGTCAAAAGCAACGTATCGCATTAGCCCGTGCACTGCTGATGAAATGTCCGATTCTTATCCTCGATGATGCAGTATCGTCAGTTGATGCAGAGACCGAGTTGAAGATATTACGGTCGATCAAAAAAGAAATAAAGAACCGCACATCGATCGTGATATCCCACCGTGTGTTTGTTTTTAAGGATGCGAGCAAAATAATCGTTTTTGATGAAGGTGCGATAGTCGAAAAGGGAAGCCATGAGGAATTGTTCGATAAAAAGGGCGCGTACTATAATATTTACAGAATACAGCAAATGGAAATGCAATTGGAAGGTAAGTGATGCATCAATTTGACCATGAAGAGCAGGATATCGGCAAGGTCTTTGACTGGGGTATCATCAGAAGGCTTTTCGGATTCATAAAGCCTTATCTTAAATATCTCATTATCGCTTCAGGCTTCTTGGTCATTGCCGCAGGCGTGGAGATACTATATCCCTATGTGATAAAAGTCGCCATCGATGACTATATCGTGAAAAGCGGCCGCAAGCTATATGATATTGATAGCACCCATGGATTCGTTGATATAGGTGGGGATAATTACTTCGCTACACAAAAGCAACTGGGAAAAGTCGACGCAGCATTGCTCCGGCGATGGGAAAATGAAAAGAAACTCTCAACAGAACGTTATTATTATTTCAATATAGCAGATGTAGATGACCGGATAAACGATTTAGTAGCCAGCAATCCTGCTCTTTTTGAAAAATACGAAAACCTTGTGCTCATCGATCAGCTAAATCTCAAACAGCTAAAGAGTTCGGAAGTCACTATTCTCCGGCATGATGATATTAGCGGGGTAATGAGGATCGTTATCATTTTTATCTTTGTCATTCTCCTTGGCGCAGTCGCCAACTACATCCAAATCTACCTTTCCCAGTATGCTGGCCAACTGTTCATGCACGCCATCAGATCCCGGGTTTTTGCTAAACTCCAGTCTCTGCACCTTGCATTTTTCGACCGCAATCCAGTAGGTCGTCTCGTTACCCGGGCTACGAATGACGTTGAAGCGATAAATGAAGCATTTACTCAGGTCTTTGCACAATTGACAAAAGACATACTCCTGTTGGTTGGTATCATAGTCATAATGATGATGATCGATTTTCATCTGGCATTGATATGTTTCATTGTGATCCCTATCCTTATAATCGTCACTTTCTATTTCCGGCTTAGAGCAAGGAATATATACCGTTTGGTTAGAAGAAAACTCGCTAAGTTGAATGCACGTCTCCAGGAAAATCTTTCCGGCATTCGGGTGATCAGGATATTCACAAAAGAAAAAGAAAATTTAGAGGATTTCGATGGTGTTAACAAAGAATACCTCACGGCTAATCTAAAACAGGTAATGCTCATGTCATTTTTCCGGCCGCTTATTGAAATAATCAGTTCCCTCGGGATCGGGTTAGTTTTGTATTATGGAGGGGGAGATGTTATAACAGGTAAAGTCTCGCTCGGTGTGCTTGTTGCATTCATTAGTTATGTTGAGATGTTCTTTCGGCCGATACGGGAACTTACTGAATCTTATACATTACTACAATCAGCGATGGCTTCGAGCGAGCGGATATTTCTTCTACTTGATGAAAAAATCGCCGTCGTTGCTGGAGAGAAGGCAAGAGATATCCATAAATTAGAAGGTCGTATTGAATTCAAAAACGTCTGGTTTAAATACGACAAAGATTGGGTTCTTAAAGATATTTCTTTCAAAGTCGCACCCGGTGAACATGTCGCATTTGTCGGACCAACGGGTTCAGGGAAAACGTCGATCATAAGCCTCATATCACGACTCTATGATATACAGAAAGGCACGATACTGATCGATGGAGTTGATGTCAAGGACATTATGTTACCGGCATTGCGTTCTCAGATCGGTGTTGTCCCTCAGGATATTTTTCTTTTTGCTGGCGATATAAAGTCGAATATCCGCTTGAATCTGACCTTGAGTGATGATAGAGTAAGAGAAATAGCGACATATATTAATGCTGATAAGTTCATCAAGCGATTCCCGAATGAATATGAGGAGGATGTTGCCGAGCGAGGTGTTACGTTTTCAACCGGGGAGAGGCAGCTATTGTCCTTTGCCCGTGCACTCGCTTTTGAACCAAGGATATTGGTACTTGATGAAGCTACAGCGAATATCGATGCTGAAACGGAAATGTTGATCCAGGATGGGCTCGATAAATTACTAAAAGGCAGGACGGCTATCCTTATCGCTCACCGGCTCAGTACAATAAGGAACGTCGATCGCATTTATGTTGTTCAGGGAGGTGAAATAGTAGAAGTCGGTACCCACCAGGAGTTGATCGCTCTAAAAGGTATGTATCACGATCTTTATCAGCTGCAATCAATGCAGCAATAGTCGCCATGTTATAAATAACCCAGAATTCATGTATAAAGGCGTTAAGTTTATCAACAGGGTGGAAATCATACTCCTGCGATACGCGCTTGATATTGACATTTCCATAGCATAGGCTATAATGTTGCGATGTGTGGAATAGTCGGATATATTGGAAAGAAACAAGTTGTACCTGTCCTGATCGAGGGACTGAAAAGACTTGAATATCGCGGTTATGATTCTGCGGGCATCGCTATTTGTTCAGATGAAGGGTTGATCATACAAAAAATAGCCGGACGGGTTTCTCGACTCGAGGCATTGATAAAAAATAAAAAAATAGCTTCAACGATCGGGATCGCTCATACACGTTGGGCGACTCATGGTGAGCCGAGTGACCAGAACGCACATCCCCATACCGATTGTAACGGCAAATTTGCCGTCGTTCATAATGGTATTATTGAAAATTGTAATACCCTGAGAGAGTATTTAAAACAAAAAGGTCACAGACTGCGAACCGAAACCGATACTGAGATCATTGCCCACTTGATCGAAGAATATTATGAGGGTGATCTATTAAAAGCAGTGAGGATTGCACTTTCCGAAGTGGAAGGTACATACGGTTTGGCCGTAATATCACCCGATCATCCGCGGGAAATAGTATGCGCCCGTAATGGTAGCCCTCTTGTCATTGGGGATGGCGGAGATGAGTTCTTTGTTGCTTCCGATGCTGCGCCGATAGTACCCTATACAAGGCAGGTAGTCTATTTGGAGGATGGTGAACTTGCTTCCATAAAAGACACAGGATTTTCGATCACAACTCTCGAGGAAGAAGAAATAATACCCAAGATCGAGGAAATATCATGGACATTGGGTCAGATTGAAAAAGAAGGGTACTCTCACTTCATGCTCAAGGAGATATTTGAGCAGCCCGTCACATTACAAAATGCAATCAGGGGCAGGCTGAATACCGCTGAAGGAACGACAAGATTGGATGGCCTTGATAGGCATCAAGAACAGCTGGAGCGCGTCAACAGAATCATCATTACTGCTTGCGGGACAGCATGGCATGCAGGTCTTATCGGCGAATATATGCTTGAGGAGATGTCGCGGGTCCCGGTAGAAGTAGAATATGCATCGGAATTTCGCTATAGAAGCCCTGTTGTCGACAATAATACCATACTGTTTGCTATTAGCCAGTCCGGAGAGACGACTGATACACTTGCCGCGTTGAGGGAAGCAAAAAGAAGAGGGGCTACAGTACTCGGTGTTTGCAATGTTGTTGGAAGCACGATAGCCCGAGAAACGGACGGTGGTGTTTATATTCACGCAGGCCCTGAAATCGGTGTAGCTTCGACCAAGGCATTCACTTCTCAAATCATGGTATTATCACTTATTTCTTTGCTCATGGGAAGGATGAGGACAATATCAGTTGACAAAGGTCGAGGCATCATTGAAGCGATAGAGAAAATTCCTGATCAGGTAGCACAGATACTTAAACTCGATAATAAAATAAAGGATATAGCTACAGATTTCTACAGGAAGAAAAATTTTCTGTTTCTTGGTCGAGGTTACAATTTCCCCGTCGCCTTGGAAGGAGCCTTGAAACTAAAAGAAATATCATATATTCATGCAGAAGGTTATCCTGCAGCAGAGATGAAGCACGGTCCAATTGCCTTAATTGATGAAGATATGCCGGTTGTTTTCATTGCGATAAGGGACTATGTTTTCGAAAAAGTCCTATCGAATATTGAAGAAGTTAAATCGAGGAAAGGTGTGGTGATCGCGATCACGACAGAAGGTGACCATGAGATCGAATCGAAAGTAAAATACTGCATCCCGATACCCAAGACGATCGATATTCTGACGCCGCTGCTTACAGTTGTTCCTCTTCAACTTTTAGCTTATCACATCGCAACGTTAAAAGGCTGCGATGTTGACCGGCCCCGTAATCTTGCAAAAAGTGTAACTGTTGAGTGACCGTTGGTAACGGACCACAGAAATATCCACCAAATTAGACACGGGAAAGAACAAAAATCACATGATCAAGATTGTTGTCTGAAATTTAGCATTAGACTCTAAGGAGGCCATTTGTCTGAAGTTAGAAGGGATATAATTACTGATACGTGGGTGATCATCGATACTGAAAATGATACAATACCCGATATGCCTATGGAAGAGATTGCACAGAAAGTAGATTGCCCGCTTTGTGAAGGGCAGGAAAATCGCACACCAAATGAAATCTATGCTGTCCGAACCGGCAGTGCGCCCAATACTCCCGGTTGGAAAGTACGCGTTGTCCCCAATATAAAGCCGATCCTCAAGGTCGAAGGTGAACTGAAAAAATACGGCGTCGGGGTCTACGATATGGTCAGCGGTGTGGGTGCTAATGAAGTAATTATTGAATCGCCACAACATATACGTCATTTTTTTGAACTACCTGAAGAGCAAATAGAGCTGGTATTTGACACGTACCGTAGTCGAATAGAGGATCTCCATTGCGACAAAAGGCTGCGTTATGTCCTTATCTTTAAAAACCACGGGAGGCTTGCTGGTGCATCGACCATTGATCACCCTCACTCAGATCTCATCGCTTTACCGGCAACGCCCAGCCGGGTTAAACAAAAGCTTAATGGTGCCCGTGAATACTATGGTTATAAAGAACGTTGCCTTTTTTGTGATATCATACAGCAGGAGATTGAAATGGCAGATCGACTGATCATCCAGAGCCAGCATTTCGTGGTATTATCTCCGTTCGCATCGAGGTTTCCCTTTGAGTTGCTGATATTACCTAAACGCCATGCATTCACCTACAAAATGATACTCAAAGAAGAGATAAAAGATCTTGCTGCCTTATCCAAGAAAATATTACGACTTATGTACGACACCCTGGGAGAGCATCCTTATAATCTGTTCCTTAATGATAGCCCTAATCTATTACCGCAGTCTAATTACTGGGATACTATCAAAGAAGATTATCATTGGCATATTGAAGTCACGCCGCGCATCTATCGAAGCACTGGTTTTGAGATAGGAACAGATTTTCATATCAATAGATTCTCGCCGGAAAGAGCAGCAAGTGCTCTTAGGAAAAATCTGTGATCAAAGCCGTAATCTTTGATCTCGACAATACACTCGTTGATTTTATCGCAATGAAACATGCTGCAATCCGAGCAGCAACAGTCGCCATGGTTGACGCTGGATTAAAAATACCTGAGGGCGAAGCGGAAAAGAAGATCTACGAGATATATGATGAAGAAGGTATTGAAGATCAAAAGGTCTTTGATAAGTTTTTACAAAAGGAACTAGGCCAAATCGACTACAGGATCCATGCAGCCGGCATTATTGGCTACCGACGTGCTCGTGAAGCAGCACTTGTGCTTTATCCGCATGTTCAGATGGCTTTAATGGAACTGGTCAAAAGGGGATTAAAGCTCGCGGTTGTCACTGATGCACCGAGGCTACAAGCATGGTTAAGATTATGCCAACTGAACCTGCATCACTTCTTTGACGTTGTGATAACACATGAAGATACGAGAAAGCGTAAACCTGATCCCGAACCTTTTGAAAAAGCGCTTGAAACATTAAAGGTAAATTATGACGAGACAATAATGGTTGGCGATTGGGTCGAACGAGACATAGTCGGAGCCAAACTTTTGGGGATGAAGAGCGTTTTTGCACGCTATGGCGATCGTTTTGATACGGCGAATTCTGGAGCTGATTATGAGATCAACGACATCCTCGAATTGCTCGATATTGTCGACGAGCTCTCGAAATGATGAATTCAAGAAATGAACACTCAAAGTGCGTAATGGTCAGTGCTTGTTTATTGGGGATTAACTGCCGCTACGATGGGAAAAATGCCTATAACAAACAAGTTGCATCAATGGTCGATAGTGTCCGGATAATCTTTGCCTGTCCAGAACAACTTGGCGGGTTGACCACTCCCAGATCGAAAAATAAAATAGTAGGTGACCGGGTGGTCAATGAAAATGGTGCCGATGTTACTGACAATTTCTATCGTGGCGCCAGAGAATTCATGAACATCGCAAAGAAATTTAGCGTTAGAAAATTAATATTGAAAAGCAAGAGTCCATCATGCGGAAAACATGGTATTTTAACCAGAATACTACCCAAAAATATCGAGGTGGAATACAAGAGATGATATTACTGTTTTTCCTCGTACAGCTGTTGCCGCTCAATGAAAATTATACATATGAGACCAATGATAAGGGCAAGATGGGCACGATGGATGTAGTGACAGAGTTGGATACAGCTGGTTATCATGTTATTTATACCTGGGAAAATAAGGTGTTGGAACTGATTTTTGATACTCTGGACATGAGCACTAAGTATGTAAAGAAGACTGCAGGTGATAAGGTCGAACTTGAAGTACAGAGAAAAGATAAATTCAATGTCTTTTTTAAAGGACGCAAATTTTCTTATAATATCGACGAACCTATATATGACCGCCACGCGATCGAGTTCGCACTGCGCGGATTTGACTATGAGAGTAACCTGAAGCGCACTATCAGATTACACGTACCGGAATTCATGGTTGTAAACGCCGAGATTAATGTTTTGGGCGAGGAGACAGTCAATTGCCCGCTCGGTGATATCGTCTGCTGGAAAGTGGAAATGGTACCAAAGGTCCTTTTCTTAAAGTGGCGGTTCTATTTTTGGTTTGAAAAAGAATATCCTAAACGTTTTATAAAATATTCTGATTCATCCGGTAATAATTCCATCCTGCTTATCGATTATGAAAACTAACCTGGGATATAATCCTTGGGTTGATATTTTCCCTGATTTCCATATAATTTAGTTGATATGCCAAAGGTCACATCGTATGCTTTTGCTGCGCTGTTTGTATTCGCAGCGATTGGAAATGCTGAGTTTATCATTGATGTACCAGTTCATAGATCAGAGTACACGTTTGAAATATTCAATGAGTATGTCCGTTTAAGAACACAGAAAGCAACAATACCTTTTGCACCGGGTTTTCCTGAACTCCCTGCTTTCAGCTACACCTACTTATTACCAATTGGAAAGAAGTTGAAGAGCGTTAACATTGTAGAGGAAGAGTGGGTAAGAATACCCGGCGATTTCAATATTTATCCGAAGCAGCAAGAACTTGTCATCACCCAGAAACGTGAATTTATCGATCCTGACCCATCAGTATATGGATTTGAGCGCGCTTTCCCGGAGAATATTATTACGAGTATGCATTCGGGGAATAGCCGCGGCTATCAACTCGGCCAGATAGCGGTCGTGCCATTTCGATATTTCCCAAAGTCGCAGAGATTATTTAAGTTAACGAAACTCATCGTATCTTTCGAACTTGAAGACTGTGAACCTGGTGTATCACCACAACGTCAGACCACGATCGCTCAAGGAGCAGCAGTAAATTTCATATGCCAGACTGTCGTAAATGATAGAGCAGTTAATGATATCGATAAAAAGCCGGCCTATTATATCGATGATAATTGCCGCGATCTACTACCGACTGATCTACCTTCACTTCTTGGAGCGCCGGTTGATCTACTCATAATCACTACGAGCGACCAATTTGAGGGGTATGATGACCTGGCGCATTTTAAGAAAATATTAGGGTATAATACCGCTATCCGAAGTCTCACCTGGGTACGTCAACACTATGACGGTATCGACGATGCCGAGAGAATCAGGTCTTTTATCTCTGATGCAGTTAACTGCTGGGGCGTTTTCTATGTTCTCATTGGCAGTGATGTTGAGCATATCCCGACGCGATGGGTATGGACCGCGCCGTTATACAGCCAGTGGCCTGTTCATATCGTGACCGATCATTATTACAGTGATCTCGATGGAAACTGGAATAAGGATGGCGACGAGAAGTATGGTGAGGTCGACGATTCCCTGGATTTATATCCAGATGTCTTTGTTGGAAGGGTACCGACACTGAACAATAATCAAGTTCATGATTATCTGGATAAAGTCAGAGAATATACATTACCGACAAATACTGACCATCAGATCAAAGCTCTCTTCTTCACATCGGATTATGATATAAGTAATGATGCTTATCAAATGGCTCTTAGACTGTCTGATCACCTCCCGTCGTATTTTATGAAATACTTTCTCAACGAGAAACCGCTTGCCGAGCTGAAGGATTCTATCGAATCGGGCTTTGGTTTTGTTTTTGGCCTTGGCCACGGAGATATAAACAATATAAGGGTAAGAAACAGCCCGCGGGAAAATGCCACCAACTATTTCTTCGATTCACTCAGTAATTCGAATTACTATGCCATGATGCTGGTGATAACCTGCTACACTAATACATTCCATGCCGATTGTGTGAGTAGACACTGGTTGTTAAATCCGCAGGGTGGCGGTGTGGCTTATATCGGACCGACAAGTTTCAGCGAGGCATATCTCCATGAAGAGTACACTTCGGTGCAGTTTGATTCCTTCTTTGTATGCCCGTTAGGAGCATCTCTGGCGCGATCCAAGCTGCCCTATATATCGCAGTCCCAATGGGATAATTGGTATCGCCTTTACCAGTTCTCGATCAATCTATTGGGCGATCCGACAATATCGCTCTGGGATAGTATCCCGAAGCAATTCAGCAGCATCGTTTTTGACCCTGATACGGTCCATATCGGTTTTGATTCGGTAAATATCAGCATCAATCCGAATATGGGATTTGATATTGTTTTGTATAAGGAGGGGGAGTGTTTTGTGCGGGATTCCTCAGGTGGCGGGGTTTTGTCGGTTGGGCTGCGTACCGAGTCGGCGGGGTATTTAAAGTATGCGGTT
>Ga0307426_1000223_pt1 | contig 37907 bp, 38 predicted proteins | sample SalMarWE160340MG_FD_202165 | JGI IMG/M metagenome (GOLD analysis project Ga0307426, IMG submission 202165) | Salt marsh sediment microbial communities from the Plum Island Ecosystem LTER, Massachusetts, United States - WE1603-40 | ecosystem: Environmental > Aquatic > Marine > Intertidal zone >... | reverse complement strand
GCCTGCTTCACTGGTAGCGATTTTAAGTTTATCCAGCAATATTTTTTCTTTTCGCGGACTCGATTTTTTCTCAGGGGTTTTCACCGATTTCGGAAGGGGCTTTCTCGCTGTTTTACTTTTTTTTGTAGCACCCACAATCTCTTCAATCTCTTTTCTGTCGAGCACCTCTTTTTCAAGAAGCCTCTTTGCCAGTTTGTCCAGGGTGTTTTTATTTTTTGTCAGGATGTCGAATGCCCGCTGAAACGCAGCCTTCACTATTTCTTTGATTTCCTCGTCAATATACTGAGAGGTCATCTCGCTGTAATCTTTATGACGCGCTATTTCTTTGCCGATGAATATCGGCTCCTCTTTCTGCCCGTACAACAGTGGACCGAGTTTTTCACTCATCCCCCATTCACACACCATTTTCCGGGCAGTGTTCGTCGCGCGTTCAATATCATTCTGCGCCCCGGTTGTGATGCCTCCATCGCCGAACTGTATCTCCTCTGCGACCCTGCCGCCCATAAGAAGAGTAATTTGATCGACGATGTAATCTTTTCTCAGGTTGTGCTTATCCGATTCGGGCAGGCTCTGCGTGAGTCCGAGAGAAAGACCGCGTGGGATGATCGTCATCTTGTGAACCGGGTCTGCGTTCTCAAGGAGCATGCCAAGCAGCGCGTGTCCCGCTTCATGATAGGCCGTTACCTTTTTTTCCTCTTCAGAAATGATTATACTTTTTCTCTCTGGTCCCATGAGGACCTTGTCCTTCGCGAATTCAAACTCATCCATTCCGACTTTTCGCTTACTACGGCTCGCGGCAAGAAGCGCTGCTTCGTTTACGAGATTGGCAATGTCGGCGCCTGAAAAACCGGGAGTGCCGCGGGCTATTATCTTGAGATTAACCGATTTCGCCAACGGGATTTTACGGGAGTGCACCTTCAAAATACCCTCCCTGCCCTTAATGTCCGGTATATCCACAACAACCTGTCGGTCGAACCTGCCCGGCCGTAAAAGCGCAGGGTCAAGGACATCGGGTCTGTTCGTTGCGGCAACAACTATAATACCCTCATTTTCTTCAAATCCGTCCATTTCAACAAGCAGCTGATTCAGCGTCTGCTCCCGCTCATCATGGCCACCACCGTAGCCTGCACCCCGTACCCTGCCGACGGCATCGAGCTCGTCGATGAAAATAATACACGGCGAATGCTTTTTACCCTGATCAAAAAGGTCGCGTACCCGGCTTGCGCCGACACCGACGAACATCTCGACAAAATCGGAACCACTCATACTGAAAAACGGCACATCTGCCTCGCCGGCAATTGCCTTTGCGAGAAGCGTTTTCCCGGTGCCGGGTGGACCTACAAGCAAAAGCCCTTTCGGTATCTTCGCACCAAGCCGGGTGTACTTTTCAGTGTCTCTCAGGTAGTCTATTACTTCGGCCAACTCTTCCTTCGCCTCTTCAACGCCCGCAACATCCTCAAATGTCACTTTTCGCGCCGAATCAGGCTGCAACCTGGCCCTGCTCTTGCCGAACGAGAGTGCTTTGTTGCTCGTTCCCTGTATCTGCCTGAGCATGATAAACCAGAAAATACCGAGTATCAGTATCCAGGGGACGATTCCGACAAGCGCATTGAGAAATGGAAAATTTTTCTTCACTCCGCCTTTGAATTCAATATTATGCTCGAGCAGTGTGGGAATGAGTGTCGGGTCTTCGTAGGGAATAATGGTATGAAAGGATATGAGAGGCGACTCTCCGCCCGAGACATACCCGTATATGTCCTTGTCGACTATCTTCAGCTGCTGGACTTTGTTGTCTCTAACAAGCTGTATAAAATTCGAATATTCTACTTCCTTGTATGTCTCTTTCGGTTTGTTGAACATAAACATGAGAAAGAGGGCGACAAGGCCTATAATAGCAATAAGCGCAAGCCTGTTGGAAGGCCTGAAGCTTTTAAAATCTTTTTTATTGTTATCCACTAAAAACCTCTCTTATCATCAGCGCTTCTATCGTTTTATCTATTTCCTTATCCTTCATACTCAGCAATATAGTCCAGTTCCCGGTACCGTTCATTATAATCGAGACCGTACCCAACGACAAATGTATCACCGATAACAAATCCCGTATAATCGATTGGAACCTCGATTTCCCGCTTACATTTCTTGTCAAGTAATGTACACACCTTAACACTCTTCGGGTGATGGAGCTTCAAATATCCAATGATATATTCAAGTGTATATCCTGTATCGACAATATCTTCGACAAGAAGAATATGTCTGTCACGCACCTCCATCTTCAAATCTTTAATTATACGTACATCACCGCTTGACCTTGTGCCCTTGTAGCTTGTGGTAGCAATAAAATCCACACTTACCGGTGCAGTGATTTTCCTGCATAAATCGGCGAGAAAAATGAATGCACCCTTCAGGTTGCAAACGAGAACGACTCCTTCTTTTTTATAGTCCTCGCTGATGCGGGATGCGATATCTTCGACCTTTTCCTCGATTTTCGTTTTCGAAATGACTGTTTTCAACTTTTTAAAACCTTATTTCATTTAACCGCTTGTCTCGCGGTCAGCCGCTCTTTTAGCGGTCAGCCGCTTTTATTGCGGTCAACCATCATTTGGGGTGAGCCGGTATTTGACGGCTCTCACCGTGCAACAGTGCACACGCAAGAACGGTATCAGTTTCTTCATCAACCATATATTGTGCAGATACTCTGTTGCTCATACCGTATAAACAGCAGAATACACCGATTACCACCCCTTTACATTCGAGAACCGGAACAACCGAACGTATTTCCACTGGAACCTTATGATCGATAAACAAATTTTTCAGTTTCTTTGTTCCCGTATTCCGTAAGGAAATCCGATCGCCCTCTCTCCTGCTCCGTATTGAAAGCTGCGGCTGAAGCTTGTGATAATCGAAGAACAGACTGTTTTTTTTAAAGACCTCTGGTTTACCGGTCACATCGAACCTGATCGATCTTTCTATCTCTTTGATAAACAGTTCACCCTCTAATATATTTACAGTGTAAAGATACCCTTTCGCTCTTTTATCGACAACCCTTTTCTTGAAAATGAGGGTGTTGTACTCTTTGCGGATTGTGAGTAATTCATTACTATACAATAATTTATTACCTTCAACCCTATTAGATGACAACCTGTGGAGAACACTGTATGACAGATACCTCCTCTTCATCCCATGTTCGTTCGAAATCAACCAGTTGAACGCATGGATGAGGACACGCCTCCGTGTAGGTGGATCGAGCTGTAAAAAACCTGTATAGTCGAATATGTAAACGTCATCTGTCTTTTTACTGGTAATAGTATCGACAGCCTGCCGTGTAAAGCTATCAAGCAGTTCATTTTCCTCGCGAATTATACCGGCCAGAGTTGCGATATGCCGCTCGAATGCGGAGTTGATACGTTGAAAACTGGGAATAATTTCAGTACGGATACTGTTTCTTGGAATTGCTGTATTAAAATTGCTGCGGTCGATTCTGTATGGCAGGCCCTGCTCTGATAAAAAATCCAGAATTTGCCTTTTTGTTACCGTAAGAAGCGGATGAATTACCCGATTGCTTCTCGGCAGGATACCGGATATTCCGGGAAGACCGCTTCCGGTTGCCATTCGGTACAGAATTGTTTCAACGTTGTCTCCGAGTGTATGCCCTGTTGCCACACAGGAATACCCGATCTCGTCAAGTATTTTATATAAAAAGGAATACCGAAACTTTCTGGCTGCTTCCTCCGGCGACTCACCCCTGTCTGACTTGAGTGCAGTGGCCTTTTCAGTATAGCAGTGAATTCCACAGGCCTGTGCCGTCTGTTCCACAAAGGCCTGATCGCCATCGGATTCATCCCCTCGTAGTCCGTGATTGAAATGGGCAATGGAAAGCGTGATGTTGAAGGAGCCCCTCATTTTCATAAATATGTATAACAGTCCTATTGAATCCGGGCCTCCAGATACAGCCAGTAAAACTTTATCCCCACTTTTAACAAGCCTGTTTTCCAGACAATATTTTTTTACATGTTCAACAATATCCATATCTATGCTATTCCTGTACAACCTCTGCTGCGAAAGTGTGCGCGCTGACAGTAAGGGCCATGGACGGGGTTGGGTTTTGTTCAGCCGACCAGCTGAATTGGTACATCCGGCCTGCGGTTGGCTGTATGTAGCTCGCGGACTGTAACTCGCGTATAGGGTGGACCAACCTTTTCAGCCTGCTGAACAAAGTATACCTACTATACCGCTGATCCGTGAGCTCTGATGTGTGTATCGTTCGCTATATTGAATGTCCAGATTTTTTCAACCATTAAATCGATTCATGGCTTCATTGACCGATTCAAGCACCATGGTGGAGAGGGCTTCAACTATCCTGTCCGATTCACTCCTGAATATTGCAAGTTCCGCCTGTGTAAAATCTTCCAGGACATACTCGAATAGATCCTTTTCAGAGCTGCTCTCCGGCCTTCCGATTCCGAATCGAAGACGCGGAAAATCCTCTGATTTTAAAGAATATATAAGAGATTTTATACCGTTATGCCCCCCTGAGCCTCCACTCCGTCTGATACGCATCTTTCCGAAAGGGAGATCGCTGTCATCGGCGATGACAATGATATTGTTAGTTTTGATTTTGAGAAAACTTGCAAGGTATAAAACCGCCTCCCCGCTGAGATTCATAAAGGTCTGTGGTTTCAGAATCACGACATCTTCCGTAAGGCATTTTCCACGACCGAAAACGGCTTTTTTCTTTTTTATATCGAGATTTATACTGTATTTACCGGCAAACTGATCTACCACCAGAAACCCAACGTTGTGACGGTTGTACTGATATTTTCTACCGGGATTCCCCAGACCGACAATGAGCTTCAAAAGCTACACCCCTTTAAGAAAATCAAACACTACCCGGGAATACATTTTAAAAGAAAAATGCAATCACGATTCTACACTTTCGCCTTCTTCGGCGGTTCCTTCGACCTTTTCCTCAAGCGCCTCACCCTCTTCAGTAACTGCCTCAGCTTCAGCAGCAACCGGGACTTCAACCTTGGTCGGTGTGCCGATTGCGACGACGACCTGCTCTGGATTGGAGAGTACCTTCAACTTTTTATCAACCTGCAGGTCCTTTACATGCAGAGAATCACCCACTTCAAAATCGGTGACATCAACAGCGATAGCGTCGGGAATATCTTTTGGCAGGCATTCTATTTCTATATCTCTGAGAAAAACCTCAAGGATTCCGCCTTTCTTCACCCCCACCGGAGTTCCCGACACCTTCACAGGAATCTCCGTTTTAAGCAGCTTCCCTCTTTCGAATTCAAGAAAATCAATGTGGAGTATTTTACGACTGACAGGATCCTGTTGAAAATCCTTCACAATAACCTCGGCCTTTTCCTTTCCGTCGATATTCAGCGTCACGATCGAATGCTCACCGATGTCTTCAAAAAGCTTCTTGAACACCTTTTCCTCTACGGATAAGATTTTGTTCCCCTTATGACCGTACAGCACTGCCGGAATAGAGCCGCCTCTCCTTATTTTCTGCGCCGCTTCTTTGCCGGTATTTTCCCGTATCTGAATATCAAGTATTTTTTTTTCCATTTTTTTTCCTCACGTTTATTACATTTGTGGTTTTATATATAGTACCGAAACAATGTTCCTGTAGAAAGCCACCGAGCGATTATTCAAGACCGATAATATGATTGGAATTTGCATCCATAAAGAGCGGAGAAACCGACCTGTCTTCATGTATTCGCTCAATTGCCTCGGCAAGCAGACCGGCTATCGGAAGCGCCTCGATTCTATCTGTAGCGCTGCTCTTTCTCTCGTCGAGATATATGGAATCAGTTACAACCACTTTGGTCAATGCCGAATCATTTATATTTTGAATTGCATTTGCCGAAAAAATACCGTGAGTTGCACAAGCATAAATACTCTTTGCCCCCTTTTCAGCGAGAATATTAGAAGCAGAGCAGAGCGTGCCCGCAGTATCTATCATATCGTCAATAATAATCAGATCTCTCCCCTTTATGAGGTTTTCCCCGATTATATTCATCACGGTGGATTTGTTCTTCTCGTATCTCCTCTTATCGATAATTGCCATATGTGTTTTTAAAAGCCTCGCAAAAAACCGTGCGCGCTCAACCCCTCCCGCATCCGGAGATACAACAACAAACTGCCCCTCCTTCTCTTTGAAATAATCAAACAAAACAGGGGTGGCAAAAAGATGATCAACAGGAATATCAAAATAGCCCTGAATTTGGAGTGCATGTACATCAAGAAGCAGTATTCTATTGGCACCTGCGGTTGTTATGAGATTTGCAATCAGCTTTGCACTGATAGGTGTCCGTGGCTGCGCCTTCCGGTCCTGTCGGGCATATCCATAATAAGGTATAACCGCCGTGATACGGCCTGCTGAAGCCCGCTTCAGTGCATCAAGGATAATTAGCAGTTCCATTAAATTTTCATTACCGGGATTAGATGTCGATTGAACGACAAAGATGTCCTCCCCGCGTACTGATTCATTTATTTGGACAAAAATCTCCCTGTCGGCGAATCTGCATATGCCCACATCAGTAAGTTCTATATCGAGGCTCTTCGCAATCTTTTCGGCAAGAGGATGGTTTGCCGTACCGGAAATAACTTTCAAGGCGGATCGTACCATGATCTATTCCTTCCGTCCATTAAGGTTTGCGGATCCGCAGCAGAGAAGGCGGGCCCGCCCGCTTCCGGCCGCGTGTGACCGCAAGAGACCCATTAGCATAATTGAGCTTATGATCAATAATCCCGGGTTTCGGTAGAACGCAGAGACTGAAACAATAAACAGCTTCTGGGGCGGGAGGATTCGAACCCCCGAATGTCAGGACCAAAACCTGATGGCTTACCCCTTGCCGACGCCCCATTCAAAATAGAACTATGTGGGTATCGATATGCCCAGCTAATATAAAAAAATATGCATAAAATGGAAACTAAAAAATTATGGGAGATAAAACTACTGCACACCGCAACGGGGGATTGTTGGTTTCTGTAACCTGTGCTCGATACTGCAAAACAATTAAAGGGACCTCTTTCTGTTTCATCTGGCAATGGGTGTTACTTTTCGGTATTTTTTACATCATCGTGGTCCATTTTTCCTTCTAATTCTTTCTCAACCTCTCTGTAGTAAGCATCAAGAACAGCTTTCTGCAAAACCTCTCTAAATGCAGAGTTGATCGGATGCGCAACATCCTTGAACTCACCACTCGTGGTCTTTCTGCTCGGCATAGCTACAAAAATTCCGCTCTGGCCGTTGATAACCTTAAGGTTATGGACCACAAATGAATTGTCAAATGTAACTGAGACGTAGGCTTTCAACTTACCTTCATTACCGACACGTTTCACCCTTACATCAGTAATATCCATAGTATCAAGTACCTCATAGAAAGTTGACTATTAAAAATCCTACCACATACAAATAGTATGTCAAGAAAATTAATTTTTTTCAGCAGGCCATTCGGTTAATGCTTCGATCCGCAGTATCCTCAGTCGTCGTGCCCATATATGCTTTCATACATTTTATACGAAGTGTATACCTTTTTAACGAAATCCCGTGTTTCCGGGAACGGGATGTTTTCAATCATTGTATCTGTACTGATTCCCTGTACAGACCATCTGTTGACATTATTCGGCCCTCCGTTATATGCTGCAAGTACCTCCTCTATGGACTCGAAGCGATTAAGCAGGTAGCGAAGATATGCTGTTCCTGATTGTATATTGAGATCGGGATTGAACAAATCCTGCGTTGTAATCGACCTGTGCATAATCCAGCTTGCTGTAGGCGGCATAAGCTGCATAAGGCCTGCCGCTCCTTTTATAGAGAACGCATCCGGCTTGAACCTGCTTTCCTCTCTGATAATTGCAAGGACAAAGTTGCGGTCAATATCTTTATCGGAGTGCTTCATCATGTCAACATACGCCAGCGGATAAAAAAGTTTCCGGACATCATCATCCATGAAGATAAGATAATCGCGTTTAATATACTCGGCCATATGCTGGGCATACGCAACGCCTCGATATACATCTCCCTTTTCATAGTAAACCCGTGAAAAAAGATAGTCTAATTTGTAATGAAAACTTCGATCAGTTACTTGATATACAGTGTCGAATATTTCGAGCAGATCGTCATACATACCAAGCTCGAACAACCTGAAAAACATACCGGAATTGAGCTGGTCGATTGAATACCCGATCTTTCCCGTTTTACTTCGGATAAAATCAAGTATGTCGATTATGCGTATTCTCGACTCCTGCATTGCCTCTCCCTGGCTGTACAGCTGTATGAGAATTTGAAGGGCTGCTTCATAATTACCTTTTTCAAACAACTGCTGTGACTTTTGCAGTAGAACCTCCGTACCGCCATTATATCGAGCGGCCCGTGGATTCTCTTTCAGATATGAAGCCGCTTTGAAATAATAGTACGAACCGGGATACTCCGATACTGTATCCTGAAAAAAGGTAACATTCCCGTACAGGCCGAAAAGGTAGTGCGCCCATGCCCTGTAGTTCGAGCCATGCAAATCCTCTGAAAACCTCTTCAGGAATGCAACCGCACGGTCTGCTCCATATGTACGAAGTACAAAATAAAACGTTTGATAAATCAGCACGTCCAGGCCGGGATAATCTCTATAGGTTTCGATGAACTGTGACACGGACGCAAGGTATCGTTCGGGAATATCCAGTTTTTTCTGCAGAAGAAGCTGCAGGTAGGCTGCTTCAGAAGACAGGGTTCCCGCTGTTGCCTGCAGATAGCTCTCGAAATATTGGCGCGCTTTCGGGGTATCCCCCGCCTCGAAATGCGCGAGCGCAAGACGGTATAACAGGTCAGGATTATTATTTGACGCATAGATTTTTTCCAACACAGGAACTGCCGACTCATACATGCCCTTTGCCATGAAGGACTCTGCTCTCTGTATCAATACAGGTTCTTCTGCAGGAACCAGATAGGAAAATTCAATTGCCTCGTCATACATCCCATTTCCGCGGTACAGGCGCATAAGATCCGCTGCGTTCAACTCTTTACTGAGAAGTGCTGCGATGACGCGTCTGTCCTTTGTAATATACTTGAGGACGAATACACATTGCGGACTATCCGTATTCATGAGAATGTCTCTGTACACTTCAACCGCTCGCTCGATATTGCCGTTTATTTGACTCGCACGTGCTTCAAGACAGGCTGCGGTTATACTGTATCGAGCAGTTGAATGCAGAAGCTTTCCGGCAGGCGAATAGTATTCTTTCAGACTGAACAGTCTGAAGATAACCGCATTCATCAGTATCGCTGTATCAAAATCATCCTGCTTTTTACGCATATATGAAAGGAGCTTCCGATATCGGTGTACAGCCTCCGGGTATTCGGCAGACAGCTCATAATTCTTTGCAAGCAGATACCCGGTGAACAGACGAAGCCCCCTGCTTTTTTTATACAGCGTTTTATAAATTTGCCGTGCTTTTTCAACAGCACCTGTTTTTTCATATGATACTGCAGCTAGCAGCATCGCTTCAACACCTGTATGTCCGGAGTTTTCATACAGACCTACAGTGCCGGGATAATCTCCAGACTTAAAGACAGTAGAAATTTCGTCATTGAATTTCTCATCAGTGGAGGCGAAAAGAGAGGCTGCTGTTGGCATTGAAAAGAGAAAATTAAGCAGAATCAGTATAGAAAGAGCACGCAATTTTTTCATTGGTTCTGTTCCAAAGCGGAAGTAATTTACTTGATTCCCAGTATTCGGAGTATAAAAGATTCGACCGTAATCGGTAGTATTGAAACAATCGATAGAAAAAGACGCTCAATTAATGGATACAGCCTTGATTTTGAAATGATTACATCGACATTGAATACCGGATGATTCTTTAGAAAGATAAATATGAAACCGCATAGAAGCATCCCCTTTACAAACCCAACGATTACGCCTAAGAGGTAATCGATATCAGTAAGATTAATGCGGTCTACCATAAGAGTAACGGTATTTCTGATAATAATGAGGATAATAGCGATAGCTACAAGAATAATGAAAAATGAAATGATGAGGGCGATATCCGTATTCATACGGCTTTCGAATACAGCACCGAGAGGGCGATAAAACAGAAAAGCGCCGGTTAAACCTAAAATTACAATACCCAGAGAAAATAACTCGTTTATGAATCCCTTGAGATACCCTCTGATACAGAGCGCAACAACGAGGATAATAATTATTAGATCGATAAAATTCAACGTTAAAATAATCCTCTTTCCTGATTTTTTTGATAACTGCGCTATACTATTACTTAGAATATCGTAATATGGATTGCTATTGATGAGTGCGAATGATGATGGCAGGGAATTTATTATCAGTGTAATTAAAAAGGTATTGGAAAACCGGGAAGACCTTTCGCTAAACGACAGCTGTATCAACCAGATTGCCGTCCGGATGCTGCTTACTACTCCGGCATCCCAGATTATGTCTGAATTGCAAACCCTCAGACAAAATTGTGCAGATGATGTACGCCATCTTCAGCTGAAAAAGTCGATTGAGCTCCTCGCCCTGGTGACGCATGAAATCGACTATCAAACCTTCAACCGGGACGTGAACTAGTTTGCGAACAGTATAGAATGCTCTCGACTTCACGATAGGACAGTACCTCAAGAATATCCTTTTCAGATACATCCTCCCTGTTGTCTAAATCTGCCACCGTACGCGCAGCCTTTAAAATACGGTAATAGGCGCGTGTAGACAATTCGTATTTCTGCACAGCACGATACAGTATTTCCTGTATGCCTTGATGTATCCTGCAAAACTGTTTTACCAGCTTGGTGTTCATTTCGGAATTCAGTCGTATTCCGAAAGGCTCCAGCCTTTGACGCTGAATGTTTCTCGCTTGTATAACTCGCCTTTTTATCGCTGCTGACGGCTCTGAAGGTTTCCCTCCGACAATATCGTGTGCTTTCAGCGATTTTACCTGTACCTGTATATCGATCCGGTCCAGGATAGGTCCCGATAGTTTCATATAATATTTTTGAATATGCTGCGCACTGCATCTACATTTCCGCTCAACATCGAACAGGTATCCACATGGACAGGGGTTCATGGATGCAACGAGCATGAAACGTGCTGGATAGGTAAGGCGGGATTCGGCCCTTGAGATAGTAATCGAGCCGCTTTCAAGCGGCTGCCTGAGAGATTGTATTATATTGCTTTTAAACTCTGTAAACTCATCGAGGAACAGGACGCCGTTATGCGACAGAGTTATTTCACCGGGAATAGCATTTCTCCCACCCCCTATTATCGAAACGTCGGAAGCGGTATGATGCGGTGTACGAAACGGCCTCGCCCGTACAAGGCCCGTATCCTGGGGCAGCATCCCTGCAATGCTGTATATTTTTGTCGTTTCAAAGGATTCCTTTTCACTCATATCAGGGAGAATGGTGGGAATTCGTGAAGCAATCATCGTTTTGCCTGATCCGGGAGAACCGATAAAAAGAATATTATGACCTCCTGCTGCTGCAATTTCAGCCGCCCTGATTGCAAAGTTTTGCCCGACAACATCACAGAAATCGACTGTATTTTTTTTCTCAGAATACGAGCCCGTTTCCGATACTTGTTGAACAGCCTTCTCAACTGTATCGAGCCTTACATGGTATTTCGAGTGCACGCCAGTTTCGGAACCGGAAAGAAATCCGACTGCCTCCTTTAAGTGTGTAACCGGATGCACCCGTGGACCGCGAAAGAGCCTGGCCTCAGCACAGTTCTGTGAGGGCATGATAACATCTGTGAATCCGCTTTGTATCGCTCGTTCCAATACTGCGAGAACCCCTCGAACGGGACGGACGTGTCCGTCGAGTGATAGCTCCCCGACAATGAGAGAGTTGTGGATATCTACTTCTACTTTCAGGGCACCGGAAACGACCAGTATACCGAGAGCAATGCCAAGATCAAACACAGAACCAACCTTCTTTAACTCTGCCGGGGCAAGATTGACTGTGAGACTCCCGAGCGGAAATTCATACCCTGAATTTCTGATTGCAGCATTGACCCGTTCTCTCGCTTCCCTCACTGCAGGGTCCGGCAGGCCGACAATAGCCTGGCCAGGAAGCCCCTTTTTTAAGTCGACCTCCACATCAATAACCGATGCATACACACCGCTCAGTGTCGCCGAATGCAGTCTGAAAAACATAAATGATTCTCCATTATTTTAAACAGATAAACCGGACATTTTGTTTCACGTTTTTCGGTAGAGGATCCCGGCCTTCGATACTTTGTTCACCGCGGAAATACATTGAATCCGTTTATACACTCTGTTATACTGAAATCCGGTGGGCCAAATCGAGCTCTGCCCGGGACGCATCACTTCGGCGGCATTAACTCATACTGGGGGATGGAAGAATGAATGATATTTGGACTATGGGGGAACTTCTCGTGGAAATAATGAGGCCGAGGCAAGATATGAGCTTCAAGAAAACAGGAGAGTTCTTAGGGCCTTTTCCAAGTGGTGCACCGGCAATATTCATCGACACTGTGGCACGCCTCGGACATGGTGCAGGTATGATAGGCGGTATTGGAAATGATGATTTCGGCGCGTGTGTCCGTGACCGGCTGGTCGGAGACGGAGTCGACTGCAGCCATGTTCAAGTTTTTCCGCGGGGAACAACCGCAGTTGCGTTTGTTACCTATTTCAAAGACGGATCGCGGAAATTCATCTATCATTTCGACAATACTCCCGCAGTATTGACCCGATTCAAGTCCAAAAACTTCAAATCGGTGCCTGCCTTTTTTCATGTTATGGGCTGTTCCATCATGGCAAATAAAGAGTTCGGACTCAGTATTCTCGAAGCTGCGGATTACTTCGCAAAAAAAGGTACGATAATAACTTTTGATCCGAATATCAGGGCGGAATTGATGGATGAGGAAAGTCTTGAAAATAATGTTCGACCCCTGTTAAATGTGTGTCGTGTGCTGATGCCGGGTACCGGGGAGATCAAACTCATATCGGGATGTGACAGCGTCGAGACGGCAGTCGACACACTTTTTAAAAATAAAAAACTGGAAACGATCGTGCTCAAACGAGGTGAAGAGGGATGCACAGTTTACACGAGGGGACGCTCCATCGATATTCCCGCCTACGCCGTTGATGAGGCGGACCCGACAGGAGCCGGAGACTGTTTTGACGCCGGGTTTTTATGCGGATTGCTGGAAAAGAGACCGCTCATTGAATGTGGACGCATAGCTGCAGTGGCTGGTGCATTAAACACCGAGGCGTTCGGCCCAATGGAGGGTAATATTTCAAGGGAGAGGGTGCAGAAAATCGTTCAGTCCCTCTCTTCGTACTGAATCCGCCTCTTCACAATAAAGCTGGAATTCTTTTTGCCCTTTGTTTCAACTATACCGAAACTTCCTCCGCCGAGATAGTAGACATCCTCTCTCGGTTTCAACTGGTAGGATTTCCTCAACTCCTTGATAATACAATCAAAATGTGCCTTTTTACCCGTTTCTCTGTGGACAACCGCAGTAATTAAATAACTCACCGGTTTACTGCATATAGGGCACAACTCCTTCGGTTTCCTATCTCTCCTCGGCCGATAACCCCTGTACTTTTTACTGCTTCTTTGATTATACTTGCTCACCCACTCTCCTTCAGAATCATTATTCTATACTGCATAACAGGATTATGAAATTTTATTTTACGGCCAGCAGCTTCGTTATTCGGTTGTAAAATGTATGAATACCCTGCATCTTAAGTAACAATAAAAAACCTGAATGGCAAATACTATTTCATAAGCCCGGAGGTAAGTGAGTTGGCCAGTTTCAGCACGGCCTCCGACAGGTAATCTTCATTATTTATCATCTTCTTCAGCTGCTCGATGCGGGTTCTTCTCAGGGTGGTAACGTCGGTTTTACCGCCGGATGTTTTGCTTCGTTGACTTATTATCTGAACATTATTCATAGTATACAACTTCAAGAATGAAATGCACCCTCGACATACGTCAGTTTATCTCCGTCCATGCTTGCGACATCGAACCGTACGTTGTGACTGTACAAACTGTTTTTATGTATGTAGAACCGTGCGGATTCAATAATATTCCGTATTTTTTTTCGTGTTATAGATTCCAGGCCCGAACCGTACGCACTGCCGCTTCTAGACCTGACTTCGACAAATATAAGCGTTTCATTTTTCAGTGCTATAATATCTATTTCTCTGTGTCCGCATTGATAATTTGTGTCCAGTATTTTGTACCCCAGCTTTCGGAGATATAACGCAACTCTTCTCTCCAGAACGCGCCCCGCCTGCACCTTATTCATTCAGTATCTGCCTCAAGTAATCCCTTGAAAGCGGTTTTTTAATGAATATCAATGTGTCCTCCTGCAGATCTACAACCCGCTCATCCTTTATTTTTTCACCAAGCTCGTCGACCAGCACAGATACTTTCGGGCGCAGGGGGAGCTCTGGGTTTGCGCTGATTACCCTGCCGATCACATTATTATTGAGCTGAACAATACTCCCGACCGGGTATATTGCCATATTCGAGAGAAATATTTTTACGATATACGGATCGTATTTACGGTTGGACTCACTGAGAATATTCTTCATCGCGTTGTATGAGAGGTGGCTTTCACGATAACTCCTCTCCTTGGTCATTGCGACAAACACGTCACATATTGAAACTATTCGCGCATATTCCGCAATATCGCTTCCCTTTGTTTTACGCGGATAGCCGCTCCCGTCAAAAGCCTCATGATGTTGAAGCGCAATTGTTGCTATTTCGCTGGTTAGTTCGAGTTCCTTGGTAATGATTCTATATCCGTATAGAGGATGTGTTTTAATTCTGTTATACTCATCAGGAGTAAGAGAGCCTTTCTTGTCGGTTATATAATTTGGAACCCGTACCATACCGATATCATGAAGGAGGGCCCCCACGCCGAGGTTAACAAGCCGGTGATCCCCGTATCCCAGAGTAATTCCTGTAATAATTGCAAGAAATGCGACGCTCACAGCAAGTGTGTAGATATACACACCCTCGCTCTCACCCATACTCACCGTTATAGCCTTATTCCTGTCCTTTTTTATTTTTTCAATCAGGGTGTCGACAGAATCGAAAATTATCTTTTTATCATAACCGACTCCGTTTCGAACCTTTTCGAAAATGTCCTCGACGAGTGCAACAAGGTCGTCATATATTTCCCCGAGATCTTTTTGTGCTGCAGCTTCACCTTCTTCTCCGTCCATCATTTTTGTCAGTTTATCAACCTTGTCTTTCAGGGAGGCTTTTTGTCCTGCAGGTTCCTCCCCCTGCCTGACAAGATTACCGGCTGTCTCGACCTCTTCTATGCCCCACTTGACAAGACGTTTTATATCTTCTTCCTTGAGGGGTACCATAGGGGCAACAAGAATATTGTTCATATCTATGTATACCGCTTTGTCGAACACCATACCGGGCTTCAACTCGTCAACCCTGAGTTTATTCATGCCGTCCACCAATTTTCAGTTTATACACAAAGGCAAGAAGCTGCGCAATAACTTCATACAATTCCTCAGGAATGTACTCTCCCACATCGAACTGCATAAGGCTCTCGGTAAGAAAAGCATCCTGCTCAATATGTATACCGTTCTGCCGTGCTATTTTAAGGATCTGTGCTGCGATGTTCCTCTCCCCCTTAGCAACAATTTTGGGCGCGGAATCATCTTTACGGTATTTCAATGCGACTGCACGTGGTTTTCCCATATCACATCTTTATATCGATTTTTTTATAAAAACCGGTGTCTCCCTGACCAAACGGGACCATCTGCACCGTTATTTTTTTATTGTAGTACAGCGACTTAAGGCCGTTTACCAATGAATTCATATGCTTTTCGACCTCTCTCTTAACAGTTAAACTGTTTGTCGATATACTACAGTGAATGGCCTCATAATCTATTAAACCCGTAAATATTATTTTTCTTTCATCTCCGAGATCAACAGTGAGGATAAATCCGTTTTCCCCGTTTTCCCCACCGCCTGTAATCCTTAATTCAGTGCAGGACCTTTTTTCTCGAAGTACAACAGGCAACAATAGATAAAAAGATTGTGCATTGCACATATTACTCAGATTCTGCAGGGTATAAAACTCAGCAGCGTCACTGAAGCGAGCCAAAAATCGGTAGTTATGCAGTCTTTTTACCGCATTTTTTAAAGAATCTTTGATATGCCTCTTTTCCTCCGTAACGAGGACTGCCGCTCTTTTAAAAAAATTATCGGAATTAATCATTTTTTGAATAAATGATTTTTTTGTCATAAGAAGACGGGCAATACTGTCATCCGCTTTGAAAAATCCTCTCTTTTCCAGGTCCTTGACGAACTTCAATTCAAGCCTGGGATAAAGTTTTTTGATTTGAGCTATAAAAAGCCTGCTCTGCGGCATTCCGACAAACCGCGCGTGATGGGACGCTCCCCTGAACTCAACGAGAAAATCATGTGTATTGATTTTGCTGATTACCCGAACGCGAAGAAGTTCTCCAGGTTTAAGCCTCTGTATAGCGGCCGTTTCGGCTACTGCTGTTTTTTTAATCTCCATCTGGCGTCCGCCTCGCGAACTGGTTTAAATGAAAGTCTATGCAACCTCGTCGGTCCATATTTCTGAAGCGCATTCCGGTGCAGAGTCGTACCGTATCCCTTATGCCGTCCAAATTCGTATTCCGGATACTGTTTACCATACTCGATCATAATTGTGTCCCGGTATACTTTGGCTACAATACTTGCGGCAGCGATAGAAACACTCCGTTGATCTCCCCGCACTATTGAAAGAGAACTAATTGAAATATCGTATAGTTTTACTGCATCGATTAATAAAAAGTCAGGAACGATGGACATCTGTGCAATCGCCTGTTTCATGGCATGTATTGTAGCCTGATAGACGTTGATTCGATCAATAGTCCGATGGTCAACACAGCCGACGCCCATGCATACAGCAGTTTCAGTAATCAGTTTGTTTAATTCGTTTCGTTTACGAGCAGTAAGCCTTTTGGAATCATCGATGCCGGGAGGTATATTCTCAGGGTCAAGTATCACGCAGGCTGCTACAACCGGACCGGCGAGCGCGCCCCTTCCCGCCTCATCTATGCCTGCTATTCTTCTATAACCGGCGGTGGCAGCTTTTATTTCGAAGGCGCATATTTCAGGATTGTCAAATTGATATCGCAAGGGTTCCTACCGGACATATATATCCGCTGGAACGGCGGATTTTACAGTAGCGGCTTCACCTGGGCTGCTTTCCCTACCCTGTCTCTTAGATAGTACAGTTTCGCCCGCTTTACCTTTCCCCGCCGGACAACGTCGATTTTCTCAATGCGCGGAGAATTGAGTGGAAACACCCGTTCCACGCCTATTCCGTAGGATTCACGTCGCACGCGAAATGTCCGCCGGGCCCCACTATTCTGCACTCCTATTACATATCCTTCAAATATCTGTACTCTTTCTCTCTTCCCTTCGATGATCTTAACATGCACCTTGACAAGATCGCCAATATGGAAAGGTAGTTTATCAAATTTTACATATTCCTTCTCAATTTCATCAACTGCATTCATTATCCAGCTCCTCTTTTATTTCCTGTAATAATTTTCTATACAATTCCGGCAGATCGGCCTTTGTCAAAAGTCCGGGTCTCCGTTTCAGTGTATTTAGCAGCCTTCTTTTAATTTTCCACTTTTCAATTTCCGCATGATGCCCTGAAAGAAGCACGTCCGGAACCCTCATGCCTCTGTATTCTGCAGGCCGTGTATACTGTTCAAACTCGAGCAGACCGGTTGAATCAAAGCTCTCTTCAAGAGCAGACTCCCGGTTTCCGAGCGATTCTTCCAGCTCCCTTGTAATCGAATCTATCACAGCTGCTGCGGCTATCTCTCCACCGGTCAGAATATAGTCACCAATCGACAGCTCGTCATCGACGAAATTCTCCACGACCCGTTGATCGATACCCTCGTAATGACCGCAAATAAGGGTAATCGTTTTTTCATTCACTAGTTCTCTCACAACAGCCTGAGAATAGACCCTTCCCATGGGCGAAAGGTAAATAACCCTCCCCCTTTTCTCTATGCTCTCCAGGGCTCTGAAAAGAGGATCCGGTGTAAGCAGCATCCCCCGCCCACCGCCGAACGGATAATCATCAACCTTTTTATGCTTGTCTCTGCTGAAGGCACGAATGTCAATCGTATGTATGCCGATAATTCCCCTTTTAAACGATCTGCCGACTATACTCTCTTTCACAAAACAGCTGAATACATCGGGGAAAAGAGTGAGCACATTAAACTGATTCACCCGCCTTTCCGCCTCTTCTGTGTAACTTCGAACAAGTTAGTTGTGATACCCGGTCCCGGGGGGATGTATCCCGGGGGGATGTATCCCGGGGGGATGTATCCTGCCAGGGATTGGCCGCAAAGCCGCCATTTCTACGTTACTTTGATTAAGATATTTCTAACACTCGACCGCGAAGTGACTCCGTCACTTTTTATAACAATCCATCGACCATCCGGATAACGATCTCTTTCTTTGCAATATCTATTTCTTTTACTACATCACTGATCGCCGGGATGAGAAACTCTCCGTTTTCGGAGTTTTGAGATCGCACAAAATATACGTCGTTGCTGCCTGCATTCTGAATGTCGAATACCCTGCCGAGCAGCTTGCCCTCCAGTGTTATCACGCTGCAGCCTAAAATATCATAGTAGTAGTAGCTATCCTCTTCAATCTTTACCGCATTTTCCCGGTCGATATATAGAAATTTCCCACGGAGCGCGTCTACATCATTCCGTTCGTCGTATCCCTTGAGCTTCAACTGGGCGTACCCACTCATCAAACGAACAGCCTCAACATCAAATTTTAAAAAACTCCTATCCCGCCTCAGGAATATGAATTCGAGATCCCTGAACCTGTCCAGGCGGTCAGTGATGGGCAGGACCTTTATCTCACCATGCACGCCGAAGGGGCGCAGGACCTTTCCGATGATCAGGTAGTCAGTCCTCATGGTTTCTTTCTTATCACCTGTTTTCATTCAGACCCGGAGATCAGTACCAGAAAACCCGGCAGGAAGATGCATTTCAAGACTGGAGTATAACATGGGATATATCTTAAATAAGAGAACCTGAATTGGAATACCCAGGAATACTCAGCCCAGTATATCCAGGCTGATCCTTTTTCCGGACTTTGCAATGGCTGCATTCAGAATGGTTCGAATCGCTTTGGCTATTCTTCCGTTTTTTCCGATTACCTTGCCTATATCCGAGGATGCAACTTTCAATTCAAATATCGTTGATTTCTCACCCTCGACAACGTGAATTTCAACTTCATCAGGTTCATCGACCAATGCCTTGATGATATACAAGAGGAATTCCTTCTCTCTCATTCGATTCTTCCTCCCCCCTGCAGGTAATGTGCAATTACTGTTCCTATTTTAACTGAATTCCCTTTTTATTCATCAGAACTTTAACAGTATGGGATGGCCTTGCGCCTTTACCGATCCATTTCCTGATCTTCTCTTCATTAAGCGCGACTTCACCTTCGCCCGTTTCTAGGGGGTGGTACATACCGAGGTTATCCAAATATGCCCCATCGCGTTTTTTTCTCGAATCCATGGCCACCACTCTGTAATAGGGGCGCTTTTTTGTTCCCATTCGCGTTAAACGGATCTTCACACTCACAAATGTGCTCCTCCTGATTTTTCAGATATACGGTCCGATAAGTTCGGCTGAACAACCCGCATCACATAATATAAACCCGCATTACCTGCTGTGTAAATAAGAAAAGAAATACGAATTACACTGAAAGGCCCTGCATCAGCGATGAAATAGAACCGCCCTTCATACCACCTCCCTTCTTGAACCGTTTCATCATTTTTTTCATCGCCTCAAAATTTTTCAGAAGCCTGTTGACCTCGTATACAGATGTTCCGCTCCCCAGTGCAACCCTCTTTCTTCTGCTTCCATTCATAACCTTGTAGTGAGCCCGCTCGTGTAGCGTCATGCTGCTGATTATCGCCTCTGCGTGCTTCAATTCGCGCGGATCAACCTGAAGATTTGCCTTCTTTGAAATACCGGGAATCATCCCGAGAATATTTTCAAGAGGCCCCATACTCTGCAGCTTTTTAAGCTGATCAAGAAAATCGTTCAGATCAAAGGTGTCTTTCTTGATTTTCTTTTCAAGCTTTTTAGCCTTATCAAGATCAAAATCACCCTGTACCTTTTCAACAAGTGAAACAATATCACCCCTGTTCAGTATCCTGCCGGCAATTCTCTCGGGGTAAAAACGCTCGAAATCTTCTACCTTCTCACCGGTTCCGATAAACTTAATAAATTTTCCGGTTATAAATGACATGGAAAGCGCAGCGCCGCCACGTGCATCGGAGTCCATGCGTGAAAGTATCAACCCTGTGATACCAAGACGTTCATCAAACCCCTTCGCAACGGTGACTGCAACCTGTCCTGTTGCGGCATCGGCGACAAGAAGTATTTCATCGGGAGAAACTGCGTGCTTTATCTCTCCAAGTTCATTCATCATCTCTTCATCAATTTCCAACCGTCCAGCAGTATCGATAACGACCGCACCGAATCCCTGCTCTTTTGCATACGCAACTGCATTGGCGCAGATTGATATCGGTTTATCATCCGGTTCGATAAAAGTCTCATAACCGCTTCTGTCAGCAAGAAGCCTGAGTTGTTCGATTGCCGCAGGTCTGTAAATATCCGCTGCAACGATAAGAGGTTTTTTATTGAAGTTTTTCCCCAGATGGCGTGCGAGTTTGACTGCAGTCGTTGTTTTTCCCGACCCCTGGAGGCCGCAGAGCATTAGAATCGAAAGCCCACCGCTTCGGACTGCAAGTTCCTTCGCATCTTCCCCTAGTATTTTGACGAGATAATCATGAACGATTTTTGTAAACTGCTGCACAGGAGTGACGCTCTTTAACACCTTCTCTCCAAGAGCCTCTACAGTGACACCGTCAATGAACTCTTTCACCACCTTATAGTTCACATCCGCTTCGAGAAGGGCTAATTTGATATCACGAAGGCCTTCTTTGACATTGCCTTCGTTCAAACTTCCCCATCCCTTTACCTTTTTCAGGATCTGCGAAAGCCTGTCACCGAGAGATTGAAGCATTGTACTGCCTCCCGTTTTATATAAAAATAACGGTGTATGAAAAAACCGGGCCGTCAGTCCGAATCAAGAAGATAAAAGAAGCATCCGGACATGTCAAACGATTTTATCGAGATGATATAGCCGTAACGATAACGGAAGAACATGTGACGCACTTTCCAGAAAGGGACAGTTGAGCGGTTACAGGAAGGTAACTTTCAGCGGTAGTTGTAAAAATTTTTTTCGAAAAATCGAACCCGTTCCAAAGAACGCATCCTGTACCGGGAGGTCTCGAAGGTATCGACCAGTTTCCTGTAGTAACGATAGGCCTTTTCTATATTTTTCCGCGGCCCGGGTTGGTCGTAAATCGAAGCAGTTCGAAAAAGTATTTCGTCGTTTACGAGGCCATGTGCAATACCTTCCTCATACGTATCGAGCGCATCCTCATATCTGCCATTCTGATAATATATATTCCCCAGCTTCTCGAGTATTTCGATATCATTTTGATCTGTTTCGTATGCCTTTTTGTAAGAGAGTCCGGCGTTTTGCAAATCACCGGTGATCGAATATATCTCAGCCTTCTTCAGATACACGTTCTTCTGCAGTGTCTTTGGTACTCCGGTCAGGGTATCCAGATTCTGCAGCGCTTTGTCATACTCTTTCTGCTCCATGTAAATATCAGCGAGTGCCATCCTGGCCGCTGCAGAATACCTGCATACCGAACAGGAGGAAAGATACTTCGTCAGTTTTTCGGTGGCAATACGGTATTCATTGTTCTTAACTGCTTTAACGGCGTCCCTGTAAAGGTCGTTTTCATCCTGTGTCGGCACTTCAACCGTCTGACTGTTTTTATCGATATAATACACCTTGTTTTTTAAAAGCGGCTGTTTTTCCGCCTGTTTCTCCCCGGGTTTACTATCAGCCCCACTTTTTTTACTTTCCCTGGCGGCTGATTTCCCCTGGCCCTTCGATACTGCGGTTTCGTTTACCTGCTTCTTCACCCCGGATTCTTTCTCCCCGCCGCCCTCCTCCTTCTGCCCTCTGGATACTGCCTGTCCGCTCCCTTCTCCCCCTCTTAAACCTGGAACTGCCTTATCGCCTTTCTCTTCTCCAATCGCCGGCGCTGTCTTGCCCACAGCAACCACATGTACCGTTACATATACGTCTGCATTGAGATGGCTGAAAAGCAGATAGGAAGCCCCCTCACGAAGTGGCGCAATCAGAAAGACGGTTCGGTCTGTTTTAATGGTTCTCAATCTAAAGGAAAGACTGTTGCGCTGGTACCTGTTTAAGTACCATCCCTTTCCCTCGAGAGTTATTCGAAAATCGTTCTTTAACGAAACCGTGATATCTCTATTCGTTTCTCCACTGCTGATAAAAAAATCACTGTTGTCGGCAAAAAGCGGGGTCAGAAAAAAGATGGGCAGGGATGTTAAAATAAGCAGTTTTATCATGTGTACATACGTAAAACGCATACGTATACCATCCATGCTATTCAGCGATCCGATTTTCAGGGTTCGATGATATCTTCGCTGTCGGTCAGAATATCCATCTCCTCGCCTTTGAAAATAAAAGGTTTGACATCCACCGAAAGCCCCTTTTCGCTGAACAGATCAGAGAGCTTACCGGGATCCATTTCCGTGTTGTTCAGAATAGTTAAGTACCTGTCATTGTACAGTATGAAACCGGATGAATCCGTGTTTTTTGGAATAATGGGGTCTGGGATCGGAATCTCTCCAACACCTCCGGAGAACCCTCCGACCTCTGAGGACAACCGCTCTTCCTGAAACGTTCGGCGAGAAGCTTTTTTAGCTTTTTGTCTCGTACCTGCAATGAAGCCGATTGCGGCTGAAAGAACAATCACGCCAAGTGCACCGATGACGATGATGCGTGTATTCTCCCGCAGGGGTGACAAAACTTCATTCCACTGCATTTTCAACCATCTCCAGCGAAACTATCTTCGAGACGCCGGCTTGTTCGGATGTAATCCCGTAGATAACGTCAGCGAACTCAATGGTCCTTCTGTTATGGGTGATTATTATGAATTGCGTCGTATCGGTAAACTCCTTCAGCAGCTTGAGGAATCTGATAATATTCTCTTCATCGAGGTCATGATCGACCTCGTCAAGCAAGCAGAATGGGCTCGGTTTGACCATAAAAATGGAAAATAGAAGAGATACCGCTGTAAGGCTTTTTTCCCCACCCGAAAGAAGAGATCTTTTTTTCAGGGACTTCCCGGGTGGGCATGCCATTATCTCAATGCCCGTTTCAAAGATATTCGCCTCATTCGTAAGAAAAAGTTCGGTTCTGCCGCCGCTGAACAACCGTTGAAAAATATTGTTGAAATCAACCTTGATTCTTGAAAAGCTCTCCATGAATAGTTCTTTCGATGACGTAAGTGTATTGGCGACGATTCCATGAAGGTCATTTTTTGCCTTCTCGAGGTCCTCCCGCTGGTCCGTAAGATACTCGAACCTCTTCTTCACCTCGCTGAATTCCTCAATAGCAAGCATATTCACCTGGCCCAATGCCTCTATCCGGCTTCTAACAGATTCGCGTTTTTCCTGTACATTTACACGATCCAGGGCCGTTTCCGGTTCGTACAGATCGAGGGACACACTATAACGGTCCCTGAAACTTTCACACAAGGTCTCGATCTTTGATGACAGTTCTGCGCTTTTGATTTCCAGGCTTTCTATGTCACTGGAAATCTTCGCCTTTTTATCCTGAAGTGTCTCCAGTCTGGTTTCATCCTTTGTAACCGCGGCAAGAAGTTCATCTATGCGTCTGTTCTGCGTTCTGGTTTGCTCGTGAAGTTTCGACTTATCCGCTTCAACCTTCTCAAGCTCCCGGTCGAGAGCATCGATATCGCCATGGAATCCTTTTTTACGCTCTTTCAGGGATTTTAAATCAAACGCAATATCCTGAAGAGTCTCCTCACTCCGTTCAATCTCGATTCGGAGTTGATTTATGTTTTCGGCATGATGATATGCCTTTTCTCTGTTTCTGGCCAGGTCCAGCCGTATGTCGTTCGCAATTCCCTCGAACTTCTCCTTTTTATCTCGAATTCTCTTGAGCTCATCATCGATTCGTGCATTGTCCCCACGTAAGATCTCGGTCCTGTTGTGCAGTTCGTCAATTGAATCCTCGATCTGTTCCTTCTTGGAATGCTGGCTCTCTTTACCGAAAAGCACATGGCTCAACTCATCCTGAATATCAGTAACGTTGTCTATATCGGACTTTAGCTCATTCAGCTGTTGTTGAGCGGCTTCTGTCTCCTCCTGCAAAGAACCAACGAGTATATCGAAAGAGGATCGGCCGCCTGCGTACTCCAGGTCTTTCAGCTTTGTCACATGATGCCTCAGGATGGTCTGCAGTTTCTGAAACGCTCGATCAATTCTTATAAGAAGATCATTTTTTCTCTTCTCATTCCCGACAAGTCCGAGCTTCGCAGTATCGATTTCTTCAAGCAGTTTATTGATAACCCCCTTCAGTTCACTTCTCAGACTCAGGAGTTCTGTTTCAACGGCGTTTATCTTTCCATTATTTTGCACCGCTTCTTCAGTATTTTTCTGTATCGACACCTCCAGCTTTTTTATCTCTTCTGTATATCCTGTAAGTTTCTCGTCCTGCGATAGAATCAGCGCGTCAAGCTCCTCCTTCTGTTTTTCCAGCTGTTTCAATCGCCCGACAAGACCATCTTTCCTTTCACGCGACTGCTGCATGAGCTGTTCTTTTTTTGCCATCTCTGTGTCTATTTCCTGCATTCTTTCGGTAATGTGAGCAATTCTCAGGCTGATGGTTTCAAGCTCGGCTTCATGCTTATAGATCTCATTCTTCACTTCAGAAATTTCAGATTCCAGGCTACGAACCTTCTCAATATTGTTCTTGATAACATCGTTCAGATTGTTTATCTTGCTGTCATGCTCCGTTTTCAAACCGGTCATTAACGTATGCTTTGTCCTGTTGTTATTCAGAACCCTGTTCAGTTCCTGAACCCGCATGTAATTGTAGGCGGTTTCAATCTCAACCTCCTCTTTCCTCAGCGACCTGTATGCAACAGCTTTTTGCGCCTGTGTCTCAAGGTTTTTATACTCCTTTTCAACTTCACTGATGATAAGGTTGAGCCTGATGAGGTTTTCATCTGCGGCCGACAGCTTTTTATACGATTCCCTGATACGGTTTTTATACCGGGTTATTCCCGCAGCTTCTTCAAAGATGATCATCCTCTCTTCAGGTTTATTGCTGAGAATAAGGTCTATATTACCCTGTTCCATTATCGAATATGCAGTTTTTCCTATACCCGTGTCCGCGAAAAGGTCGTGAATATCCTTAAGCCGCACATTATTTTTATTAATGAAGAATTCGCTCTCGCCGGATCTGTACAGCCTCCTCCGCACTTCAACCTCGGAGTATTCGATGGGGAGAAGGTTATCGTCGTTCACGATGGTAATTCCAACTTCAGCCATTCCGAGCGGTTTTCTTTCTTCTGATCCTGAAAAAATAATATCTTCCATGATTTCACCGCGCAGAGAACGGGCGTTCGACTCTCCAAGAACCCATCGGATGGCGTCGACAATATTGCTCTTCCCGCACCCGTTCGGGCCGACTATGACCGTAACTCCTGGTTTAAACTCGAGTCTCGTTTTATCGGCGAAAGTTTTAAATCCATGGATATCAATGCGTTTGAGAAACAATACATTCTCCGTATATATAGAGGTCTCTGGAAAAAAAAGCAAATTCTTCACTGTTGCAGGAACAGAAAATTGAGAGTAACAGGGGTTGTGTCCGCTCACCGGCGGTATTACGTGCCTGCCGTATAATCATCCCGGTAAATTATTTGATCATTCGTCAGTACATCGATTTTTTTACCCATCGTTTCAAGTTTGAGCCGGGCGAGCTCCTGATCCTGTTCTACGGGAATATCGTGTACCCGCAGATCGAGATTTTTACCCTCCCGCGCACATCTGATGAGTGAAAGGAACTGATTTGCAAAGCTCATATCCATAACTTCTGACGGATGGCCTTCCGCAGCCGCCAGATTAACGAGTCTTCCCTTGGCAAGCACAAAGATTTTACGTCCATCTGTGAGCGTATACTCCTCGTTATTCGGTCTTACCTCTTTTTTTTCTTTTGATAGCTCCTGCAGATCATCCAGGTTGATTTCCACATCGTAGTGGCCGGTATTGCATACAACAGCACCGTCTTTCATCTTTTCAAAATGCCGTCCGACGATCACATCCTTCATACCCGTTGCGGTAATGAAAATATCACCGATTGCCGCAGCTTCATCCATAGGCATGACTTCGAATCCGTCGAGCACTGCTTTCAGTGCCTGTGTGGGACGAATTTCAGCCACAATTACATGGCTCCCCATACCCCGTGCTCTGAATGCCGTTCCTCTGCCGCAGTGTCCGTATCCCGCGACAACGAACTTCTTGCCGGCAAGCAGTATTGATGTGGCGCGTAAGATACCGTCTATCGACGATTGCCCGGTGCCATACACATTGTCAAAATCCCATTTCGTCTCGGCATCGTTGACCGCAATCACCGGATACAAAAGAGCGCCGGCCTTCTCCATAGCGCGCAGCCGATGCACCCCGGTTGTCGTTTCCTCGGTTCCCGCTATGATCTCTTTTGCGAGATCCCTATGTTTCTGATGTATCGTGTTTATGAGGTCGGCTCCGTCGTCAAGCGTCAGCGTAGGCTTGATTTCAATCGTTTTTTCGATTGCCCAGTAAAACTCCTCAACTGTCATTCCATGCCATGCAAATATCGGAAAACCCTCGACAGCGAGTGCGGCAGCGATATCGTCCTTTGTAGAGAGGGGGTTGCATCCTGACCATGAAACTTCCGCTCCGGCAATGACAAGTGTTTTAACGAGCACTGCAGTCTCCTTGGTTACATGGAGACACCCTGCTATTCTCTGCCCTTTCAGCGGCTTCTGACTGCTAAACTTATCTCTCAAATACATGAGCACAGGCATTCTTGATTCTGCCCACTCTATATGCATTTTGCCCCTGTCCGCCAAACTCGTATCTTTTACTTTGTATTCCATTGCTTCCCCTTACTGTATTATTTCGTTAATAATAACGAAAAATCCGCCCAATGTCGAATAGATAAAGTCTCTTCTAAGTTGCTTTTATCAAGATATATTTGATACTAAGTCCCGCCAGGGATCGGCCACGAAGTCGCCACGTCTGAGTTGCTTCAATCAAGATATCTTTAATACTAAGTCCCGGCAGGGATCGGCCGCGAAGTCGCCGCTTTTAATTTAGCTCCGGTTCAAGCGGACCCGCTAACTCCTTTACGAAGAAGAGCACACCGGGGAGCGTGGGCATGAAACTCGAGGGGACCCAGATGTCCGGACCGTATTTCAGGGTAACCCACAGGCTCATGCCCTGCCAGAGCATACCGCGGCCAAAGGCTCCGTCCGCACCGCCTATCGCATAATCAGCCTTGAGAAAAAGTCCCGGGCCGATAGTGTTCGCCCGTGCAGGAACGAGCGTTGTCCTGCTCTTGAAACTGGTAATTGCGTTCTGCTCTATTGTCAGTGGGTGGAGTTTTGCCGCAATGCGGTGTGTCTGCGCCTTCCACTCGTTTTCGGATGAAAACTCACCGGCGAAATGCGGCTCCCAGAACGCAATATGGAAAACCCTCCCTATACCGTAGACCACAACGAGTTTCGCGCCCGTATCCTGTAAATCCGATATCTGCTCATGATACTGCGGGAGGCTCTCGCTGGTGGCAAAGTGACGCTGTTTTTCCGGTACAGTTAACTTGCCGAGCGGATCGTAGAGCGCATGCTCCATTGCGTACTGGAAAGCGCCTGAATTTGTCTTCGGCAGGGTATTTCCTTCAGAATCGCTCCACTCATCCATGTTGAACCCATGCACATGCCCGCAGTCAACATTCCACTTCTGTATAAAGAACACGACCCATCTGTACATACCCATCGGGCCGACCGGCAGTATAAATACAATCTCCCTTCCTTCATCCTTTGCCTTTTTAATCTCGAGCGCTATTTCATGGCCCATCATCATATCGAAATCGGCAACGGTATCGCATGGCACGACGGAGTAATTATTATGCCACCACTTCTCTCTTTTGAGGATTGCATCGGGTTTGTGACTGCAGCATTTGTCGATTTTCGCGAGATCCCACTCTTTTGGAAAGAAATCCTCGAGTAGTGAATCCTTGATTGTGGACAACAGGGTAATAGCCATAAGAGCCTCCTGAATGTTTGGTATTGTTTATGTCCTGGTGTGTACTATCAGTGTACCATGATTGACAGTTTTCGAAACAATTATTTTTCTGAAGGGCCTGTCTTGTGGGCCTGACAACAGATAGGCCGAATACTGTATCTGTTTTTCAGCCTGCATAAGGACTGTTCGATGATGAGTTCGGTCACGAGTATCCTGTGATCACCTTTTCGATTGCATCCGCAATCTGCCCCATATCCTCCTCCGAACAGGTCGGAAAGGCGAAACAGGTAAATGTGTGCGCTTCGTGCCACCGAGCGTTCGGTACTTCTACACCGCTGTAATCTACACTCTCCGGGTCTGTATACTCTTTCGAGGTGAACGGAAATCCCGATCTTCCGAATGCCCTCTTTTCGATGAATGCCTTCTCCGTATGGCACTGCGGCCAGAACACCTTCCAGCACGGCGCACCCTCAGCTGCGGCTGCCTCAACGAACTGCTTTATATCGCATCTCATGTTTTCTATATCAAGTGAAAATGCAAGTACATACCAGCCGTTGATCGCAAGACGGTCGGCCATGTTATAGTCCTTTCCGGAATAAATGATGGAGACAAACAAATATCCAGGAAAAACAATACCCTGGATTCAAGCTTTCGTAAACATCCTTTTTATCGTAATTTTTCCCCATAAAAATGCAATGGAAACAGCTATAACGTTGCCGGTGATTATTCCCCAGAACACCCCGACGAGCCCGAAACCGAGGACAATGCCAAAAATATAGGAAGAAACAACCTGCAGTATAACCGTTCTCAAGATGGTAACGGCAAAAGAACGCTCCCCCTTTCCGATTCCCTGAAACATCGCCGAGGTGAGCATGCCGAACGGGATCGTGGGATAGAGGGGCGCCATCCAGCGCAGGAACCTGATCAGATCCGGGGCGATGACTTTTGCATCCTGAGAATAGGTAAAAATACGGGAAAGCGGTACCGCAAAGATAAAGCTGGAAACAGCTACGGTCAGCTCTATCAGCACCCCTATCTTTACCGCATAGAGAAACCCCGATTTCAACTTTTGCGGATTTTTTTCTCCGAATGCAGCGCCGGTTACGGCCGTTACCCCGGTCGCTACGCCCATCAGTGGAATCGTTCCCATCGAAACGATTCTCCAGCCGGATGTGAAAACCGCAATGCCGTTTGTGCCACTTGCCTTGATGATAATGGCATTAAGCAGATACATCGATATTGACATTGAAATCATCGACAGGGATGCCGGAATACCGACCCGCAAGACCTCGCCGATTATCGAGCTGTCTGGTCTGAAATCCCTGACTCGCATTGTTACGTAGGTATTTCTTTTCATGAAAAGCCAGTAGAATAAAATAACAGCAGTAGATGCCATCGAAACAACCGTTGCCCATGCAGCACCCACCACACCGAGTTTCAGCACATAGATGAAAATAGGATCAAGTATAATATTGAGAAATGTGCCGAATATAATTGCATACATCGACCTCTTTGCATCCCCTTCTGAACGCAAAATGTTGTTGCCCATGTTGGCGAAGAACAAAAACAGTGCGCCGCCGAAAACTATTCTGGAATATCCTGATGCCATTTCGTTTACGGAACCGCGTACCCCCATTATTTCATAAATATTTTCAAGAAAAGGGATAAACGGCAGACTGAAGATGAGCCCCATGCCGACAGTCAGAAGCAATGTGTGCACTGCAGTGTTGTCGGCGGCTATCCTGTCCTTTGCTCCGATTTTTCTTGAGACCGCAGACCCGCCGCCAATGCCGATTCCATTTGAAAATCCCATGAGAAACATCATAAATGGGAAAAAAAGTCCGACAGCAGCGAGCGCATCTGCACCGAGCCCTGATACCCATATCGCGTCAACGAGATTGTACATACCCTGCACGAACATAGCGATCATCATCGGGCCCGAAAGTTTCAAAATCGCCTTTTTCGGATCACCACGCAACGTTTTCACACCCCTTGTTACCTTTTCCTGTGTGTCCATGTGATAGGTTCCTTTCGATTTTCCAGGTTCAGCCGGCTGAAAGCGATCATCCGGGTAGATTTTTTTATAACCGAATATTGTTTCATCAATGCCCGGTAGTGATTTCCTCACCAAGATACCCCTGAGCATTCCTTGCCATTCTCCTGAGATAGTTGAGAGCCTCTTCTTTTTCCCGTCCATTAAAGCCGTTTGAAAGAATCACGGTCCAGCCTTTAAATGTCTTATCAATATAATCTTTAATTTTTAATCCCTTGTCCGTGACAACTAGCCTGTATACCCTGTTGTCACTTTTAAGCCGCTGTCTTCGAATATATCCGGTACGCTCGAGCTTTTTTATGGAACGGGTAACCGTTCCCTTGTCGAGACTGAGAATGTGGGTCATTTCAACCTGGGTTATGCCGCGATGTGCGTATATGAGGTGCAGCAGTTTCACCTGCCCTGCTCCAAGCCCATACTCCTTGAACTGCTTTTCCATATATATGTTGGTGTAGCGGTAAAGGATAGATATCCAGCGCCCGAATGAATCGGTTATTTTTCCGTTCATTGTATATTCCTCTGTCATTTCTAATTATCAGCAAAGTTAAAATAAAATTTAAAATTTTGTCACAGGCTTGAGTGATTCGGCAGAACTAGAGTATTTTTCTACTGTTTTTTCAGGCTGATGGCTCCCTGCCGGTTGAAAATATTCCGGAAATTCCGCTAGTTTTTTAATAGTTGTCTATGCAACCGTTGCATATGCAACTAAATATTATTTCCTATTTTCCCAAGGTCAAGAAACTTTTTTAAAATCATGTGGCTGGAAATTGCCGTGTCGGGAGGCGTGTTCCCAATTATAATAACGAAGGGGATTGTTTTATTTACTCTGTTTCCTTATTTTTCAGTCAATTAACGAATTTTGTTTACCTATATCTCATATTTTTCATCCACAGGCATTGACTTTTTACAGCGTCTCTTTATTGTTACTAGTGAATCAGCCCGAGAGCACTTACGCTCCATCATCCGTGAGCACGCTCTGGTCGGATATCTGAATGAGGTCAAATAGGGATAAACTATGAAAAAAATGTTATTTATTCTTTCGAGCCTATCGATGCTGTTTTTCGTTGCTTCAGGGTGTGCCTATCACCTGAATTACATGATTTTGAGCCGGGGCGCTGCAGCTTCCGTTTCCAGACCGGCCGTAGCGACCTTCACTGTGGAGCCTCTACCGGAGAGCAAGAACATGAACCGGATCGTAGAATCTAACCTGATCGACCTTACGCACAAGAGCCTGCAGGCCAATGGCTGGAAAGAAGTTCCTGCCGCACAGGCGGATTACATATTCCAGGTAAGCTACACACTGACGACCGACGAAGAGGTTTTCAGACACCTGCAGTATCTGTACGGTCCTGGGGGCATATATTCTCGGCGGAGGAAACCGCATTTTTTCACATCAACGATCGTTATCACTGTCCTGGAACACAATACCCGCAGTGTATGGACCGGTATGGGCACCATTACCCAGACGAATGACGATATTTTGCTGGTCGCACGTTACATAGTCCCTTCTCTCGTCTCAAAGTTCCCAGAACAGGGCCGCTGGAAGATACACAAGAAAATACACCTGTACAGCAGTACATCGGTGCAGGCCGAATAAGGCTGCGCTGAAAAATATGGGTTTCTAAGCAGGTAATACAGAAGCAGGGAGAACATGAGATACTGTGGTAGGCACAGGATACCGTTATCGGGGCCGAAGCTGAGGCGACCACGTAAAGATATCGAGTGAGAAGAGAAGAAACAGATGTGCCAAGATGAGCTTGATCGCAATACGATTGAGGGGAAGTTTGGTCAGGGCAAGAGAAGGTTCAGGTTGGGATGCATACGAGGGAAGCTGGCAGAGACGAGTGGTTCGATGATCGCGTTGGTCAGACAGGACTTTTTCAGGAAACCCTAAGTACCTCTTATGAGGTGCTTATTTACATAATAAATAATTGCTTAATAGATAATTGGGCGATATTGGGCTTGAACCAATGACCTCCTGCTTGTAAGGCAGGCGCTCTCCCAGCTGAGCTAATCGCCCGATAAAAAAGTTAGACACAGGTGAAACTCGATCAAAATAAATATTCCGACGCCTTCCCTTATATCAAAAGTGAAAATATTAAAATCATCCTCGTATGTCAATAAAAAGTGGCGTATGCCCCTGGCGGGACAGAGTATCACAAATTACTTGTTCGAAGTTACTTAGAAGCGGATTACATCCCCGGGGATACATCCCCTTGGGACCGATCCTTTACAGGACCAGATATCATAAAGTAACTTCGCGAGAAGTTAATTAGAAGATTGAGCATCAGAGTTCCGTTCGCTTATCAGGCGGAGACCGTTGAGCGTGAGCTGCTGATCGATTACATCGATCATATCGGTCAGGGGTGCAATGATGCTGCTCGACCCCCCCGTTGCAACGACGATCGCCTTCTCATTGAGCTCTTCGCGTATACAGCAGATCATACGCTCCACGAGCCCGATATACCCGAAAATCAATCCCGACTGCATTGAATGCACCGTATTCGTTCCGATAGCCCGGGACGGCGGCACAAGGCGCACGCGGGGAAGTTGTGCCGTTTTTGCCGAAAGAGCATCGGATGCGACTTCGATGCCGGGTGCAATTGCAACTCCCAGGAACTCCCCTTTTGAAGACACCGCGCTGAATGTCGTCGCTGTGCCGAAGTCGACTATGATGCATGGACCTTGTACCCGATGATACGCGGCCACCGCATCGGCAACGAGATCGGCCCCAAGTTCAGACGGGTTGTCGATTCGAATACTCATACCGGTTTTGACGCCGGGTCCGATTATCAGCGGCTCAACCCCGACATACTGATCGAACAAATTATTAAAAATCGTTTTGAGGCGGGGAACCACGCTCGCTATAGCGACCCTGCATACATCCTCAAGTGAAAAACCCCGGTCTGCAAGCAGTGATTTGAACAGAATAGCATACTCGTCGGACATCTTTTCATGTACTGTGCGGATGCGCCAGTTGCCCTTCCACTTGTTCTCGTGCCACAATCCGAAAACCAGATTCGTATTCCCTATATCGATACAAAGAAGCATGTTACTCTCCTTTCAACGAGATGTGCTTTAACAACACCTGATGAATGAGATGCGGTTATCCGTACGATTTGCACCGTATATACGTAAACAGACCTCTCGCCAGATCCTTAAACGCTCGACCCTCCCCTCCTTGTTTCAATCCGCCTCCACGAGGCAATGACCGCAGTCGTGAGAACAGCGGAGAGTACCGCTTCCGGAAGGCCGTTCGCTACAGCGATGGTGCCGATCAGCTTCCACGGGAGATACCTGTACAGACCCAGGACCCCGAGCACGAGCACGGTGTTGGTGAGCGAGCCTGCTATCCCGGCGCCGACAAACGCAGGGATTTCGCGAAAATTGCGAACAGCCCTGTAAACGAGCCATGCAACCGGCCCGATGAAAAGCCTTGGCAGAATCGACACAATAGGATTGACAAACCATACGTCCGCAGGTCCGGTCGGTGCTATGGCCGCCTGGATGAGGCTGAATATTCCGAAAATAAAGCCGGTGGCAAGCCCCACTATGGGACCCTCCAGCACCGCGCCGATAATCACCGGAACATGCATAATGGTGAGAGATGCTCCGGAGAAGTATGGTATGAACCCAAGACGTGTTGCACCGAGAAAAATCGAGATTCCTCCCATGACACCGGCAATGACGATCTTCCGTAATTTTTTATCCATATATTTTCCCTCCTGAGTTTAATTACTGCATAGAATCGCTACACGCGCGTATTGAAAATACGCCATACAAAAGCATCAATATTGAACAGTCCGGCTGTCACTAAACCTCCTATAATGATGATTCCCACAACAAGAGCAATGTAATCGCGCCTTTCGGCGCGCAGATTAATGAGATTGGTACGCCCGCGGCCGCCTGTATAGCAGCGTGCCTCCATTGCCTCGACGAGCCGGTACGCGTGCTTCAGACTCTGCACAAAAAGCGGTATAAAAAGAGGAAACATCCTCCTCATCCGTTTGATAAAACCCATCCTCCTGCCAATGCCGAAATCAGCTCCCCGGGACGCCTGGGCCTTCATGAGTTTTTCAGCTTCTTCTGCAAGTATGGGAATGAAGCGGAGGGAGATATTGACAACGAGTGCGAGCTCGTGGGCCGGAAACCGCAGCCTCTGCAAGGGCCTGAGCAGATGTTCGATACCGTGCAGGAGCTGGGTTGTCGTCGTTGTGTATGAGAACAGGCTCAATCCTAGCATGATAACACTGAAGCGTAAGATCAGGAGACTGCCTGAGATGAGGCCCTGGCCAGTAACAATCAATATCCTCCATTGCCAGAGAACATTCGGAGACTCATGAAACCGGGGCACGGTGAATATTTGAATCAGCGCAAGAAACACAAGATAGGGTAGCATTTTTCCCAGCGTTATGAATGCGAGTCGTGCCTGTACCCGTGAAACGAGAAGGCCGCACCATATAAGAAAAAAGATCAACCCGAGTCCGAGAAGGCTGTTTCCCGAGACAGCCGCACCGATCAGAAGGACACCGATGACAATTTTCACGCGGGGATCGATTCGATGAAAAAAGGAATTGGTGGCCACGTACTGCCCGATACCGAGCTTTATAGAGACGGTAAAATCAGATCTTCCTGCCATGCAAAATCCCCTGTATCGACTGTACGGCCTGTTTCACCCGAACGACGCCCGGTGGTATCTCAAAACCCTCTTTTTTAAGAAAACGGGTTATTTCAACCGCCGTCGGTATGCCAAGACCGTATTTTTTAAGCAGCCCGTACGATGAAAAAACCTCTGCAGTACTGCCGTGAAGCAAAACTTGTCCGGAAACGAGCACGTAAACACGGTCGGCCAGTTCGGCTATATCTTCCATGGTATGGGAAACTATTACCATCGACCTGCCGGCACGAGAAAGCCATTTCCCGAGCACCTCCATGAGATGCCTCCGCCCCTGTGGATCGATACCTGCGGTCGGTTCGTCGAGCACGAGCACTTCGGGTTCCATTGATAGAACACCTGCAAGTGCGGCACGCCGTTTTTCTCCTCCGCTGAGATCTTCGGTTATGCGATCCTTGAATGAAAAAGGAAGGCCGACCATGTCCATTGCGTATTGAACACGCTCCCGCACCTCTGCTTTTGATAAACCGAGGTTTCGTGGTCCGAATGCAATATCATCACCGACATATCGTTCGAAGAGCTGATCTTCCGGATTCTGGAATAAAAGAGCCACCTTCTGTCGCACCGTGCGCATATCGATTGATGGGTCCGAAAGATTCAAACCCAAAACAACCACATCCCCGTACCCCGCTCCCCTGGGGCGGATTAGACCGTTCATATGCTGAAGCAGGGTCGATTTCCCGGAACCTGCCGGTCCGATGATGCCTATCGTTTCTTCCCTTTCAATCCTGAGATCGACTCCTTTCAGAGATGGTACTTCCATCGCAGTGCCGGGAAAATAGGCATGGAACAGCCTCTTCACGTCAATGGCAACACCCGAACCTGCCACCTGTCCTCCTCATAAATCCGACCTATTGCCGCGGTCGAAGCTATTGGTTTATAAACTCCACTCAACCGGATACAAGCAGGCTGATTACCGATTTGAAGCATGCGGTATAAAAACAACGTTCAACCGGACACGAACCGCCTTCAAAACCTGATTACACCGCATCTTTTTGTGTGTACCGCTTTATCGTATTAAGCAATTTGGAAACAGTGAGAACATCAACAGGGAACCCATCTACTGTTCGAGCGACCTCGCGTGCGATTTGAGATACAACAGGCAGATCGAGTCCGTACTGCCGAAGATCAATTCCTGAACTAAAAACCGACCTGGGGTTCCCGTCAAACACGATTCGTCCTCCTGAGAGCCCAACGATGCGCCGGGCACGTACCGCTTCCTCCATGCTGTGTGTTGCGGTTATAAGGGTGATGCCTCCCGCGTGAAGTCTCTCTACTGTTTGAATCAACCGTTCGCATGCCCCGGGGTCGAGCATGGATGTTGCCTCGTCGAGAAGCAGGTATCGCGGTTTCAATGCGAGGGCCGATGCAATTGCAAGCAGTTGTTTCTGGCCTGAAGAGAGCATATGGGACGCCCTCTTTCTCATATCACCGAGCCCGACCGTTTCGAGTGCCCAGGACACCCTCTCATACAGTTCTTTTTCGGGTACACCGATGTTTTCAGGCCCGAATGCGACATCCTCTTCGACGATAGTACCAACAATCTGTGAGTCGGGTACCTGGAATACCATACCGACTTCTCTTCTGATGTCATGTATGTTTTTAGGAATCCTGGTATCGCGTCCTGAAATCATCACACTTCCCTTCACGGGTAAAAGCAGTGCATTAAGATGCTTGAGAAGCGTCGATTTCCCCGAACCGTTCGATCCCACAACGGCCACGTATTCGCCCTCATAAATGTCCATAGAAATGTCAAAAAGCGAATAGTCAGGAAAAGATACCTTTTTCCCGACGTCGGTTTTATAGGAGTGATAGACATTCGTCAGGCTGATAAACGCATCTTTTGCGTAGTTCACGGTATCTCCGGGATACTGGCTGATTAAACGCCGGGGCAGGTATTACGTATGGTGGGAGTCGCTATTTTTTTCGGAAAAAAGCGCGATGCCCCGATTGTCCCGGTCGTTTCAGATCCAAGCAACCGATTTTTATATGGTGCGGTATATTTGTTATCCGAACGCTTCGCATCCGGATAATGCTGAGCCTTGCATTTCAATGATACACAGGCTCTGCATTAAAAATGCATACCCCGAAGGAACGAAGTCAAGAAAAAGGAGTATGGCGCCATCAGTATGAATTATGCTGCGGCAAGGAAGCATGCGGTGCACTTGACTCCACCGACAGGCATGTACAATAGATGGGAAGCGGTATGTTCTCAATATCGGCTCTACCTGGAGTACTGTCCTGACGCGAAGTGACCCAACAACAGGTGCTACCCGTATATCTTCGACTTTTTGTGACGTGATGTATAATAAAACGCTCCTGCCATGAGACTCAATCCGGTGATAAAGATTATCGCGATGAGAATTGGCATGAAGATAGGGCCGCTCGATTCAAACCGCTGTCCAACGAACCAGGGAAAAAACATACCACCGACTCCACCGCCGACAAGAAACCAGCTCGTCACGCGACCGGTTATATCCATGTTTCTTTCTGCATAGTTAATGGTCGTCGGAAAAAGTGAGGCAATCGAAAGGCCCATGAGCGCCGTCCCACCCCATACGACATACCGGGAATGCGGCCAGAGTAGAAGAAAAGCTGCCGTCGTAATGCAGCCCGCCAGGTCGATGATGATCATGGTCTTTGGCTTCAGGCGTATTGCTATCAGAACAGAAAACATACGACCCAGTGTAAGTGCGCCCCAGTACGCAGAGGTCAGATACGCGGCTCCGGCTTTTCCGGCAATATTGAGTGAAACGGCAAAGGAATATATCCAGCTCCCGTAACTGATTTCCGCACCGACGTGAAGGAAGAAAAAGAGGGAAAGAAAAACAACGAGCACCCGGTCTTCACCGATAGCATGTTCATTTTGCGAAAGCCTGATTTTCG
>Ga0307426_1000222_pt1 | contig 38056 bp, 29 predicted proteins | sample SalMarWE160340MG_FD_202165 | JGI IMG/M metagenome (GOLD analysis project Ga0307426, IMG submission 202165) | Salt marsh sediment microbial communities from the Plum Island Ecosystem LTER, Massachusetts, United States - WE1603-40 | ecosystem: Environmental > Aquatic > Marine > Intertidal zone >... | reverse complement strand
ATAGACAACGCGATAGCCGGTCACGGGCATCCGGCAGGTAGCTGGCCTCAAAGCGGTATTTCTTCCAGGCCAGGTAAAATATGGAAATTAGACGATGGTGGAAGATGTTCAGAAAAGCGGCCAGGCTTTGATCCCTTTTCCAAATTCTCTCAATAATTAGCTCGGTGTACCAGTGAGGCAAGACGCCGGCCGGCCCGATCAGGCCCATAAAGGTTACTTCCATTTGGGCTGGTCCGCCGTCTTCGCTCTGCTCAAGTTTGGAGATGTCGCTGCCGGGAAAAGCCAAACTGGGTTTGACGGAAAAGCGCACGGCTTCCTTATCCGGCTCCAAGGTCTTCCCCAGGGTACTTCTTTCGGGAAATAGAGATTCCAGCAAGCTGACGGCCTTGAAAAAAGAAAATTTGTAATGCTCCTCAAAAAGACGGTCCTTTAGAGAAGTGCCTGATTGCCGCTTCTTGGCATCCACTTTTTCAAAAATTCCTTTTGCTGGATGGTTTTAACGACCATTTGCGAGAAGGAGTTGACCGAAACGTACTGGGCCAGAAATCTTTCCAGGATGCTCGCAAACAAATACAGTCCGGTCCCCACAAATTTATCCTCGTCCAACTCGACGGTGACTTGAACACCGCGGCTAAAGGACTGCCCGATGCGCTTGGTAACATGTCGGGAACTCAACGAAACGATTCCATCTATTTGCTGGCGGGTTGAAGGTGAGTTGTCAAAATCGTAAAGTTTCAGAATTTCCTTGAGGGCCGTTTCTCCGCCCTGCACCAGCGACATGTAGTTGAGGGACAAATGCGATATCAGGCGCCACTGGAGCTCCCCGCCCAGGAACGGCCGGCGGGTCGGCGTCGGTTTGATCAAACAGTTGATGTGGGCAACCGGCGCTTCAACTTCCAGGTCAAAATCACCGGCCGGGTCGCCGAAGGGTAAACGGGCCGGGAGATCGCGATTGGTGCAGGTGGTGTGAACCGTTAAGATCTCCACTCCGGGATCCAGCGGTTTGAAGTCCGGTCCGGTAAAGGCAAGATAAACCTCCGTGCCGCCGACTTCGCTGCTGGGTGACGCCCGGCGCTGCAAATGCCAGAATGCGAGGCGTTCATTGAAATCTAGTTTTTCCAGATGATGCCGAATGGAATAGAAAGGTTTGTATTCCATTTCTTTGCCGGGAGACCCCATGGCCGTTGCCTTAACCTGATCGACGCTGAATACTTCGGTGGCATGCGGCCGGCGAACGTCCGCCACCACCTGATACTCGGTTTTACGCTGTTCCACCCGAATGGGTTCGGCGATGCGTTTGAACAGGTTCACCGCCGGCGATGCGTTCAGCATGAACGTATCTTCATCGACCACCAAATTAGGCTTGGCGGAACGCTGCAGGTTTATCCAGATCCGGAGGGTGTCGGTGGGGGCGATCTGCATGACTTTTTTCAACCCGCAGAGATCGAAAAATAGGAATTTTTCCGGAAAGCAAAAATATTCGAAAAGCAAACTGTAGCCCGGAAACGACCGCTGAGGGTATGGCAGCATGCGTTCATTCGGATCGAATCCCACCGGTTTGATATTGTCGGACCCGACTTTAACTGTTTGGCTTTTACCCCGGCTGTCGACCGATTCAAAAATGATCTCAGCGACATTGTTAAGCAGGAGTTCATAGAGATGAAAGACATGCTGGGAGGGACCGTTGAGAAAAAAGCGCAGGGTTTCCCACCCCAGCTGGGAAAATTTTAATTTATTAAAGGTTTTTAGTTCCAGAAAAATCGCCTGGATTGCACCGCTGGTGAGATCCATCGGATCGCGCAGTCCGCCGGAAACCACCTCGATCGGCCACAGCATCACCGGTTGCGTGGTGATGAACTGGCAGGGTGCACCCCTCACCGGTTTGGAATAAAGCTTTGCCCGACTGTCAATACGATAGCCGCTTTCGGGCACATTCTGCCGGACCGGTTCAAATTTGACGATCGACATGGACGGAATCGGATTGATATAATGCGGATAGAGAATGTTGAAAAGAGATTCCGTTATCTGGGGAAAATCGTCATCTATTTTTTTCTGTATCCGGCCGCTGATAAAAGCAAATGCTTCGATCAGCCGTTCGGTATGCGGGTCTTCACAGCGGTCGGGTTCAAGGAGAAGTCGACCGGCAATTTTGGGGTAGGTTCGGGCGAATTCCGCCGCCATCGCACGGATGTAGGTCAGTTCGCGTTCATAGTATTGCAGTAGCTGATCATCCATAGTTATTTTTTGATCTTAAAGTCTCCCCGGCTGACATCAAAATAGGTATCAAAGATTACCGGTTCGGTGATAGGTTCCATAATCAGCATGGCGGTGATTCTGAACCGCAGGTCCCGTGCATTCTGTCCCGCTGCCTCTATCTGGACGGTGACGTTCTTCAAACGCGGTTCAAAGCGGGAGATCGTTCGTTCAATGACCTGGCGCAGCTGCTGTTTGACCATCGGGCTGGCCGGGTTCTTCATGGTGAAGTCCTGTAAGCCATACATAAACAGGGAGTTATGGACCTCATGATATTCCGGCGGCGGCACCAGGATTTGCCGCCGGGTATTGAGAAGTTTTTCAAGATCCCTGACGACGGCATCCTTGATTTGCCGAACCGAAAGGCGGTCCCGGACAGGCTCGCTGGCGACCCTGGGGTCAGAATCCAGCAGCCTGTCCAGGATGGACGCCTGTGCGTTAAGGTTTTTTTCAATCATTTCGGTTCATTCTTCGCAATGTCAAATCCGAAAGGCAGCACCGAGTCCCCGCTGCCGTCCGGCTTCTGCGGCGTATATTCATATTGGAAATTGCCGAAGTTGATTGAGATGTTTTCCGTCAGCCGGTCCTCGCCGCCCGACCCCCCGGTGGAAATCGAGGAGATCAGGCAGTTTTTCATGGTGAGCTTGATGTATTCCAGGGGCTTCTCACCGGCCTTGCGGACCGTCAGCAGGGCTGATTTTATATGCTGCCCGACGGAAACCGCTTTGAGCAGGGCATGCGAGGATTTGTCGACATATTTGGTGACGCTGATATCCTGAAAATTGGCCTTGCCGGCCCCGCTCCCGCCTCCGACGTGCGTGGTACCGCTCTGTGAAGCACCCCAGCTCCAGGCGAGCACATCGATCTCGTCCTTGTGCTTGTGGTCGGCGGCCTCCCCTTTTATACCTTCCAATTTTAGAAACATATCGACTGCCATGGCAGTACCTCCTTTCTTAATGGAAACCCAATGGTTTCCTGTTATAGTGTCTCGTGTTCTTGTTTAGCTTATTTGCCGTACTATTTCTCGTTCGTTTTTGTACGCCGCTTTTACCTCCTTTCCAAACCTGGTGTATGATAATAATTGGGCCGTCTTAGGCCGCTGGAGGCGGCAGATCGGCCACCAGCCTCAGCGAAATGGTCAGTTCGTCCAACTGGTAATGGGGCTTTAAAAACGCCACCGCCCGATAGACTCCCGGTTTTCCCGGAACTTCGGTGACATCCACCCGCGCTTCACGCAGTGGGTATTTGGCCTTCATCTCCTGGCCGGCATCATCGTCGCCGAGGGTGTAGTTGTTGATCCAGCGATTGAGAAAGTCTTCCGCATTTTTGCGGGTCATGAAGCTGCCGATCTTGTCGCGCATAATGGATTTCAAGTAATGGGCAAACCGAGAGACCGCCAGGATGTATTGCAGCTGGGAAGACAGCCGGGCATTGGCATTTGCTGAATCCGTATCGTAAACCTTGGGTTTATTGGCGGTCTGGGTGCTGAAAAAGGCGGCGTAGTCCGTGTCCTTGCAGTGCACCAGCGGAATCAATCCCAGATCAGCCAGTTCTTTCTCGCGCCGGTCGGTGATCGCGATCTCGGTCGGACACTTGAGGGCCACATCGCCCTCGTCGGTTTTAAAGGTGTGGGCCGGCAGCCCTTCCACCAGGCCGCCGCCTTCCACGCCCCGGATCGCAGCGCACCAGTGATATTTGGCAAAGGCATCGGTGAGCCGGGTACCCAGGGCATAAGCCGCATTACCCCACAGGTATTTGCTGTGATCGGCACCATCCACTTCTTCTTCGAATTCAAACGCTTCGACCGGAACATTGTCCTTGCCGTAGGGAAGCCGCATCAGGATATGCGGCAGTGCCAGGCCGACGTAGCGGGAATCTTCCGATTCGCGAAACGACCGCCATTTGACGTATTCGGTGCGCTGAAAGATCTTGGACATGTCGCGCGGTTCACCAAGCTGGGTGAAACTATCGAAACCCAGTAGCTCCGGCGCCGCCGCAGCAATGAAAGGCGCATGCGCGGCCGCAGCGACCTGGGACATTTTTTCGATAAAAGACATGTCCTGGGGATGGTTGCTGATTGCATAGTCGCCGATCAGGGCGCCGTAGGCGGAACCGCCAAAAGTGCCGAACTCGGATTCATAGATCTTTTTAAAGAGAGTCGACTGGTCAAACTCGGCGGCTTTCTCCAAATCCTTCAGCAGATCCTTTTTGCTGGCATTCATGACCCTGATTTTCATGCTCTCACCGGTTTCACTTTGCATGACCAGATAGTTCAGACCCCGCCAGGAGCCTTCCAGTTTCTGAAAGTCTTCGTGGTGCATAATTTCGTTGAGCTGGTCGGAGAGGAGTTTGTCGATCTGGCTGATGCGGTTGTTGATCGTGGCCTCCGTATCCTTTGCCACCACCATGGCGCCATCCATAATCTGGCTGACAAACTCACTGAGAAGATCTTTCGCGCCCGCCCGTTGGCTCTCGTCGAGCGCCATTTTGCCTTCATCGATGATCTGATCCAGCAGGGTTAATTCTTCCTGGACCGCTTCTGCCTGAGCGGCCTCGGATTTTGGCTGTTGTTCGTTTTCGGCCATCGTCATTCTCCTTTATTTTATTCTTCTTTTTGAGTTTCGTCGCCTTCCGCGGCGGATTTTTCCACCCCGGCATCCTTGGCCAGCTGTTCAATCTTTTCCGTGCTGGTCATCACCTCCTGCAGCAGTTCTTCCAATTTGTCATTGCCGTCCATCTTGCTGAGCAGATCGGAAAGCCGTTGCCGGGTTTCTACCAGTTTGCGCAATGGATCCACCTGGTTCGCGATACGCTCGGGATGAAAATCCGCCATGGATTTAAATTTGAGCTCAACCGCCAATTTGGTGTCGTCATTCGTCAGTTTGTTATCCACGCGATAGGCCAGTCGGGGACTCATTCCCTCCAGCACCCGATCGAAATTATCACGGTCGATTTCAATAAATTTACGATCCTTCATCTTCGGCAGGGGTTTATCGGGTTTGCCGGACAAATCGGCCAGCACGCCGACGACGAAAGGTATCTCTTTCATTTCAATGGCATCACCGATTTCCACGTCATAAGTAATGTGGACTCGTGGTGCTCTGACCCTGTCAATTTTGTGTTGTATACTTTCAGGCATTTTTTACTCCTTTCTCTAAAATTTACTGTTTATACAGCATGGCTTTGGTGACATCCAGCGTACACATTTTGCGAAAAAGCTCCTCGGCTCGGCTGGGATCATCAGAGGCATCTCCCGCCGTCAGGCATTTATACAAGGCTTCGAGCACATCCGCGATCCAGTTAGGTGCTTCCCAGCGTTCGAGGTTCAGTTCTTCAATCAGCGCATAGAGTTCTTCCAGGATCGGCTTGGCAAGATCGGATCGATCAGCCTTCAGGCACAACCTGGCCATCAGCAGCCGGTATCGGTTCCGCTGCCTGACGGAGGGCGCCGTCGAGGCGGCAACCAGCAACTGCTGCACCCCGGCTTTGATGCCGGAAGCATTCAGCAACTGATTGGCCTTCTGCCACAGGGCTGTCTCGTGGGCAGCTGAATCGGTGATGGTGCCGGCCGACATGGAATCCATGGGTATGGATTCGCCAATTCGGGCCTCGTCCGAGACAAACCCGGTACTCGCGGCAGCCGAATTTTCATAAACGCCATCGTCTGTTTCGGCAGGTGCTGCAGGTTCTTCGGGTGCGTCGGGTTCATCGGGTTCAAGCTCTCTCTTTTCTTTCAAAATTTTTGAAACCAGTTGGTTGCAGTCCTCAAGAGATTTGCGCAGCTCCGCCAGCCTGGGAGCATCGTTTCCGAATTTTTCATCAGAAAGCTGTTCGAGGGTGGCAAACTCCTCGCTGCATTTCGTGACGTCCGCCGCCAGGCTCTCGTAAAATGCTCTGGACGATGCGGCCAAAGCAGCGTCGAAATCTTCAGCCGTCACTTTGCCTTCCGCCACCAGTTCGGCCCGTGTTTCGGCTTTGGCGGCATCCCCCTCATATCCGACCCGGCGGGATTCTTCCCACTGCAGCCACGAGTATCCCGCCCTGGCATTGCTGTCGGTCAGGGGGATTTGTTTGATCCGCGACCACAGGGAATTATTCAAAAATTCAAGGCGGCCGACCCTGAAATCCAGGTCATCATCCTCGATTTCCGGATAAACCGATTCCCAGAAATTTTCAAGAAAACCGCGCAGGACTTTAAGACCGGTTAACAGGCCTTCAAATCCTTCCGTGATCGTGAGCGCTTCCGTCAGCCAGGCGGCAATCTGCAGATCCTTGGTCCGATTCACCAGCGCATCCGAACACAGGGCAATGACGGTTTCCCAATCGGCACTTTTAATATCCCGCTGCCAGTCCCCACGGTCAAGCGCATCATCGGCGCGTCGTGCCTCTGCAATTTGGTCATACAAAATGTAGCGCAGATCCTCACCGGCCGGATTGTCATCCGCAATGGGAGTCAAAATGCCGACAAGATCAATTTCCACTCTCATCTTTTTTCTCCGCCTCAAAAGAATTAAAGACCGCCTCCCGAATTTCCAGGATACCGACATCTTCGTTTCCCACCTGAAAGACATGCTGGCCGATGCCCTGATGAATGCCCGGACCCAGTTCCGCCCAATCGGTCAAACGTCCGAGCTTCAGGCGGTCATCTTCGTGCCGAAAGGATTCAGGGTACAGCACCGGCAAAAAGCAGTTGAGGGTCAGCCCCTCCCGGGTGGTCACCTGGGCGGAGGCCCACAGAAGATCCAGCAGGGTTTGCGGCTCCGGCAGGGACAGCTCCCGCAATTCCTCGAAAGGCAGCCAGACATAACGCTCATGGACAAAAGCTTCCAGAAAACAGGTCAGGCGCGTGTCGGTCTCACTGAATCCAGTGAATTCTTTACCGTTTAGGGTACCGGAAATCTCGGCGCAGCGGGCGTTTATTTCACTTAATGTGGTTTCAGCCGCTTCAAATTCTTGATTTATCAGTTTTTGCCAGGCGGAATGATACTGTTGAAAATAGGCCGGGGTTTTCGGCAGGAAAGAGGGATTGCGTTGGTTTTGGAACACCTCGATGCGTTCGGTTTCCGCCTGGATCAGATTCAGGTAAACCTGCACCCCGGTTTCGCGGTTGGCATCCTGGGTGGTGATGACCTCCAATTGCCGCCGGGCCTTATCCCATTCCCCGGTGTAGGCCTGAACCTGAAATAACAGGGTGCGGCTGTTCAGATCAGCCGGTGAAGACTTGAGTTTTTCCACCAATTGACTGCGAGCTTCTGAGAGATTGCCGGCTTTGATGAGGTCTTTGACGTCCATTATAACCATCCTTTGTATGTGGGATTACCTTCAAGTAATCGGTTGCGATAACGAAACCTCCGCGCAAGATGACCACAGCAGGTGAAAATCGTTCGGCCGCAGCGGCCTTTTAAACAGTATCAGGCAGCTTTTTTCAGGAATACCGCCCATAAAAACCGCGTTCGGCGCACGCGGCAGGCGTTTTTTCAACACCGCCTGCAGCCCGGCGATTTGCGCGGGTGGATCGGCCTGGGAAACGTTTGTCAATGGAATTATTTCCAGCAGGGGATCCGTCCCGCCGGGCGTGGCAGGAAGCACCTTTGCCCGATCTCTCTCCGGTGACATGCCGAACGCGGCGGCAGCATTTCCCGGCAGCCCTCCAGCGGGATTTAATTCAAACCCATTGTTTGTCGGCACGGGCAGCATGTGAACCTCATTCTCCAGCTGGTTGAAATCCAGCTTGCGTTTGGTGGCCAGATATTCGATCTGCTGCCAGGTTTTATCCAGCACCAGCGGCAAAAGCTCCCAGTGAGCCTCCCAGCCTTTCAGCGGACCGGTTCCCAAAACTGTCAGCGGGAAAGATCGGCCGAAACTGTCACAGCTGTCCCGCATAACGCCGCAGATGATATGGCTGCGGCGGTTGCCCCCGGTCCAGAAGCGCCACGAATTGTTTGCAAATGCCGGTTTCCCGCCGGCCGACATTTGCTGGAAGCCGGCCGCCGCCCAACCGATCACCGCCTGCAGCAGCGGCTCCCGGGGGCCGATTTTCAGGAAGTCTTTGGCGGCCGGATGTTTGCCGTCGGCATACCAGATCCAACCGGCTTTTGGTTTTACTTTGCCCAGCATTGTGCGATCTTGAGCGGCACTCTCCCCGGGGCGGACCGCAACGTGGCGATGGCAGACCGGTGACCCGACAGCTCGTATTTGACGTTGATGTGTTGGATGCCGAGTCGCTTCAGGGCACCGGCCATGTCCGGAAAATCATCGGGATAAAATTTATGCGTACCGGTTGAAAAATCCTGCAAAAATTTGGCAAAGGCCAAAGGACCCGTGTATTTGCGGGTCAAAACCAGACTGCCGACTTCAATCTGAAAAAGTACATCCCCGCAATTTTGCGGAGACCAATTGAAGGTTTTGCGAATCGGATAGTTACGGTTGATCAGATTCTGGGTTTTATCGGCACATTGCAGCTCCAAGCGGGTGGCTTGGGGTTGAATGCGGGCTTCCGGGTTGGCGTCGGTAGGCAGCCCTTCGAGGGTGACGGCATAATTCCCCTTCACGGGCCTGGCATTCTGTGCACCCCTGCTTAAAAACGAAAGGAACGCCGGATCAAACGGGATACTCAGTCCCTGGACCTGTTTGGCGAAATAGCCCTTGCTCAGACTGCGTCCGATAAACGGCTGCGCGGGACCTTTGAGAAATTTGGTGGTATAGCCGTCCGCACCAAAGAGGATTTCGTTTAAGCTCATCTGGTCGGAAACTCCCTGGATTTCAACGAGCACATCATTTTCCCACAACGTTTGCAGGTGACAGGCCGCCTCACGGCAAATAAAGGTACCGAGATAATCCAGCGGCCCGGCCAGCAGCGGCCAAAAAAGATCCTGCCGGGTTCCCGCTGAAGCCAGGCCGGCTTTAAGACGGTTGAGTGCATTGCGGGCCAGGTAGACGGCCGAACCATCGGCTGGGGCACTCTCTTTAAACAGCTGGCCGGCCATTTGATAGGAAACCTCCTGAGATGCGGCCGCCGGCTCAAACTGGAGCAAAGCGTTCTGATAGTCATAAAGGGCCTTGCCGGCCGCCATCCGGCCGGCCAAACCGGTGCCTTCTTCAGCAAGACCCGCTTTTTTTTCGATCTGGCCGATCAGGTTTTTGCCCTTTTGGGCCGTTTTGCCCAAAATGCCTTTCTTCTCCGCAGCTTTTTCGCCGGCGGCCTGCGCTTTGGCGCCTTCAAAAGCATACAGCAGCTTCATCCAGGCCGAACGCTCGCCTGCGCCCGCATCCCCAAGTCCGTAAGGCCGCAATTCGTCTGCCATTTTATCCAGCAAGGCAAAATACGGTCCCTCGCGGGTCGGCATGCGGGCAGCCACCTGTTGCCAGGCGGTTCGGTCCTTGAGAAGCTCGGCACCACTCGGAAACCGGGCTGCAAAATTCTCCCACTCCCGAATGTATTCTGCCTGATACCAGCCTTCAAATTGCAGTCTTTTACTCGATAATATCAGCGGATCGACGAGGGCGCTTTCCGTTTCCTGTAGCAGGGAATCCATTTGCTTTTTACCGTCCAGGGTAAAAGCAGCCGCCACGAAAACTTCGGAAGGCTTGCTCAGATCACTGCCCCAGTAATCTTCCAGGCGAACGGGTTTCACGGAAGTGTGCTGATTCACCCAGAGGAGCAGCCAATTAAGAGTGGTATTCTCCAGGGAAAGGGTATGATTTAACCAGTCGCGCAGGGTGTTGAGTTCCCGGTTCAGACGGATTTCGTCGGTCTGCCAGACGAGGTTTTGCAGGTAGAGCGCCTCGTAGCGTTCGGCGATTTTATCCGATATATTCTGATGGCCGGCTGCCAGGGCAACCGCTTCAAAACCCGACCGGGGCATGGCATCGAGCTCTGTCAGGTCCGCCCCTTTCAGGCAGGCCTGTATCAGGTTGATCCGCCGCACGAGATGGGGCACGTACCGGGCAATGGCATCCATCGGAGTGGCGGCGGAAAAGTCGCCGATACGATAAGACATCTGCTTGTCAAAGTCGGTTTGAAACATCTCGTCGAAACGTTTGCAGAATCTGGCTTTGAGTTGCTGCTCCACATGGCGGCTCTGGTTGAGGCCGAATCGGGGAATCCACCAGTTGCGATTTTTGCGGCTGACCTTTAAAATGGCCTCGCGGTAACGATCCATAATGGATACGTCGGTGACGATTTCGCCCCGAAAAACGGGAGCGGTTTTAAACTCCATGGAAACATCCCGCAACGTCCAGAGGTTTTTAACAAATGAATAACTCAACAGCCCGCACACGGCGATGCCGACGGCTAACCAGGCCGTCAGACCGATATTCTTGGTAAGCCGGTTCCAATCCAACGCCCGCTGCGTAGGAACGAACAAACGGCGATCCTGCGGCAAAATACGGGCAAAAAAGTCGTGCAGAAAGAGGCCTTTGCTGGTGCCGGGCAGCACGTCTCTTTCGGCAATCAACCCGAGTTCTTTGAGAAAGTGCGAGTAGGGACTGCCCTCCTGCCTCCCGCTGCTGAAAAACAAACCGCGTAAAATGGGCGTTTCCTGATACGGATTTTCCTGAAACGCACCTCTGAAAAACGCAGCCAGCCCCGGCTTTAAACGTTCAAATTCCTCCGGGAAAAGCAGCAATGACGCCTCGATGTTCCGGCGGGCATCAGGGCCGGATGCGGGACGGTGAAAAATGAGCAGCCTGAGATCCCGCAGCCGTTCTCCGATGTAGTGAACGGTGCGATCCAGGAAGGCGGCGATATCATTTGAGAGATTGTGGTTCACCAGTCCCATGGGTTGGTCCAGGGTCTGGTCGGTGAGACGGCCGCAAAATGGATTCATGCCCTGGATCAGGTCACATTTGGTCACCAGGACGTAAATGGGAAATTTTGCTCCCAGCACCCGCATGAGCTCAGCCATTCGCCTCCGGATATTTTTGCCGTCCTCCTCCAGCGCTTCCGGTCCCGATTCCAGCAATTTGTCGGCCGCAATCGTGACCACCAGGCCGTTGAGGGGCTCCCGCTTGCGGAATTTAACCAGGAGGGCTAAAAATTTCTGCCATTCTTCCTTGTCACGGCCCTCATCCACCGGGACGGCATAGCGTCCGGCGGTGTCGATCAAAATGGCCTGCTCGAAAAACCACCAGTCGCAATTTCGCGTTCCGGATATTCCGGATGTCCGGCTGACCTCCGCAAAGGGGGAGGACAGGCGCGCGCTTTCAATGGCGGTCGTCTTACCGGAACCGCTTTCACCGATTACCAGATACCAGGGCAGGACATAAAGTGGGTTGCCGTATTTTTTCAAATGGGATTGCTTCAGGGCGGTCATGGCCTCTTTCCAGCGCTGCTGGAGTTCCTGATGATGCTCTTTTTCCCGAGCTCCCATTTGATTGACATAATAGTCGTCCTGATCGATCACCTGGTTGACAAAGTGCTGTTCCTGCCGCCGTTGCCAAAGCTTTCTAATTAAAATAAACCCCAGCCACATGCCCAGAATACCCGCCAGGATAAAAAGGCCCACCCACCACGGCCAACCGAGGCTCAGGGTCAGGCCGAAAACCAGCAAAAGTCCCAGCAGGATCCCTGTCAGGATGAGAACGAGTTTTAATATTTTGATCAAAAGTTGTTTCATCGGTCTAAAACAGACTTTCTCCAATGTGGCTGAGGATAAACGTGTAGATAACAAACAAGCCTGCAAAAAGCACCACCGGAACGCTGAAACCAATCAGGGTAGCGGTCGAGAAGCGTCGCCCCGACTTCCGCGCGCCGACTGCTTCCGATTCCATCGGATAGGCTTCCGGGAAGAAGTCTCCTTTTTCAAGACTGGGGATGCCGACGGAGGTTCCCGTCAGCACCTTCAGATTTGAGGTTTTAAGTTGATCCAGGAGATAATCATCGCCCTGGTGAATATAACGGCCTTTAAACCCCATGGCCAAACACAGGTAGTAGACTTCGCGCACATCTCTTTGATGAGGACCGATCATATTCAGACGTTCAAAAAACATTTCGCCGGCGTCGGCGGTCTGATAGTAAAGGCGCTGTAAAGATTCTTTCTGCCAGGCCTCTCTGTATTGCCAGTCGCTGCTTAAAATGGTTTCATCCACCCAGGCGACCACGGCAAACCGGGCGAGATCAAATTCATCCGGCGCAACTTCCGTGCGTTCCAGCCGGTTTTCAATATCCGACATCAGCCGCCTGATATCGGCCTTGATCTGGTCAAAAGCAGGCTGCCTGGCCGCAACACCCCTGTTGAAGTAGGCGACATAAGCGATCAGTTCCATAAAAAGATCCGTCAGACGCATGCTCAGGTTCTCCCCACGATCATTAACTCCACCGTTAAATCTTCAGGTGCCGTGTCCCAGTAAAGGGCCATGTTTTTGGCCTTTTGAATCTGGGACCATTGATCGGAATGATGATCGATTTTAAAATAGACGGCATTGGCCCGCCGCGGCAATTCCTGCGGGGCCTGCGGCAGATGCTCAAGCTTAATGCCCGGCAGGGCGCGGGCGATCAGCAGCGGCAGTGTCTCCCGTGAGCTTAATTTGGCGATGGTCTCCATCGAGGTAATGACCGTTTGCGGTTCCCCCTCGGTTTCAAATACCAGGTAAAATCGATTGCGGCCCTCGAACATCTGCGGCGTCATCTCCGTGGCAAAGTAGGTGCCGTCATAAGCCAGTTGAATCATGTATTCCGGGCCGGCGGTAATTTCATCCAGCAGGCGGGTAATCACTAACTGGGCCTGGTGGAAGCACTGCCACAAATTGCGGTGTTTATACTTGGGAAGCTGCTGGGTTTGGTTTTCGGTTCCTCCCATCACATTGACGTTGTCCGAAAACGAGGACAGCTCCCCGATCATCTGGCGCAACATCCCATAAACCCACCATGGGTGGATATGGCCGCTGTCCGTCATGTGGTGCAGCGCAGGGATATATCGGTTTAAAGATCTCAGCGCCAGCAGGTAAACCATATCCCGGGCACCGAACTCGGCGGTATGGATCCCTCTTGTCCGTTTGTAGGCTTCGAGCTGCGCGCCCCGTGCCGCAATTTGATCCCTGATTTCTTTAACAACTTTCATCAGTCGTCCGGAAGCGGAAAGCGTCAGACTGGGTGGAATGAATTGATCGGCAACGGTAATATCTTCACCGGATCGGGTGAGCTGACCCAGCGGTATCAGAAGGTAGTCACCCAGCTGATCGATTTCTGAATCCCAAAATACCTTCAACAGATAATACATGCGCCTGACCTGGGCGGTGGGACCTTCCTGGTGCACGTCCGGAGTTTCTTCGCTGTCGGAGGTCGTGACAAAACGGGTGGTTATTTCCGTCAAGTTTTCAAGATCCGGCAATACCTTGACATTCTCGCCGGTCGTGCTGTACTTGCGCAGGCCCAGAAAAACCGTCAGCGGCTTTTCCCCTTCGGTCCAGTCTTCTTCAAAGGAGCGGGCTTCGACCAGAGCGTTGCCGGGTATCGTCACGTGGGTTCGATCCGGCATTAAAAATTCACCGCCGGTCAGATTGAACGTCCGGTTCCCGAGGGCGGATTCCTGGATTTCCAACCGGCCGACACCCCAAAGATACGGCTGCACAAAGCGCTGATAGGGATCCAGCAGAGATTGAAAATACATATCCTGCTGCTGAAAGTGATGCGGCTGCAGCAGGAGGCCTTGATTCCAAAAAAGGGGGCGGTTCATATTCATTGGATTGTCTCTACATTTTCAATCTGTTGCGGTCCCAAAGAAATCTTGAGGTCTAATTCCCCGGGAACACCATATTTTTGGCGCAACCATCCCCGCCGTTTGATTTCCACCGGGATTTTCAAAAAGCGGGTGATCCTTTCTTTTTCAAGTGTAAAATATCCGGCAGCGATGCCGACATAGCGTGACCCTTCTGCCCGATCGAATGACTGGGAAAGTTGCTGGCCGGGTTGAACCGTCAACCGTTGAAAACCGGTGACGCTGGGGTCGAACACACTGCAGCTGAGCAGGAGATAAAGCCCGTCTTTATCGCCGGACAGCTGATTAAAGGCATTGGGATCTTTGAGCTGATATAGGCAAAGATGCAGCGTGTGAGGCAATCCGTCGTAGGCATTGAGTTGAGGATCGGCCTTCAGTGCCAATCGAATGGCATCTCTCTGATAACCCCATGTTTCGGGTTCAATCTCCGGCGTACTTTTTTGAGTTGCTCCTTTTTTAGAACCACATGAGAAGATAAAAACGAGGGCAAGAAGCACGAGCGCCAGTTTTACAAACGTTTTCAATGAGCACCTCCTTTGGTCGAATTATCGATTATTCTTCCCAGCCAAATCGTTCGGATTAATTAAGGCTGCCCAACGGCTGTTGAACCGATTCGCTACATAAGTTTCGGCCGGCAATTTTTTTCAAACTCTCTTTGCAGATCCTGCATAAAGCGACCCGACTCGTACCATTGCCGGCATTTTTTCATTTCCTGCACAAATACATCATATAATTCTGCTTTACGCAAGGGACCAAATTTGAGTCCGCTGCCGGCCTGCTGATTGATTTTTTCCGGATCCAACTCTTGTAAAATTTTGCCCACTATCTGGTTGGCGGCGTTTTTGGACGCCTGCTGGGCCAGCAAAAAGGCTTTGTTGATTTGACCCAGATAGCTCTCGAGAGACTGGGTTTGATCTTGACCTTCCAGGTGAAAACCAATGACCTGCCGGATGGTTTCATCCCCTCGATCTTTACCCAGCAAGGTGGAATCGATGACAGCAACGAGTCTGTTCAGGGCATCAAAGATCGTATTTAAAGACTCGGCCAACCGCTTCAGCAAATCGGCGGATGATAAATCGGCCGTGGTAACCCTGTCTCCCAGCACCAGTGAAAACAATCGTGCCAGAGCTTCATCCTCCGGGTACGCCCGGTCGGCTGAACCCGGCGCCGACGCATCGAATTGCGCGGTCAATTTCTCCAACAGGCCGACCTTCTCGGTGGCGGAAAGTGGCCCTAACTGCTCTTGCAGGTAAGCGACGATCCGCTCTTCCGCCTGCAGGGAATCCATTGAAAATATTTGCCGGATTTCATGGGCCAGATTTTCAAGAGAAATGGGATTACTCATCTCGAGAGCCTTTGTGTTTCTGCGGTCGCAATATAATGGTTTCAGTTAAAATATCGTCATCCTGCGAAGCGTCTTCTTTTCTCTCTCCTCCCATCTTGCGGTCGGTATTCCCGCTGTCCGGCTGCTGGTATGCCTTTGTCCGGTCGTCGTGAAGGGGTGTCGGCGCTGCCAAACCAGAACGACCCTTAGGGCGTCCACCCGGTGACAGCACGACCGTTTCCGGAAGATCATCCCTGCCCGTTTCGGAATTTATCGAATCGACGCGAGGTGGTGTCCCGCCAATTTTGCCCGGCGACAGGATTACGGTTTCCTGAATGAGTTCTTCATCGGGTGATTGGGCCTCGGGCTTTTGTGGATTGATTCGGTTTCCGGACGGCAGGATCAGTGTTTCTTCTTCTTCCGGCGGACGGTCGGATGATAAGGATGCTTCCGGCGGCCTACTCCGCGATAGTATCACCGTTTCGGCAAAATTTTGCGTTTCTTGCGGTCCGGATAAAATGACCGTTTCGGTTTCCTCTTCCGTGAGAGGTGTTTCAGGTGGCCGTATCTCCCGGCGCCATTTAAAAAGCAATCGGTTTAAAATATCCCCAATTGGGGAATCCTCAGATGGATATTGGATGGGAGTCGCGGCAGGTGCCTGTCCGAACAACTCTGTTTTAATATCCGTACCGAGGGTTTTATAATCCAGCCAGAACTCATCCGGAGACCATTTGCGCTCCGATTGGAAACTGCCGGCCAGAATGGCAGCGCCGATATCAAGTGATCTATTCCACAAGGCGTGCCAATTTTCTGCGACATGTTGTGCTTCCGGATACCAGAAAATATTTTCCGGCGCGAAAACCGTCCCAGGCCCCTGGGTCTGGATGATTTCCGAAAACACCCTGTGCTGAGCGTCGGGCGCCGATATATATTTATCCAGTTCGGCCCGAACCGTCTCAACGGATTGGCGCTCGTTGACCAATAGGGCATAGAACCAAATGATGCCCAAAAAATGTTGACCGTAAGCCGGCGGATATTTCGACAGGTGGGGCTGGCGGATCAAATCCGACCAAATATCCAAAATAGATATGTTGAAATTCCAGAATTGAGGCAGCAAACCGGCCTGATCCGCCAATCTGACCCATACGCGATCAAGAGAAAGCGAAGCATCGCAATAGAGGGCGCGATTGGAATCGGAAAAGAATTCTCCAATAAGTTCACCCAGAAACGAAAGCTTGAGATATAAAATTTCCAAAAAGCCTTTTTCGCTGTCGCTGCCGAACATATAGCCTGAATGCGTTGACCGCCTGTGCTCATACGTCTGCAAACAGTGCAGCCTGCCGCTTGCCTGTTTGCCGGACAGATTCGCTTTTAGAGCTTCGAATGAGGCACCGGAGATAAGCGCTAAAAAATCGGGCGCACTCAGGGTATCAGCCTCAAAAATAAGCATGTAAAATGGATAAAATGAATAGGGCACAATCCTGCTCATAACCCGATTATCGGTTCCATAACATGTGGTCAGTTCCGGGCATTTCAGACAGGGGAAATAGTCCAAAGATTCGGATTTTAAGATCAGATTTCCAAAGTCATTTACAAGATCCCGTCGGTCTTTTAAAGCGGCCGGATCGTTTCCCCGGCGAGAATAGTTGTAAAACTTTGTATTTCCTGATTCTTGCAGACATTTCGGGCAATACAGATATCTTCTCAAAGATGTCGTGTACGGTGTGAGATTTGATTCTGCCAGCAGCGTATCATCGCGACACAGTTGCAGAAAACCGCCACATTGCGGACACGGCGGGTGAAAATAGACATCTTTAAATGCGCAATAAAACAGGGGTTGAAACGGCGAGTACTCCCCATTTTTGGGGATTTGTTCGGCCAGCAGAATCGGATTTGAACCACCGGACTTAGATTTAGCAGAATAGAATTCAAATGTATTTTTCCAGCGCTGATCGATATCCGCGTTGGTGAGCGGCCACATCTCATCAGATACATGACGATAATCATCGGATTGCTGCAGAAGAAATACCCGTCTGATGTCACTATCAGCATCTGTTACGATTTTTGCTTCCAACAGACGTTCGAAAGGGGTAGATTCATTAATCAGTAAAAAAGGAAAAGGGGATTTTTCGAGATGGGAAGTCTCCCGGGAGCTAAAAGATATTTCCAGCCTAAAGTGATTTTCGCTGGACCCAAGATACGGCAACAACGATGGCGGCAATATATATTGCATTACAGATTTTATCCTTCCCACAAATCAGAACGCCATTAGCCATTAGATTGATAAAAATTCAATGCTCTAATAGATGCGGTAGTTTTCGATGCTTGAATTTGCGGGAGCGGCTTTTTCAAAAGAGAGCGTCTGATTCCCGCAGCAAATCGTGCCTTACGTTCTAATTTATCTTCGCAAAATATCAGCCATTGAAAGGTGCAGCAGACTACTTAGGAGTTCGGGAAAAAACAGCTATCAGAGAGATAGTGACTATTAATAATATTCAGCCGGATTTTGGATTGATTAAATTACTAAATTAATAAAATATTGCCTTGTAAAATATCTGAATCACCTTAATTATTTGTCGTAGCTTTGTCAAGGTTCTTCTTTATTTTACAGTTTCATGGGTATGGGTGTTGTAACGATAGCCGTCCGGGAATCTTAACCTTTCCACCTCCTTTATCGAAGTTCAGTTAATCTAATTCATATTCATTTATTTTGCACTTATTTTGCACTATCCATGCCAATAAAGGGTTAGATCAATCTGTCCCGGACATTCTTCGTAATTATTTAATATTAATAGCAATTTTAATTAGAGTCGACATGTTCATCTGAGAAAACAGGCCGGAGGCAGAACAAATCTGCAAACTTAATATACAGTATTATGATAACTTGATTTACACATCCAGTTTAAGCGTCAGCATTTAATTCAGATTATTTTTTAGAAGAAATCCAATTCGGCGAATGGTAAAGAATCATGGCTCAGAGGACCAGGCTTTGACTTCACCCCAAAGGGGTAGTTTTGGCCGTGAAATACCCCATGGAATAATGGAATGGTGGCCTCCGGCTCGCAGAGCCTACGGATCGGAGAGAAAAATGGAATATTGGGAATTAAAAACGGATGCTGGTCTGATTTTATTTTCTGATCCGTGCCATCCATTTTAAAACAGACGGAGATTGCATTAATTTCTGCCGAAAATTAAGGGCAGCATACTCAAACCGATGCCGATCAAAATTATATAGACGGTGCCGGATAGGAAATAGGAATAACCCATGAGCGCAATGCCGCAGACAACCATTAAGAGTTGCTGGCTCTTTTTCCCAAAGGTCAGATAACCCAGTCCAATGATGCTGAAAACGACCATTGCAACAATACTGCCCTTGGTGGAGCCACCCGCCAGGTCGCTTATAATTCCGTCAAAACTGGTTAGTTCTTTTACCTTTTTCCGCAGGTCATCGGTATCTTTGCTTTGAGCAACGCTGCTTGAACTACTAATAGTTGTCGACTTCTTGCTTGATTTGGCCCGAAAATTAGAGAACCAGTAAGAGGCCAGTAAAGCACCCGATACCGCCAATATTACGGCGAGCAAAGCAATTCGTTTTGACCGGCCGGTCTGCGGGGCCCGGGAGGATTCTTCCCTGAACTCTTCAAAAATAAGCCCGCAATACTGACATTGCGGTGATTCATCCTGTGGCAGGCTGCACCTTGGACAATTTATCATTTCGTTACCTTCTCACAAATCCGGATCGAAGACTTATCCGGTCAGCGAAAAGCCATCCTTGCCACACACGCCGGCTCTTCCGACGAGAGATTTTTTCAACTCATCTTTAACCGCGAGACCTAACTTTTCCAATGTTAGCGGCTTTCTAAGGTATCCGCCCGCGCCTAATTTTTGGGCTTCTTTCACCTCATCTGTTTCTGCGAACCCACTGGCAATAATGGCCTTTTGATCCGGATGAATCTTGATTATCCTCTCGTATGTCTCGCGGCCGCTCATGCCCGGGTCCATAATCATATCAAGCAGTATTAAATCCACGGTATGCTCATGCAAGTATTCAACTGCCGCCTCACCGCTGGAAACGGCCGTTGCATTATAACCCAATGCATGCAGCATATTACAGGCAATCTCTCTTTGTGTATCCACATCGTCAACAACCAGGATGGATTCTCCGGCGCCTTGGTAGTCTCCAAGGGGCCTGATCAATTCCTTGCCCGGTATTTCTTGCCTGGTTATCGGAAAGTAAAGTTCAAATGTTGTACCATGCTGGTCACTTTTAACATCGATATAGCCTTCGTGATCCTGCACAACATTCCATACCACGGCCAGACCTAAACCGGTACCGCTTCTGCCCATCACTTTTTTTGTATAAAACGGTTCAAATATCCTATCAAGATCATCCCATGATATTCCCGCGCCATCGTCTGATACAGCCAGAACGGCATATTCACCCGCCCTCACATTATCATAGCCCCTTAGAGGTTTATCGATATAACGATTTAAGGTCGATACGGCAACATGGCCGCTGCCGTCAATTGCTTCCGAGGCATTGGAAACCAGGTTCATTAGCACCTTTCTGATATGAACATGAGAACCGGCGATGTTAAGCAAGTCCGGATCCAGGCGGGTCTTAACCGCAACTGTGCGATGAAACTGTTTGAGATTTTCAAACTCCGGAGATTTTAAATAGTCCCTGACGATGTCGTTCAGGTTCAACGGCTCTCTGACAGTAGCCACGCCTCGGGCCACAGTTAATAAATCCTGAACGATGGCAACCGCGCGGTGTCCGGACCTTTGAATTGTTTCAATTGGCTTTCTGAGAAAGCTGTTTTCAGGTAAATCCAACAAGAGTAATTCCGGATAGCTCACAATCCCCGCCAGGACGTTATTTAAATCATGCGCAACACCACCGGCCAATAAACCCAGGGATTCCATTTTCTTTAATCTAGCCAGTTTCTCCTGACCATCCCGAAGCGCCTCCTCGACCTGCTTGCGCTCGCTGATATCATGAATTATCGAATACAGAAGTTTTCTGCCTTTCACAGTGATGGGGCCGCTGTAGACTTCAACATCGCGGATGCTTCCGTTTGACAAACGGTGGCGAAAGTACCAGTGTTGGCGTTTTTCCTTCTTGGCCCGCTCCATTTCTTCGAACACTTGTTCTTTTGTGAGCAAATTTATGTCGGTAATCTTTTTGCCGGTGAGCTCCTGATAACTCCAACCATAAAAGCAGATCGCTGCCGGATTGGCATCCACTATCTCCCCGCACTCAGGATCGATAAGAAACATTATCGAGTGATTGTTTTTGAATAAACTCCGATATCGTTCTTCACTCTCCCGCAGCTTCTCCTCAGCCAGCTTGCTCGCTGTAATGTCAGTGGCAACGCCCTCGAAGTAACCTTCTTCCGACGATAGGATACCGGAAAACTGAAGCCACAAGATAGAACCATCATCTTTTCTTATAGGCACTTTAAAGTTGTCCACCTTACCATTCTCACGCATAATCTCCACTAATTCATCTCTCATTTCCGGATACACATAGTGGTCTGCGGCAACATATTTGGAAACACATTCTTCTATATTTTTATACCCAAACATCTCAGCCATCCGATTATTGGCCATCACCATCTTGCCGTCTTTTAACCGTGATCGATATAATCCAACCTGGGCGTTGTTATAAATGTTTCTATATCTCCTCTCACTCTGACGCAACGCCTCCTCGATCTGCCTGCATTTAGCAGCTTCTTTTTCTAATTCCTTGATCCGTTGTTCCAGTTCTTTGTAGGTGGGTTTTTCATTCATTGGATCACCTGCATCTAAGTGTCAAAGTCCTTAATTCGGATAGCCGCTCGTAGCAGCGTATTTGATGAGGCTTGCAATCCGGGTTCTGAATATTAAAAATATCCAGGTTTTAAATGATATGGTGCGCAGTTCAATGCTGTTTCATCAACCCGCCGAAATAGTTTTCCTTCGGAATTTCGTGAATGACGGCATGGATGTCTTTCGGGGCAATGTCCGTGTGCCGATTGAGCAACATGAAAAACCGCTCCATCAATTCTTTCTTCAGTGCCGGATCGCGCCCGGGATACATAAACACTTCTACAAACACGAAATTGGGATCGCGATCGGCATGTGTTTCTCGGTTGGCCACCGGGCTTTCATAAAGTATGACCTGCCCGATAATAGTGTCCAGCTCCAGTGTTTTTGAGATGGCTCGCCGAATTTCTTTCACCAGAATAGATTTTGCCCCCTGATCCCGGGTCTCCGACATATGGATGATGACTTGCGGCATGATGGTCTCCTTTCCATTTAGCTGCACTTGCTTGTTATTTAAGATACTCAAACATTCACAACCCATGACAAATTCGGTGCATGTTTATGCCAGTCGGTTGCCTGCTGAAAGGCGTAACCGACGCGAAGCACCAAGTCTTCACGGAGGGGTTTACCGTAAATCAACAGCCCGATCGGCAGGCCGCTTGCAGTGAATCCGCACGGAACGCTCAAACCGCAATATGTATGGTGTCGGGTCTTGATTTGTGATTTAGTCGGCAATTTAGTCACTGATCAAGGTGCGCCACATAATCTTGTAAGTAGTTTTTTCGAATTTAAATTCGGTAGGTGAAGGGCTGAATTTAAGGGCAGAATACGTAAAATCATTACGGAAAGACACGGATAAATAAGGATAACACATAGCATCACATAAATTCGACTTAATTGGTAGATAAGCTTCTTTGTTTTTTTTGTTTTGGCTCCAGCCCAAAGCTCCATAAGTACGATGGCTGAAAGATATTTTACGGTACCTCGACGCTGGAGCTCTGTGCTATGCAACCGCTCCCAAATGAAACAAATATTACTTTATATGGTTCCAATAGATGAATCAAGGAAAAAAATGAAGGATCAGATTTTCCCTTTACCACCCCATCAACAGGTTAATGGAGGCATCCATAAAGGGGAATCGAACAATGATTATATGGTATTCACTTCATGCCCGTCGCTATTAATTCGCCGCTCCTTACATAGGGGCAGTATTTGCTTTTTTAACCGATAAGGCCGGCAAACTGCTCCCAATCAAAAGCCGGGCCGATGTCGTATTTATCCCGGCGAAAATTCTGATGGCTCGCAATTCCTCGAAATTCGGAGAACCAAGCGAGATCACACGCCTCAAGCCTGTCAAAAGGGATGGTTTTCTCGATCTCAAAGGTTTCGCATAAATGTTTCACTAAGTTACACACAGCCAAAAACTGTTCGTGGGGAAATGACGCATAATAATCACGACCGCGAAAAGGCGCCGCCACATATTTATGGGTTTCGTTGATGTGGCACCAACGGGTTTTATAGGTTTCAACCCCATTTTCGACCGGCGGCCACCAGTATAGGACATCATCGCGCCGTACTAAAGGTCCGACGTTGGCGATCTCAATTTGAATCGCCCGCTTCTCGTTGCGTTTGTCCGGTTGTCCCTTAATACCCAAAGCGTAAGCCCAGAAATTCGGGGCAAAGGTTTCATAAATCACACCATCAATATCCACGATATAGGCTGTTGCTATTCTGTGCGAATCTCTCTCCCAGGTGTTATAGGCACCTCGTGCGTTCCTTCCGGCCGTAAAATGCAAAACGATCAGATTCTTCGGTTTGCCCTGGTTCATATATTGTCCGTCCGATAACCGAAGTGTCGTTTTGTCGATCGGCAGCTCCGGGGAATCGATGGTCATCATATCCGTGGTTTCCCCAAGGTCCTCAACCTCCCTGGGAATTTTCAGCACCTGCCCAACTTTGATGCGATCGGGGTTCGGAATGTCATTGGCTTCGGCGATTAAAATATATTTCCCCGCATCGCCATAAATTTTCTTTGCAATCTTGCCCAACGTGTCTCCCTGTTTAATTTTGTAAGTTTCCATGACATCAATCCTCCTCTGCAGTAAGATTGTTTTGGGTTCGGAGTTTTTGTATTATTGCTTCAGTATTTCAGATAAATCCTCTGAAGCATAAGCGGTTGTAAATGGGATCAATATTACAAGAAGCATTATCAAAAAGGATAAATTAATCGAAGGGTTGGGGTGTTTTTTCCGTTATGCCCGCGAAGGCGGGCATCCAGTCGACGCGGTACCGAATTTTCTGGATTCCTGCCTTCGCAGGAATGACGGTCTATAGCCCATTAAACTCCCCGGCTGCTCAATTAATCACGAAAGCACCCCGGTTAAACTGAAAAAAGGTTTAACGGCGAAAAGACCTCTTATGAAACTTCACCTGAACGGAACAGCGAACCGCAGAATGTCGAAGGGAAACTTGATTAATCCAATGGTGAAAGTTGTTCAGTTAGTCTGTTCTCATCCAATATTTTATAGAATTCAGATGACGCACTAGACGTACATGCACCGGGCGGGCAACCGCTTCATATGCGTATATTTAACCATAGATTACTAGGAGGTCAAGGACGGTCAGTAAAAAGACAGTTGAATGGTGAAGCATATTCATTGGGTCCAACGAGACCCAGCGTACTGTAAGGAAATAATCACGTGGTTATATCTTACCTTCATTCACAACCCATGACAAATCCGGCACATGTTTATGCCAGTCGGTTGCCTGCTGAAAGGCATAACCGGTTCGAAGCACCAGGTCTTCACGGAAGGGTTTACCGTAAATCAACAGCCCGATGGGCAGGCCGCTTGCGGTAAATCCGCACGGTACACTCAACCCACAAAAATTCAGGATATTTCCGATGGAAGTGTTGCGCAAATAGCGGATGTTTTGCGCCAGATAGTTCTCCATGTCGGTGTCCACCTCGGCCACAGGTCTTGCGGGCACAGGAGTCGTCGGCACTAAGAGGGTATCGATGTCTTTCAAGGTGCTGCAGGCTTTTGCTCGCAGCTGCCTGGCGTTGTAGTTGGTTTGCAGGTATTGTGCGGCGGTAATGTCCCGGCCCTTGATCATGCGATGCGCCACCACCGGATCCAACTCATCGAAGTGCTCCTCCAGCCACTTTTTGTTAAGCGTATAGCCTTCGCTGGCAATGATCACACCACCCGGGTTCAGTTCGCGAGCCGCCTGGGCTTCGGTGAAATCCACGCTGCCGACATCGGCACCCAGGTCTTCAAGCACGTTGCCGCACTCACGCACGGCTTTCGCAACTTCAGGATGTACATCTTCCCAGAATACCGATTCTGCGAAGGCCAGTCGAAGTCCTTTTGCGCCCTCTTTCAAATGCTTGAGTACATCATGGGGTGCTACGCCCAGGGTGATCTCGTCTCTGGCATCGGCGCCCTGCAAACACTGATAAACCAGGGCCGCATCTTCCACCGAGCGTGTAAAAACCCCGACCGAATCCAGCGTCCAGCATAAAGGGTAGACCCCTGCCCGGCTGATGCGGCCTACGGTGGTTTTCAAACCGACCGTACCGCAAAGCGCGGCAGGAACCCGCACCGATCCGCCGGTGTCCGTCCCCAAGGCCATGGGAACCAATCCGGCAGCCACCGCAACCGCCGATCCGCTGCTGGAGCCGCCGGGGATATAATGGATTTGGCTCCAGGGATTGTGGGGCGTGCCGTGATCGTGATTGATCCCGACCCCGCTGAAAGCAAATTGGACCGTGTTGGTTTTGCCTGACAAGATCATTCCGGCCTGTGAGAGCTTGCGAATAGCCTGCGCATCTTCGGCGGCAATGTTTTTTTCCAGCAGCTTGGAACCGGCCGCCGTGGGCAGTCCTTTGACATCGAACAGGTCTTTGACGGCATAGGGAATTCCGTGCAGGATTCCTGAATCCTTTCCATTGCTTATTTGCCGGTCCGCCGCTTGGGCCTGTCCCAGAGCCTCTTCAGCACACGTCATCCGAAAGGCATTCAGCCGACCGTCGAGTGATTCGATGCGCTCCAGCAGATTTTGTACCAGCTGGATTGAAGTAAATTCACCCTTGCGAATACCGTCGGCCAGGTCGGTGATGGTTTGATAATGTAGAGGAAGTTTGTTCATGGCTGTAGTTCCTTGCTTATTTTTACTGGTCAAAAAGCGGCTGCATTTCCTGCTTGGCAACCATTGCGTCCATCACCTCGTCCGGGGGGGCTTTTTGAAAACCGGCTGCCGCCGCTAAAAATTTGGGCAACACCTGTATATCACCCGTCGTTATCAGAAAAATACTGGCTCGATCCATCACCCAGTGGACCGACTTGGTAATGGATTCCTCGTCACTCAGCGGCTCATACCAGGTGCTGTGACTGCGTGGTTTGTCCCCCCACAGGCCGCGGGCAGCCGACTTTATGGTCTGAACGGCAATATTGTGCTCCCGGCAGTAGAATCTAAGCTGATTGAAGTCGGAACGGTAATACGGCAGCTTCATCAACAGATAGTTGCACGGCAAAAGAACAGTATCAAAACCGAATCTTGCAAGGCTTTGCAGGTGCATTTTGGGTGCCAGGATGCCGTGACCGGTTATGCCGATGAATCGGGTCAATCCCATATCCCGGGCCTCGACTAGAAATTCCAATACCCCGTGTGGACCCATTGCGATTTCGCGAAAGACGACATCCGTAAGATTATGTATCTGAAGCAGATCGACCCGATCCACCTGGAGTCGATCAAGAGAACGGTAAAACTGTTCCCGGGCGTCCTGATACGTTCGTTTATCTGTTTTAGTGGCCAGAAAAAAATGCTCCCGGTACTGCTTCATCCAGGGTCCCACGCGAAGCTCCGCATCGCCGTATGCAGGCGCGGTATCGATATGGTTGATGCCGTAATCGAGGATTATTTCCAGTACTTCGTCGGCGGCTTTCTGGTCGGCGCCTCGCAAACACACGGATCCGAAGATTGCCCGCGTGCTCAGGTGCCCGGTATTGCCAAATGGTTGCCTTGTAATTTCAGGCATGGGAAATACCTCCAATGATTGAAAAAATCTATTCTTCCAGTTTCGCAACAACGATCATGTCGGTCTCCTTTTGATTATTTTGGTTTAGTTCGTTTAGATCGTCCCGGTTAAACAAAAGACAAAACGGTTTAACGGGATAAATTTGGATCGTTTCAAACGTTGAACCGCTTTAACCGCTCATACTTTCAGTTTTCAGGAATTGCCACCCGATGTTGGTTAAAAAATTTAAAATGATAGAATTCCTTAAATATTCAATCTGCAATCTTCAATATTAAATCTTAATCCGCGCCTCCCATTTGTTCCAGCAACCGGGCCAGGCCGGAATGATCCAGATCCCCATCGCCTCTGGCAATCATCGCATTCATCAACTCCGCCACTTGGGAAGTCAGCATGAGGGGCAGTGCGACCTCGCGTCCGGTTTGCAGCGCGATGGCAAGATCCTTGCGGTGCAGCCGTATCCTGAACCCGGGCTGAAAGGTGCGGTCGATGATTCTTTGGCCGTGCAGATCGAGAATGCGGCTCTGGGCAAACCCGCCCAGCAGCGCTTCGCGAACCCTGGCAGGATCCACACCCGATTTTCGCGCCAGAATCAAGGCTTCGGAAACCGCCTGAATGGTCACCCCCACCACGATCTGATTGCAGGCCTTGGTCACCTGCCCGGCACCCGGCTCACCGATGAGGACGATATTTTTCCCCATCACTTCAAAAATGGGCTTGGCTCTTTTAAATGCGGCTTCGGTGCCGCCTACCATAATGGAAAGCGTGCCCCCTTTGGCGCCGACTTCACCGCCGGAAACAGGCGCATCCAAGGACTCCACTCCTTTTGCTTTAAGCGCCGCGTATACGCTGCGGGCTGTGCCGGGGGCAATGGTGGACATGTCAATAAATAACATCCCTGCGCTAATTCCATCGGCAACCCCATCCGGCCCCAACACCACCTGTTCGACATCAGGCGAGTCCGGCAGCATCGTAATAACCACATCGCACTGCCCGGCAACCTCTTTGGATGAGGAAGCCGCCTTCGCTCCCTCTGTGGCAAGTTCTTCCACCGCGGGCCGGTTGAGATCGTGCACCACCAAAGAATAGCCCGCCTTGAGCAGGTTGCATGCCATGGGTTTGCCCATAATCCCCAGTCCGATAAATCCGATTCGTTCCATTTTGACCTCCCAGGTTTTGAGTTTGTTGAGTTTGTTGAGTTTGTTGCGTTGATTGTTGATAGTTCATCGCTCTTAGTTGATTGATTTATGCTTTTTCTTTTTTTCAACTTTCGCATTTCGAATTCCGCATTCCCAATCCTCAGTCCTGAGTCCTCAGCACTCAGTCCTATCTATTTTAAAGCGAAGCGCTCATCAAGGACTGCAAGTCCGCTCCTCGAGTGAAACGCTCTTAAAGTGCAACGCTCATGCTCGCTTTTTAGCGAGCATTGCCCCCAGTTTTATCGCTTCAATCATGGATTGAGGATTGGCTCTGCCCTCCCCCGCCTTGCCGAAGGCGGTTCCGTGGTCCACTGAAGTCCTCACGATGGGAAGACCCAGCGTAAGGTTGACACCGGACATTTCGCCCCACTGACCCGTTTTTTGATCGAACTGAAAACCAAGAAACTTCATGGGAATGTGTCCCTGATCATGGTACATGACCACCACGGCATCATACATGCCGCCCTTCATTTTCGAAAATACCGTATCCGCCGGAATCGGACCTTCAACGTTATAGCCCTTCTGCCGACCGTATTGCACTGCCGGTTTAATTTCTTCATCATCTTCATGACCGAACATGCCTTCTTCACCGCAGTGCGGATTCAATCCGGCGACACCGATCCGGGGCTCGGACAGGCCGAAATTTTTCAATGCATCGTAGGTCAGATCGATGACTCTGATAACCCGTTCTTTCTTGACCAAATCACAGGCCTGTCTCAGGCTGACGTGGGTAGATATATGCGTCACACGGAAATTGCCGTGGGAGAGCATCATGGAATAATCCCGGGTGCCGGTTAAAGTGGCATAAATTTCAGTGTGTCCGGCATAATGATACCCCGCGGCATTGATGGCGGCCTTATTGATCGGCCCGGTCACAGTGCCGTCGATCTCTTTGTTCATGGCCAGTTCGATAACCTTGGCGACATATTCAAAAGATGCCTTGCCCTGTTCGGGTGTGACTTCTTTGTACCTAAGTTGTTCGAGCGGCATGTTGTGCATGTCCAGGACATCCAGGGTGCCGTGCAAAAAACGGGCATCATCAATGCGCTGCACCGGATGAAGGTTTAACTTCAATCCGGTAAAGCGCAGGACATCCTCCATGAACCGGAAGTCGGCCACAACCAGGGGGCGTGCAAGACGGTAAATTTCCTCCTCCGCCAGGGCTTTCGCCGTTATCTCCGGTCCGATTCCTCCCGGATCGCCGACAGAAATTCCCAGTATGGGTCGTTTATCATCGCTCATAAGCTGTCTCCGTTTTTTTCCAAAATTCATGCAGGACAACCAGCGTGTCTTTGTGCCCGAATGCGCCGGCTTTGGTTACCACCGGCAAACCATCCAGCGGCCCCCCGAGCAGCTCGCCCTGCACCACACCGGCAACAACTTCTCCCTGGATCCGTATGCCTGCAGCTTCAATGGCTGTCAAAACCGCATCCGCCGTATCGCCTCCGGTAAGAAAAAGATTGCCCGGTTTGACGAACGCGATGACTTCAGCAGCGAAAAAACCCAACCCACTGACAATCGATGCCGCCGCCGGTCGAAGAGTTGCCTGCCGGGGGGCGGTTTGGCTGCTTTGCTGCGGGGCTATGGTCAAGACCACATTTTTTTCCAATAAAGTTGAGCGTGTCGCAGCGACGGTTTTCGAAAAGTCCTCGCGGCGGTTCGGATCAGCCAGCATCCCGGAAGACAATTGAATCAATTCGTACGAATACCTCTGCACCAAATTATCAATTTGCTGCGCAGTTACTTCTGAAGTCGTGCCGCAAACCAGCAAATTGCAGCCGCTGCCGGTGGTTTTTGGACCGGATTTCACTGCCTTCTTGCTGGGAGACAACGGTTCGGTGAGACTGCCCGCAAGTCCCGCGGAGCCCACCGGCAGCACCTTGCCGGGAAAGGAATAAACCATTCTGGCAATTCGGTCCAGGTGATATCGATTGGCGGCATCAAATACGAGATGTCTGAAACCGCGCAGAACCCGCCGCTCGATTTCCGCCTGCAGTTCGGTTTCAGTCCCGTTCAGATACGCAGCCGCTACATGACCGACGGGGTACTTGCTCTTGGACTGCACGATCAATGTCAGATGGGATTCTTTTACGGGAGTAATCGGATCCCGCGAAATTTCGGTTTGATCCAGCGGAATGCCGTGAACCCGGTGAATATCATTTTCGGTGGTTCGCCCCAGTTCAGGAAACGCCGGGGTGATAAAGCTCACCTCATAGCCAAACGCATCCAGCAGCGCGTCGGCCTCCGATCCCACATTGCCGCGCATACAGGAGTCGATTTTTTTGTAAATCCAGAGCGGCTGTTTCTTGGCAAGCCCCTGCGCCACGGAGATCAGGCGATGTTTTGCTGCCTGGGCTGCCAGAGCGCGGCTGTTCGTGTAAACCGCAGTCGCCCGTGAAGCAGACGCCGAGGACGGTTCCAAGATCCGGTCCAATTGTTGATAAGAAACCAGGGTTGTAACTTCAAAAAAGGGACAGAACTGAACACCCGTGTCAGCGGCTCCCGTTAAATCATCTGCGATGACGACAATGTTATCCATGCCAAATTATGAAATGTCTAAAATGCTCTAAAATGCCTAAAATTAATGATGTTAATCATTTTATCAAAAAGAAGGAATTCTGATTTCAGGATACCTCAAAGCTAATTTAGCAGATTTCACCCCTCTCCGGGAGCCGTGGGCTCTACCCTCCGGGGCGCAGTCCCTACGGGACGGATTCGAGCAAGAAGCCGGCCTGTAAACCTGCAGGCTGGAGGGCGTTTAGCACCACCACCACCTAACACCTAAAAGCTGACACCTGACACTTGGTAAACCTTCAGTATTTATTCGAACTTGTGCCTAATGATGGCGCCTTTATCCGCCGATTCGGCTAACCGCGAGTACAACGCCAGATATCCCTTTTTGTACTTTGGTTCCGGCCGTTGCCAATTGGCCAGACGATCCTGGATTTTCTGATCGGAAATGTTCAGGTGCAATTTACGATTGGGAATATCAATTGTGATTTCATCACCGTTTTCCACAATGGCAAGCGGGCCGCCTTCGGCGGCCTCCGGCGAGACATGCCCGACGAAGCAGCCGTTGTTCGTGCCGGAAAAACGGCCGTCGGTAACCAATGCCGTCTTTAGCGCCAGCCCCCGCCCGTAAAGCAGTTTCATGGCCTTGTACATTTCCCGCATACCGGGCCCCCCTTTGGGTCCTTCGTAGCGAATCACGATGACCTCGCCTTCTTTGACCTTGCCTTCCAGAATGGCCGCGTTGGCCTCTTCTTCGTAGTCAAAGCAGTGCGCCGTTCCGGTAAAGATGTGCATATCCGGATGAATGGCGGCCGGCTTGGTAACGGCGCTGTTGGGTGCCAGATTGCCGCGCAGAACGGCGAGTCCGCCTTGATTGCTCCAGGGGTCTTCCATTGTTTTTATAATCATGCGGTTGGCAGCAGGGGCGGCAGCAAGGTTTTCGGCCAGGGTTTTGCCGGTAACGGTTAGGGCATCACCGTGCAGGATGGGCAGCAGTTCCTTCATGACCGCCGGCACACCGCCCGCGTGGTGAAAATCCGGAACGTTTGGCGCTGCCGCCGGATTCATTTTGGCGATATGCGGTGTGCTGCGGCATAATTCCTCAAAAAGTTCCATTGTAATTTCGCAGTCGGCTTCATAGCCGATGGCCGGGATGTGCAGGGCGACATTGGTCGAACCGCCGATGGCCGTACTGAGGCGGATGCCGTTTTCGATACCTTTCCGATTTAGAATTTGACGGGCCGTGATACCCTGTTTAACCAGCTCCACAATCTGCCTGCCGGATGTCTGGGCCGCACGCCAGCGTTCGGCGTAGGTTGCTGGAATCGTTGCACTGCCCGGCAGCGAAAGCCCCATGGCCTCGGCCACACAGCACATAGTATTGGCCGTTCCGAGAAATGAGCAGGAACCGCAGGTCGGTCCGGCACAGTTTTCCAGATTGAGGTATTTGTCCTCGTCGATCTTGCCTGCTTTCAGCATACCCAGGCCTTCCGTCAGGGAGGTAATATCCGAGGAACGGCCGTCAAATTGACAGCCGCCTTCCATGGGTCCGCCCACCACGATAATGGCGGGCAGATCCAGCCGGGCAGCCGCCATTAACATGGCCGGGACGATCTTATCACAGGAACCCAGCATGACGACGGCATCCAGGCGGTGAGCCTCGACCATCATTTCAATGTCATTGGCTATCAGGTCGCGGGTGGGCAAAATGAAATGCATGCCTGCATGGCCCTGGGCAATTCCGTCACAGGCGGCGATTACGCCGAATTCCACCGGCGTCCCGCCGGCCTGCCGGATCCCCTGTTTAACAAACTCCGAAACTTGATTGAGGTTGTAATGTCCCGGAACCACCCGGTTCCAGGAGTTGGCAATTCCAATCATGGGACGGTCCAGATCGTAATCACTGTAACCCATGGCCTTATAAAGGGACCGGTGCATGGACCCCTCCGGCCGCTCGAGTATCTGTTTGCTGCGCCAATTCATGGCCTCTCCTTTCTTTTCACTTTAATCGATTATCGATTCAGAGGACTTAATTTTGATTGTTTGTCGCTTGTTGTTTGTTGCATGTTGTTTCAGAAAACAGAGGACAGAAAAAAGAAGTCGGAATTCGGAGTTCCCTGCCCCCCTTCTTTCGTTTTTCTTTTCCGCATTCCGCATTCGAACTTCCGAATTCCGTCTACCCTACACCTTAAACCATCCACCTTTCATTTTCCAGCATCCAGTAGCCAGTATCCAGTATCCAGTCTCCCGTATTCCCTATCAACCCGTGTTATCCCTGTCAATAAAGATAAAGATGAAGCTTTGAATTCGATTTGTTTTTTTATTCAACACATATTGTTTGCAATAATCTGCGCTTTTTTATTGACATTAAATAATTTTAACGATTTAAATCGGTCATCGAAATCATATAAATATACACCTTGTATTCATCAAATCGATTAAAGAAAGGAGGTGATTCTGTTCCCGGCAAGGATCTGAATTATACACCGGTTTCAGGCACCCTCTGTTTTTGTGGTGCACACGCTCCAGGTCCTTGTTATTTTTCTTACATATGCATAAACTGACAAAGGAATTGGGAAATTATTGATAGACTAACTTTGAAAGGAGAAAGTGGCCATGAAAAAACAGGATAACAACATGACGCGCAGGGATTTCATCAAAACAACGGGCGCCGGTCTGGCCGGTGCCGCCGTGCTTGCCAGTCCCTTCGGTCCGCTGGCCAAGAAGGCTTTGGCGGCCACTCCGCCGAACCTGGCCGTCGAAAAGGATGCAACTTTGAACGTGCTGCGGTGGAGCGTATTTGTCGGCGCCGACAAGGACCTGTGGGAAGCCAATTGCCGCAAGTGGGAACAGGCTACCGGCGGCAAGGTAATCAATGAATATCTGGCCTGGGAAGACGTCCGGCCCAAGGCCGCCATGTCGGCAGCGGTCGGCGCCGGTCCCGATATCGTCCTGGGCTGGCATGACGACCCCTTCCTCTATCCGGATAAGCTGGTGGATGTCACCGACGTCGCCGAATATCTCGGCCAAAAGTACGGTGGATGGGAAGATGTGTGTCTGAAGTACGGCATTAATCCGGCCACCAAACGCTGGATTGATATTCCCATCGGCGGACCCGGCCAGGCCATTGTCTATCGCAAGAGCTGGGTCAACGATGCCGGTTATAAGGAGATGCCGGTAGACATGGATGATTTCATCAAATGCTGCAAAAAGCTCAAGAGCAAGGGACACCCGGTCGGTTTTGCTCTGGGCCATTCGGTTGGAGACGGCAACAACTGGGCCCACGGCTTTCTGTGGGCTTTCGGCGCCAAAACGGTCAACAAGGACGGGTCCCCGGCGATCAACAGCAAAGAGACCCGCATGGCGCTGGATGCCATGAAAGACTTGTACGACAACGCCATGATTGCCGGGGTCGCTTCCTGGCAGGATCCCCACAACAACAAAGCCTACCTGGCAAACCAAATCTCCGTCACCAACAACGGAATCAGCATTTATTTCGCCGCCAAGAACAAACCCGAATGGGCGGATATTGCCGCCGACACCTATCATCAACATCCGCCGGTGGGGCCGGTCGGCCATCCGACCGAGCTGCATCTGTTCGACCCGGCCTTCATCTTCAAACACACCGATTATCCCAACGCCGCCAAGCATTTTCTGATGTTCATGCTGGAAGAACAACAGGCCGGGCCCTGGATTAACGCCATGCTCGGCTATGTTACCCCGTCGCTGAAGGCCTATCGCAACCTGCCCGTCTGGACCGATAATCCCAAGTGCACGGTCTATCGCGACTGCATCAAAAACATGCTGCCCAACGGCTACGAGGGGCCGATCGGACCGGCCTCGGCCGCGGTAATGGCCGAGTATGTGGTGGTCGATCTGTTTGCCAATTACTGCGCACGCGGAATTTCGGCCGATCGGGCCATCGACAACGCCGAAAAAGCCATTGTCAGGGCTTACAAGTAATAATTGCGACTGTCGCAGAAATCAGCGGAGGGGTGCGGCTGCCCGGCGAATACCCGCCAGCGCCCCTCCCGCTGCCATCACAGGGCACGCATAGACAGCGCTCTGGAACGGATGAGAATATGGTTTTAAGTTTTTATTATACGGCTGACCGGGAGGTGAACAAGTGGACGCAGTTGCCGTAAGAGAGCAAGAACCGAAGGTCACCTGGCTGTCGCGGGCGTTGGAGAATCCCACCGTCCTGGGACTTATGTTTGTCGCTCCGGCCGAATTACTGCTTGTGGTTTTCCTGGCCTATCCCTTCCTGCTGGGCCTGTGGCTCGGTTTTACCGATACCATCGTGGGCCGTGAGGGCAGCTTCGTCGGCTTCGAAAATTATGCCGACCTGCTGCAGGACCCCAGTTTTTGGTTGACCGTATTCAATACGTTTCTCTACACCGTCGTTGCGGTAATATTGAAAGCCTTACTGGGCATAGGCCTGGCCGTGATCCTCAACCGCGACTTCAAGGGCAAAGGGTTTATGCGGGCTATCATCCTGCTGCCGTGGATCATTCCCACGGCCCTGAGCGCCATCTGTTTCTGGTGGCTTTATGATTCCACCTTCAGCGGGATTTCCTGGCTTTTGATGAAACTGGGTATCATCGACCACTTTATCGATTTTCTGGGCGATCCCTGGAACGCCCGCTGGTCTCTGATCGCCGCCAACGTCTGGCGCGGCATTCCCTTTTTTACCATCGGGCTGCTGGCAGGCCTGCAGACGATCAACCCCGACCTGTATGAGGCCGCGGAAATCGACGGTGCCGGCGCCTGGAAAAAATTCCGGCGCATCACGCTGCCGCTGCTCACGCCGCTGCTCACCGTGGTGACGGTCTTTTCAACCATCTGGACCTTTGCGGATTTCCAGCTGGTCTGGATCATTACCAAAGGCGGGCCGGCCGGCGCCACTCATATCTTTGGGACGCTTTCCTATCAGCGGGCCATGCAGGGGGGCCATTTCGGAGAAGGGGCGGCCGTCTCCAATTTTATGCTGCCCATCCTGGTCGCCTGTGTATTTATTGCCTTCGTTTTTTTGAAAAAAGAGGATTAAGCAATGGCAATCGAACGTGCCGGATCAAAGCTGTTGAAGTTTTATGTGCCGCTGGTGCTATACCTGATCTTCCTCCTGTTTCCCTTTTACTGGATGTTCAACACGGTATTTAAAGCCGATACCGAGCTTTACAATCTCAACCTCAACCCGTTTTACATCCACACCTGGACACTTAACAATATCGTCAAACTTTTCACGGAAACCATCTTCCTGCGCTGGATGGCCAACACCTTTTTTGTGGCGATTACGGCCACTGTGATCTCACTGGTCGCCAGCCTGCTGGCCGCCTATGCGATTCAACGGCTGCGTTTTAAAACCTCGGGTCCGACCGGTGTGGCCATCTTTCTGGGATACCTCGTGCCCCAGACGATTCTATTCATCCCGCTGGCCCACATTATTTTCAAGTTGCGGCTTTGGGACTCGCTCTGGGCTCTGGTCTTGACCTATCCCACCTTTTTGATTCCCTTTTGTACCTGGCTGCTGATGGGATATTTCAAGTCCATACCTAAAGAAATGGAGGAATGTGCCATGATCGACGGGGCCAGCCGGATCAAAATTTTTAGAAGAATTATCCTCCCGCTGTGCCTGCCAGGGGTTCTTTCAGCGGGGATTTTCTGTTTCACGCTCTCATGGAATGAATATCTTTACGCCCTGGCATTTATTTCCAGCACGGCTAAAAAGACGGTGCCCATCGGCCTGGTCACCGAACTGGTGCGCGGTGATGTTTACCACTGGGGGTCGCTGATGGCAGGTGCCCTGTGTGCTTCGGTGCCGGTGGCCCTGGTGTACTCGTTTTTTGTCGAACATTATGTCGCGGGCATGACCGGCGCATTGAAGGAGTAATTTAACTATGGCAGAAGTACGGTTAGAAAGCGTTTGCAAGCATTTTGACGAAGTCGTAGCGGTCGACAACTTTAATATGTCCATTAAGGACAAGGAGTTTGTGGTTTTGGTGGGACCCAGCGGCTGCGGCAAAACCACCACGCTGCGAATGATCGCAGGTCTTGAAAGCATTACCAGCGGAGATGTTTACATTGGCGACAGGCTCATCAACCGATTGCCGGCCAAAGACCGCAACATCGCCATGGTGTTTCAAAACTATGCACTGTATCCCCACATGACGGTGTTCGATAACATGGCGTTTTCCTTGGAGATGCGCAAACGGCCCAAGGACGAAGTCAAACAGCGCGTCCAGGAGGCGGCCGAGATACTCGGCATCCAACCGCTTTTATCCCGCAAACCCAAACAGCTTTCCGGCGGTCAACGTCAACGGGTGGCGGTCGGCCGCGCCATCGTGAGAAAACCCGAAGTTTTTTTGTTCGATGAACCCCTGTCCAATCTGGATGCCAAGCTCAGGGTTCAGACCCGGCTGGAGTTGAAAAAACTGCATGAACGCCTGGCCACCACCGCCGTATATGTGACCCACGACCAGATTGAAGCCATGACCATGGGCGATCGGATTGTGGTCATGCGCGACGGCCTGATCCAGCAAATCGGCTCCCCCCTTGAACTCTATGACACCCCCGCCAATAAGTTCGTCGGTGGATTTATCGGCAGCCCGGCCATGAATTTCTTTGATGCCGAACTAAACGGCCAGGCAGATAGCGCCTGCCTGCAGGTGGGCGAAGTTCGCATCGATCTGCCGCCGGAAAAATCAAAGCAGCTTGCCGACTACCAACACAAACAGATCGTTGTCGGCATTCGACCGGAAGACCTCAAAGTCACCGGCGAGCACAGCCCGGGAAAAACCATTCAGGGCACCGTCGAAGTGGTTGAACCCATCGGCAATGAAACCTACGTGGATTTCAACGCCGGCAGCTTCAGTTTAATTGCCGCTGTGGGCCGCAAGAGCCAAATAAAAGCGCACAGCAGCCTCGTGGTCGAGCCGAGCATCGATAATTTGCATCTTTTCGACGTTGAAAACGGGAAAGCGATAAGATAAAATGACCAAACCAAAAGTATACGTATCCCGCATCATCGCGGATGAAGGATTAAACTTATTGCGGGAATCCTGTGAGTTGCATGTCTGGCAGGAGAAAAATTTGATGCCCAGGGATGTGCAATTGAAACTGTTTGCGGATTGCAGCGGGTTGTTGACAACAACGAATATTAAAGTCGATGCCCAGCTGTTGGAAGCCTGCCCGGCCGTTAAAGCGGTCAGCAACCAGGCGGTCGGCTATGACAATATTGACATTAACGCCTGCACCGCGGCCGGTGTTCCGGTCGGAAATACACCGGATGTGCTGACTGAAACAACAGCGGACCTGGCGTTTGCCCTGCTGCTTGCCGCCGCCCGCCGCTTGGCGGAAATGGTGGAGTGGATCAAACAGGATCGCTGGACGCCTGAAAGAGGAATGCTTGAAAATCTCGGCACGGACGTTCATCATGCAACTTTGGGTATCATAGGCCTGGGGCGTATCGGCCGGGAAGTGGCCAGACGGGCGGCCGGCTTCAATATGACTATATTATACCATGATCTCATCCGCGACCCACAGGCTGAACAGGCGTTCGGTGCCCGCTATGTTGACAAGGAGACGCTGTTGAGCCAGAGCGATTTCGTCAGTTTGCATTTGCCCCTGTCAGCCGAAACCCTCCATTATATCGGGCCAAATGAGTTGAAGCTGATGAAGCCATCGGCAATGCTGATAAATTCAGCCAGAGGTCAAATCGTCGACCAGCCAGCGTTGCTGGACGCTTTACAAAACGGCCGGATTGCAGGCGCCGGGCTGGATGTAACCGATCCGGAACCCATGCGGCACGACAATCCGCTGCTCGCTTTACCCCAGGTAACCGTCCTGCCTCACATCGGCAGCGCCACCCGGAAAACCCGCGCAAGAATGGCGCAGAGGGCTGCCCAAAATCTCATTAACGCATTAAACGGCCGGCCCATGATCAGCTGTGTCAATCCGGAGGCATTCGGCAAAGGACGCAGCGCTTCACTTTGCAAGTAGCTCCTTCAAGAATATCCCTTATATTATTGACTTATGAGATGTTTGGTATGAGACACCGGAAAGGCAGTTGCTGAAACCTGAACACTGACACCTGGTAATATGAAAAATGGACGACCTTGGTGTATAAGGAATAAATCATCGCAATTTAACCTTTGCACCGAAAGGAGGTCGTCCGATGAGAAAAATAGCATATTTGGCAATGGATGTACAT
>Ga0307426_1000221_pt1 | contig 38097 bp, 34 predicted proteins | sample SalMarWE160340MG_FD_202165 | JGI IMG/M metagenome (GOLD analysis project Ga0307426, IMG submission 202165) | Salt marsh sediment microbial communities from the Plum Island Ecosystem LTER, Massachusetts, United States - WE1603-40 | ecosystem: Environmental > Aquatic > Marine > Intertidal zone >... | reverse complement strand
TCATATGCATCTGAACGAATTCAGGGGAGAGAAAGGGAGTGGTTACTTCGTGCGGAGATTCTGAAACTGCTTAACGAGCAGGTACCCACCCCACACGAAGGTCCCGAGCATGAGTATGATGCCGAGAGTGTACGAGAGTGAGGCCAGCGTGTGGTCATATTGCAGCCACCCCAGCTTGCGCAGCAAGTATTCCCAGTCGTGATAATCGATAACATCTTTTCCCGTCACACCCCCCAACAGCATCAACTCCAAGGCCCGGGCGTCGTTGATGTAGGGTGCGATGTCCATGAAGTTCTCCGCGAACCACCACGAGGCTACTGATGCCCCGAAGGTGTCCCTGGTCTTGATCAGCAGGACCGCGCAACAAATCAGCGGCATGAGCAACTGCCCCAGCGTCCCACCCAGTGTCATTATGAATTTACCGAAGGGGCTAAAAATAATGTGTCCGGCCTCGTGAAAGGGGAGATTGACGAGATGCAGGAAAGATTGGGCCGTGTAATTGCTCTCCAAAGGGGTGAGGATGAATTTCCACCCCCATATGAAGATGATCAAAAAGACGATTACCCTGCCGCCGAAATAGAGGGGGTTCGTGTCGGGCTTTACGAAAAAGAAGAGCTCCTTCAGATAGCTGCCGGGAGGTGTAACCCCCCCTTCTTCGGTGACCGGAACTGCGTGCAACTGGGGGTCCTCCTCTGTTCTACCAGGGGTCTCCTGTGACATGAAGTATTTTTCAAAAACGATGCCACACTTCGGGCACTCGGAATTCTCATCAGGCTGCTCGAATTGACAGTGAGGACAGATCATCTTTTTATCCTTTGCTTCTTCTCCGTTCCTGATCCCTCAGCCGCTTCTCTACCACACAGTAGACGCCTTTTCCGCTCAAGGCAGGTCTTAAACACTTGGTGTCGGAGACGCAGGTCGCCTTGCTGAGATCCCCTGATCCCCATCGGTTGATCAGGTCGGGCTCCCGGATAAGGGGCCGGCACATGGAAATGTAATCTGCGATATGATCATTCACGATCTCTTCTGCTATGTGAAAGGACCTGATCCCGCCCACCAGGATAATAGGGAGATCGATCTGCTCCTTAAAGGCGCGGGCCTCGGCCTTGAAGTACGCCTCGTGCTCTTCCTTTGTGATTCCCTTTCTGATCGGCATCAATGCCCCTGATGCGTACGTGCCCCCGCTGATCTCGATGGCATCGAGCCCCGCATCTTTTAGCATAGTGCCTGCTCGTATAGAATCATCAAGTTCGAGGCCGCCCTTTAAAAAATCGCGGGAATTGATCTTTATCAGGAGAGGGTAGTCCTTTCCCACCCGTTTCCGGATGGCCTCCATAACTTCCAATATGATCCTGGCCCTGTTCCCGATCGAACCGCCATAGGCATCGGTTCGATGGTTGAAGGCAGGGGAGAGGAATTGGCTGAGTAAATAACTGTGTGCCGCGTGGATCTGGGCACCGTCGAACCCGGCCTCGCGGGCGCGCTCACCAGCATTACCGAATGCCTCCACCGTTGCGTTGATATCTTCTAAGGTCATCTCCTGGGCAACGACTTCGTTCAACCCCTCCATGGCTGTGGGGGCCAGGGGCGTCCCGTCAATGAGCTTTGGATTGGCACGGAGCCCTGAGTGGGCAAGCTGTGCGACTATCCGCCCGTCCCTTTCATGCACCGCATCAGTCATCTTGCGCAGGCCGGGGATGAGCTTGTCATCGTATATGCCGAGCTGCCACGGGGTCGCCTGACCCCTTTTAGTGACATAGGCATGGCCCGTAATGATAAGCCCCACACCCCCTTGGGCCAACTCTGCCATAAGATTGGTCAAGCGGGGGGTAGCTTCCCCATCCTCCGCTGCCATCCCCTCCGCCGTGGCAGACCTGACAAAGCGGTTCTTTAAGGACATCCTGTTTAACTGTGTCGCTTCAAACAGTTTGGGCATGAGGTTCTCCTTGTAATGCAGAATCTGTTGATTAAGCAGACTCCCTTGCTTTAACTAATCAACTGTAGCTTTTCAAGCGCCTCCTCGTAGGTTCCGAGGGTCTTACTATCGAAGAGCACAAAGCGCACCAGGTCGATCTCCGGGTGATCCATCATGTAGTCCAGCACTGTGCCCAGGGCGATGGGGGCTGCCTCATCTAAAGGATAGCCGTATGCCCCGGTGCTGATGGAGGGAAAAGCAACGCTCTTGAGGCCATTCTCGCTGGCGACTTCAAGACTCCGGCGATAGGCGCTGGCCAAGAGCTCAGGTGCTTGCTTCCCATCCCGGCGGTACACAGGCCCCACCGTATGAATGACGTGTTTCGCCTTGAGGTTATACCCCTTGGTGATCTTGGCGTCTCCGGTCTCACACCCTCCAAGGGTCCGGCACTCCTCCAAAAGCTGCGGTCCTGCCCCCCGATGGATGGCCCCATCCACCCCGCCTCCGCCGAGCAGCGAGGGGTTGGCTGCGTTGACGATGGCATCAGTCTCCTGCTGCGTGATATCCCCCTGCACCAACTCCAGGGTTGCGTTATTGATGCTGATCTGCATGATTCCCTCCTTTCTCCTGTATAATAGTTCACCACAGATTTTCACGTCCCGCACTGTGTCACTATGTGACATCCCGTCCTTTAGACTATTATAGAAAGTAGAGCGGGACTTTCAGTATAATGATGCTCCTTTAAATCTTTCAAGGACATCATGCCGCTCCCGCTCCTCAATATAGAGATAAGGATTACGGGATCCCGAAGCGGGAAAGGCGGCAAAATATGAATGATGGCCCCGCACCTCAATATGATTTTTGCGGACAACGGGGTCCCCAGGGGAAAAGCGACAGAATTGCACTGCACTAATACGATAATTCATCTTTATTATTCTATCCGTGCTATTCCGTGTCTTTCCGTGGTAAACTATTGTTCTTCACACGATGTAAATGATCCCAGACTTGCTGGGCAAGGGCGTTGTTCATCCCCGGCACTTTCGCCAGCTCCTCAGGGGAGGCCTCGAAGACCCCTTCCAAACCACCCAGGTGCTCCAAGAGGGCGTGCTTCCGCCCCTCTCCGATCCCCGGTATCTGATCGAGAACGGAGACAAGTCCTTCCTTGCCGCGCAGCCGCCTATGATAGGCGATGGCGAAGCGGTGAGCCTCGTCCCTGACCCGCTGCAGGAGCAGCACGGCTGGGGATGAGCTGCGCAAAGGGATGCCTTCCTTTCTGTTGGGGAGGAAGACCTTTTCCGCCTCCTCCGACTTTCGCTTCTTGGCCAGGCTCAGGACATCCACCCCTGCTATATCGAGTTCCTTGAGGACCTCCAAGGCCACATTCAACTGCCCCTTTCCCCCGTCGATGAGGACCAGATCGGGAAGATTCTCTTCCACTTTACCACGGCGGAGCCTTCGCAAGAGAACTTCATAGGTCATGGCATAGTCGTCGATCCCCTCCACGGTCTTGATCCGGTATCTGCGATAGCGGGCCTTGGCTGGCTCCCCCTGATCGAAGACCACCATCGAGCCCACGGCCAGCCCCACGCCCAGGTTGGAGATGTCGAACCCTTCGATCCTGGCAGGGACCTGCCCCAGAGAAAACCGCTCCTTGAGCTCCTGCAGGGCATCCTCCCCCTGGAGCTGTCCGAGGAGCTTCGTCTCGGCGTTCTCCTGGGCCATCCCGAGAAGGTCATGACCCGCTTTCCCCTTTCGGGGGTGGCGGATTCGGACCTTTCTCTTCCTTCGTTCCCCTAACACATCCTCCAGGAGCACGGTGTCATCCAAAGACAGAGGGACAAGGATCTCCTGGGGGATGAACTGCCCCTCCCCGTAGAACTGGTGCAGAAAGGTGGATATGACCTCCTGGTCAGGGAGCCCTGCATCCTTAATAGTGAAGGACCGCCCCCCCAGGAGCCTCCCCCCGCGGACGAAGAGGACCTGGATACTTGCCTTGCCCCCTCCTCGTGCGAGGCCGAGGGCATCCCGGTGGGAGTCGTCATGGGCGATTACCCGCTGTCCTTCAATGATCCGCTCCAACGCGGCGAGACGGTCCCTGGTCCTGGCCGCCTCCTCGAACCGCAGCGCCTCGGCCTCCTGATCCATCCTGCTGTGCAGCTCTTCAATAAGGAGGTCGCTCTTCCCCTCCAAAAAGAGGCGGACCTGACCGACGATCCGGCCGTATTCCTCCTCACTCACCTCATTGCAGCACGGCCCCAGGCACCGGTTCATCTGGAAGTTGAGACAGGGGCGGCTGCGGTGTGCGAACTGGGTCGCGCTGCATCGGCGCAGGGGAAAGGCCTTGTGAATAACCCTGAGGGTCTCGCGCATGGAGGTCGCCGAGGGGAAGGGTCCGTAATAGAGGGCGCCGTCCCCCCTGGTGTGCCTGACCACGGAGAGCCGAGGAAACCGCTCCCCCACGCTGAGCCTGAGCAAGGGGTATCGCTTGTCATCCCTGAGCTGGATGTTGTAACGGGGGTGGTGCTCCTTGATGAGGGTGTCCTCTAAGATCAAAGCCTCTTTTTCCGTCCCGGTGGCGATGTGGTCGACCCCTGCCACCCGCGCGAGCATAACGGAGGTCTTGACGTCCTGTTCTTTCCCCTGAAAGTAGGAGCGTACCCGCTTGTGCAGGTCTTTGGCCTTGCCCACGTAGAGCACCCCTCCCCCCTGATCCGTGAAGAGGTAGACCCCCGGAGTTCGGGGCAAGGTATTTACTTGAGACTGGAGATTAGCTTCTTTCATCGGTTATTGCCTAAAATCCTCGCCGTTAAGGGAAGACTTTTATGAAAAAGCACTTACAATTTCCTCTCCCCTCGGGGAGAGGATTAAGGTGAGGGGGAAATCCTTCCCTATATCCACCCTCACCCTTGCCCTCTCCCGCCAGCGGGAGAGGGTGAAGATATTTTCATTTTCCGTTGTGCCCCTCTTCGCGCATGAGGGGTTAGTTCGATTTTGTCCAAAAGCTCAAGATGCTAAAAATATATGTGAGAATAATTTTCACTGAACCCTTGAATCCTCGCATCCTTGACCCCTCAATCGCCTTTAGGCCGATTGCAGTTTACTCATCCAACGGTATATCCCGTGTAATGGCGGCCTCCTGGAGGCGCTGGATGCGGTCTCTGAACTCGGCCGCCCGCTCGAACTCCAGGCGCTCGGCCGCCTGCCGCATCTCCTTTTTGAGCCGCTTGATGGCCTTGGGCAACTCCCGGGGAGAGACGTACCCCGCTTCCTCCTCCCGCACCACCGGCACGGTATAGTAATCGGCCTCATAGACCGAGGTGAGGACATCGCGGATCGACTTTGTGATGGTCTCCGGCGTGATGCCGTGGGTCTGATTGTATTCCTCTTGAATGCTCCGCCTCCTGGTGCTCTCCTCGATGGCCCGAGCCATGGAGGGGGTGATCCTTTCGGCATAGAGCAGGACCTTACCGGCCACGTTCCGGGCCGCCCTCCCGCAGGTCTGGATCAGGGCCCGCTCCGAGCGCAGAAACCCCTCGCGGTCGGCATCGAGGATGCCCACGAGCGACACTTCGGGTATATCGAGCCCCTCCCGCAGGAGGTTGATCCCCACCAGGCAATCGAACTTCCCCAAGCGCAGATCCCTGATGATCTCCACCCGCTCCAACGTGTCGATCTCAGAGTGGAGGTACTTCACTCGCACCCCGAGGTCGGCGTAGTACTCCGTCAGGTCCTCCGCCATCCGCTTCGTAAGCGTCGTGACCAGGACCCTATCACCCATCTCGACCCGTTCTTTGATCTCTCCGAGGAGGTCATCCACCTGGTTGCGCGCCGGCCGCACCTCGATGGCCGGGTCCATCAAGCCGGTAGGCCTGATGATCTGTTCCGCCACCCTGCCATCGCTCTTGGCCAGTTCATACGCACCCGGCGTGGCGGAGACGCAGACAACCTGCCTGGCCCGCTCCTCGAACTCCTCGAAGGTGAGGGGGCGGTTGTCCAAGGCCGAGGGGAGGCGGAAGCCGTACTCCACCAGGGTCCCCTTGCGAGAGCGGTCCCCGTAGTACATCCCCCCGAGCTGGGGGATGGTGACATGGGATTCGTCGATCATGATGAGGGCATCCTGGGGGAGGTAGTCGATCAGTGTCGGCGGGGGCTCCCCGGGCCGGCGGCCAGTAAGGTGGCGGGAGTAGTTCTCGATCCCCTTGCAGTAGCCGATCTCCTGAAACATCTCCAAATCGAACATCGTGCGCTGCTCCAGGCGCTGGGCCTCGAGGAGCTTGTTCTGTTCCTTAAACTCAGCCAGGCGCTCCTGCAGCTCTACCTTGATCCCCTCCAAGGCGAGCTTCATCCGCTCAGACGTGGTCACGTAGTGACTCCCCGGATAGATGGCGATCTTCTCCAGGGAGGTGATGACCTTTCCACGCAAGGGGTCGATCTCGTAGATCCCTTCGACCACCTCGTCGAAGAGCTCCACGCGGATGGCCCTGGCCTCTTCATACGGAGGAAAGATCTCTATTACATCACCCCTCACCCGAAAGGTCCCCCGGTGGAAGTCGATGTCATTGCGCTCGTAGTGGATCTCCACGAGCTTGGAGAGGATATCACCCCGCGGCATCCGCTTCCCCTTTTCGATATAGAGGAGCAGGCCGTAGTATGCCTCGGGCGATCCCAGGCCGTAGATGCACGAGACACTGACCACGATGATCACGTCGTTGCGCTCTAGGAGCGAGTGGGTGGCCGAGTGGCGCATCTTGTCGATCTCCTCGTTGATGGAGGTGTCCTTTTCGATGTAGAGATCGCTGCCGGGGATATAGGCCTCGGGCTGATAGTAGTCGTAGTAGCTGACGAAGAACTCCACCGCGTTCTCCGGGAAGAGCTCGCGAAACTCACTGTAAAGCTGGGCCGCCAGGGTCTTGTTGTGGGAGATGACGAGGGTCGGCCTTTGGACCTGCTCGATGCAATTGGCCATGGTGAAGGTCTTCCCCGATCCTGTAACACCGAGCAGGACCTGATACCCTGCTCCTTCCCGCAGACCCTTGACCAGCTTTGCGATGGCCTGCGGCTGATCACCGGTGGGTTGGAATGTAGATACGAGTTTAAAACGAGTCATGATTTGTTTCGACCTCTCCTTAATTCAGAAGTAAGCTTGAGAACTAGCGGGATTTTTTATTGTAACACAGAACTGCCTTGATAGTAATGGAGTCGCAGGACATGCTCGGGCACAGACCTGGCCTTGCACCTTATCAGAATAAGTGCCGTCACAATGTACTGTTCTGTGATCACTCCTTTTTTTATACAAACTCTATTGACAAAGGTCTTTCCCTATTTGTTAGTCTTGTGCCAGCTTAAGAAATTATCAAGCTTTTCTATTAAAGAATCAGAGAAAGGAGGAAAGGATTATGAAGAAGGCTTTATTGTTTTTGCTTTGTCTCTCCTTCCTGGTTATCACCCTGGCAGGGACTGCATACAGCTGGCAGGGGAGGATGGGGGGTATGGGTGACCCGTACGGACTGCTCTCGGATGAGTCCGATTTCCTCATCCATCCCGCAAAGATCGCCAAGGGAGAAGGGGTCAGGTTCTACGGCAATTATCGGTTTACCTACAACGATGTGATGAACTGGGATTTTGACGTCGATTATTTCACTCCCGCCAGCGTCCTTGTGGATTGGGATTACCTTGACATGGCCGGTGCTGAGATGAGGCACGATGTTCTGGTGGGCGCTGCCTTTCCCCTGGGGACGGGGAGGATGGGGCTCTTCTTTACCTACGAGGGCATGAGGGGCGCCTACGACGGGGATTGGGAAGATGCGACACCTCCAGCCTGGACAGCTGACGCAGGGAACGACCTGGATGCATTCGCCCTGAGCCTCTTCTATGGCCTGCCGGTAGGCGGCCTCAACCTGGGGGGCGAGGTCCAGTTCGCCTACCGCGGGGAAGAGCAGAATAATTATGCGTATCAGAACGATCTGAGCCTTGCATTCTCAAATGATGAGCTATTTGGTGGATTCTTCGGGTTTTTCCCCTATGACTCCCAGTATTGGGAGACCCTGCTCAAGGGTTCTCTCGAGGGGGCCATCGGCCCTGCGGATGTCGAGTTTACCCTGCGAGGCGGCTATATCTTCGCCGGAGACAACGGGTGGGAATATGAGTTTCAAGCACCGGTGGGCAACCCTATGAATGGGTGGGACCTGGACGGCGGTGTGGATGGCTGGCGCATCGGCGGCGACCTCTGGGTGCGTCATCCCTTAAGTGACGGCCTTGTGCTCCCGTTCCTCGTGAGGATCGACTACCAGACCAAGACCAGGGACGGTGACGGAGGAGGGACGTATGGATGGACCGGTGATCAGGTAGATTACGAAAATCAAGAGCGGAGCTTTGCGCTCACGGCCGGTGGCGGCCTGGATAAGGAGCTTAATGCGGGAACGAGGGTCGCCGGCGGTCTCTACTACAACTACCTCCAGCGTAACAACACCTTTTCCTGGCACGATGCGTGGGCCAACGGTGTAGATTGGGATGCGCAAGATCTTACTATACCGGATCTCAACGAGCACCAGGTCATGCTGAGGCTTGCCGGGGAACATGAGATTTCTCCAACGGTGGCCCTGCGAGCAGGGTTAAACCTCTTCTACGGCTGGGTGCAGTGGGAGGGAGACTATTACTATTATCGACTAGTGCGTGGTATCTTTACACAACAAGATGCTGGTCTCTCCATGGATGGCTATCACTGGGGGATCGGGGCCTCGGTGGGAGGCACGGTGCGATTTAATGGTTTCGCCCTGGAGCCCTTCGTCAACGCTGGTTACCAACAACTGCGTCTGGACGGCGATGGGGATTGGTATACGAATGGAGTACTCATTAACCTCCTTGAGGGAGAATCCGCCCGCAGCGAGTGGTACATAGGCGGAGGCTGCTCCTTCTTGTTCGATCTACCGTAACCGTTTTTTGCTGGATTCTCAGGGCGGGGGAAACCCCGCCCTTTTTATATTGGAAAGGGGCCAAGGGTTCGAGGGTTCAAGGTTTCGAAATAGGTGGGCCTAGATCAATCTGATCCCTTCTGACTTGATCTTTCTAACGAGCGAGCTCCTCTCTTCATCAAACTCATCTTGAACAAAGCAGACAACCTCCAACAGCGAATTATATTTTTGCGCCTCGTGAAAGATCTCAAAATCTTCGTCAAACGCGGAGTCTTCGTCATTGGCTAAATTCCCCAATACGACGGCAAGATCGACGTCGCTATACTCTCGTGCCGCATCTTTGGCAAATGAGCCAAAGAGGTAGGCCTGTTTTACATCGTGCTTCTGATGGATAAGCTTCAGGAACCCATCGGCGATCTTTATTACTTCATCTTTTGACGAAGCCATGCGATAATCTCCTCAGCGAATTCTATAAAATCTCGTGCCACTGATGCTGTAACTCCTTTGGATAACTGATTAAGATCCTCCTTATAACGGGCATTGATGTAGTAATGCGAGAGAAAGTCCAATTTCACCAATTGATCTTCGCCAAGTTCATGGATGACCTCCGCATGTTCAGACAAACGCCGAAGGTTATGTATAGGAACAATTTCCTTGCTTCGGTGCGCAAGGAATGCCTTAAAGCCCTTTTCAAGGGCCTGCTGACACATAAATACCACATAAATGAAACGTCCGGCCTGGGACATGGCCTTTGCTGTTTCCATGTCATAATCCACACGCTCAAGCCACTTTTGTGAGATCTCTGACCCCATAATCCGAGCCTTACACTATCATGATCGAGGTAAAAGAACAAGGGAGCAAACGAAACGGGCAGATCGTCACATTACCTACCACCTGAGAGAATTAGGAGGGACCATTAAGGGATCTCTGCAAAAAAAACCTTCAGGTCTACTGCACCCGCCAGGTCGTCCCTTTGGATGTGTCCTCCAGAACAATCCCCTGGGAGGCGAGGTGGTCCCTGATTTCATCGGCCCGGGCCCATGCCTTCGTCTTGCGGGCCTCATTCCGCTCCGTGATCAATCCTTCAATCTCTTTTTCTGAGAGTGTAAGGGCCTCAGTTCTGCGTACCCTTTCGGCCTCCAGGAAGGCGCGTGGATCATCCTGGAATATGCCCAGGACTTCCCCTACCACAGCGAAGGCCTCTCTCCCCTTGTGGAGGACCTGGGGGGCATGAGAAGAGGGCTTCTGGAGGAGACGGTTGAGATCATGGCTGAGCTCAAAGAGGGCGGCAATTGCCACGGCGGTGTTGAAGTCATCATCCATGGCCTCCGCAAATTTATCGGTGAACTCCTCCGCTTGCCGATAGACCGCCATCTCCTCCGGAGAAAGCCCTTCAGGTACTGGTTCATGTGTTTTGTCTTGAGCAATAACCTCATCAATCCCCGCTAAGGTCTGATAGAACCGCTCCAGGTTTCCGCGGGCCTCCTCCATCCCCTGGCTGGAAAAATCGATAGGGCTGCGGTAGTGGCGGGAGAGGAGGAAGAGGCGCACCACCTCCGGGTGATGTTCCTTCAGGATTTCTTTCATGGTTAAAAAATTCCCGAGGGACTTGGACATCTTTTCCTTGTCGATGTTGACGAAGCCGTTGTGCAGCCAGTAGCGGACAAAGGGCCTCTCCGTGGCACCCTCGGCCTGGGCGATCTCGTTCTCGTGGTGGGGAAAGATGAGGTCTTTCCCGCCGCCGTGGATGTCGAGAGTATCGCCTAGATATTTCTGGCTCATGGCGGAGCACTCGATGTGCCATCCGGGACGCCCCTCCCCCCAGGGGGATTCCCACGAGGGCTCCCCGGGCTTGGTCGCCTTCCACAGGGCGAAATCAAGGGGGTTGCGCTTCTTCTCATCCACCTCCACCCGCGCCCCGGCCTGCATCTCATCCAGGCTCCTCTTGGAGAGCTTGCCGTACTCGGGAAAGCTCTCCACCGCATAGTAGACATCTCCTTCCACTTCGTAGGCGTGACCTTTTTCTATAAGGCGCTGTACCAGAGCGATCATGTCGGTGATGTGCTCGGTGGCCTTCGGTTCAACGGTCGGCTCCATCAATCCCAATGCCCCCATATCGGTATTGAACTCCTCGATGTACCTCGCCGCGATCTCCTCTGTGCTGACGCCTTCTTCCTGCGCCCGTTTGATGATCTTGTCGTCCACATCAGTAAAGTTGCGCACGTAGGTCACTTCATACCCCTTGTACAGGAGATATCGATAGATCACGTCGAAGACCACGACGCTGCGGGCATGGCCGATGTGGCAGAGATCATAAACCGTGACCCCGCAGGCATACATCCCGATCTTCCCCTCCTGCAGGGGGACAAGCTTCTCCTTTTTCTTGGTCATGGTATTATGGACGCGCAACGCCATTGTTTCAGTCTTCTATTTCAAAACCTGAGCGAGCCGCTCCAGGATCACTCCCTTCCCCAAGAGGGGGAGTATATTCTTCAGCTCCGGTCCTTCTATCCTGCCGGTGAGGGCCGCTCTGATGGGTGCAAAGAGTTTCTTTCCCTTGAGTCCGGTCCGCTTTTTGAGTTCGGAGACGATCTGGGGAAAATCATCTTCATGCACCCCCTCCAAACCTTTCACAACCTCCTCCATGGCCTTAACCACCTGGAGGGCCCTATCCTCTGCGAGGACTGCTCGGGCCTCTTCATCCACTGAAAACTCCTCCGGCAGAAAGATGGGGAGATATCCCCTGATCTCGGCGAGGGTCTCAATATTGTCTTTGACTGCGTCCATTACTTGAACCAGCCATCGATCATCTACCTTTTTGAGGGGGAGATCCTGGAGGAAGGGTCGGACAAGTGGCAATATCTCCTCACCCCCCATGGTGCGCAGATGGCTCCGATTCAGCCAGCGCAGCTTCCCTAAGTCGAATGTCGCAGGGCTCCGTGCAATCCCCTCCAAGGAAAATTGTTTGATCATCTGTTCCCACGACATGATCTCCTCACCGCCGGATATCCCCCCACCGAGGAGGGCGAGATAATTTGTTACGGCCTGGGGGAGAAATCCTTCTTCCCGGTAAGCCCGAACTGAGGTCGCCCCATACCGCTTGCTCAGCCGCTCCCCTTCAGGCGCTACTAAGAAAGGGTGATGGGCAAAACTGGGGAGGGCAAACCCAAGGGCCTCATAGAGGAGGATCTGCCGGGGGGTATTGGGGAGGTGGTCTTCCCCGCGGATGACGTGAGTGATCTCCATCAAGGCGTCATCCACCACGGCGGCGAAGTTATAGGCCGGCCTGCCATCGGAGCGCATGATGACGAAATCCTCGAGAAGATCGTTCGCAAATACCTTCTTCCCATGTATGATATCGTGCACGATGGTGGCACCTGCCGGGATCATAAAACGCAGCGAGGGCCGCCTTCCCTCGTTTTCAAACTCCCTGACGTGCTGGGGGGAGAGTCCTCGGCATTTTCCGAGGTAGCGGGGCCGCTCCCCTTTGGCCAGCAGGTGTTTGCGCACCTCGGCCAGTTCTTCGGGTGTGCAATAGCATGGATAGGCCCTTTCTTCCTTTAAGAGCCGTTGGGCGTACTCGTGATAGATTGCATCCCGTTCGGACTGACGATAGGGGCCGTGCTTACCTCTAGTCCCTGACCCCTCGTCCCACTCCATTCCCAACCACCGCAGGTCCTCCATAATGGCGGCCTCGGCAGCGGGATCATGCCGCTCGACGTCGGTATCCTCAATCCTGAGGATGAAGGTGCCATCATGTTGCAGTGCGAAGAGTTTGTTATAGAGGGCAGTTCTGGCGTTCCCGATGTGCAACAAGCCGGTCGGGCTCGGGGCAAACCGAACTCTCACCCCCTCCTTCATCTCCCCTCCACGAGGGCTACGGCATAGGCGGCTATGCCTTCTCCCCTGCCCGCAAAACCCAACCCCTCAGTCGAGGTGGCCTTAACGTTTATCCGTTCTTTTTCCACTCCCACGGTCGCGGCGATCTGATCCTCCATCTGGGGGAGATAGGGCGCCAGCTGAGGGGCCTGGGCCACGATGGTGGCATCGATGTTGGTTATCTTAAAACCTTTCTCCGCTACCATCTCCACAACTTTTTGCAAGAGGAGTAGACTCTTCACATCTTTAAACTGAGAATCAGAGTTGGGGAAGTGCCTTCCGATATCTCCTGCGGAGATGCCCCCTAAGAGTGCGTCGCAGATGGCATGCACCAGGCAATCGGCATCCGAGTGCCCGGCAAGCCCCAGGTGGTAGGGGATCGTTATTCCCCCCAGGATCAAGAGGCGGCCCTCGGTCAAAGGGTGTACGTCATAGCCTATCCCCATCCGAAAGGCTGGGCTTTCCTTCTCAGCCACGCACCTTTCCTTTCCGCACCGAGGGTTCTGCGGAACCAGATTCCTCATCCTTGGGCCGAGCGAAAATCATCCTCCCCGCCGTGGTCTGTAAGACACTGGTGACTACGACATCCAGCTCTTTTCCGATGATCTTCTTCCCCCCTTCCACCACGACCATGGTACCATCGTCCAAATAGGCAACCCCTTGGCCAGGTTCCTTTCCCTCCTTGAGGATCTGGACGTACAAGGTTTCTCCGGGGAGGACAACGGGTTTCAGGGCATTGCTCAACTGGTTGATGTTTAAAACCCTCAACCCCTGAAGCTCGGCCACCTTGTTCAGGTTGTAGTCGTTGGTAATGATCCGCCCGCTAATCCTCTTCGCCAGCTCGATCAGCTTGCCATCCACTTCCTTTACTGACGGAAAATCCTGATCCGATATCCTCACCTCCAGGTCACTGTGCTTTTGTATGCGGTTGAGAATGTCCAGTCCCCTCCTCCCCCGATTCCTCTTGAGGGGGTCAGGGGAATCAGCGATATGCTGCAACTCGCGCAACATGAACTGGGGAATGATGAAGGGACCTTCGATAAATCCTGTTTCACATGCGTCAGCAATCCTCCCATCGATAATGACACTGGTATCAAGGATCTTGGGTATCTCTCCGCGGGGGGCTGTCTTGCTGAGGACTCTCCAGTTGGCCGGGTTAAATTCCTTTCCCTTCCACGCCCCGATCATGATCCCGATATATCCCGTCAGGATATAAATGAAGGGGTAGGAAGAGGTCTCCTTCCAACCTGAGGGAAAAAATACTGTGGCGGCCAGGTGGGTGAGAAAAAAGGCCGTTACAAGACCGATGATCCCTCCGACAATCCCTTTCCCCGAGGCACGTTTGATGTTGATCTCTAGAATAATAACCGCCGCGGCCAGCAACCCCCCTCCTAACCCCCCCCAGAGGGGAGCGTAAGATACGCGGATCAACTCTGGCCCGATGTATATCCCGGCGAGGCAACAAAAAACAAACAGGGATATGCGCGCTGCGCTTAAACCTACCCGTCCCATATGACACCTCCTGATCGTACCGTATGGTGGTTGAATTAAATTGTTTCGCTCCGGCAGGATACAGAGAAGGAAATGTAAGACGTTCAACTCGGGTAAGCTGAACCAATAATTCTTACAAGGGAAAAAAATATGATAAGACCGTGCTGTATTTAACTCAAAATGCCTTGGATTTCCTTCCCGACGTCCGCCTCTTCAGCCTCTTTCGAAATGGCCAACTCCTTAATGAGGAGCTTTTGAGCGGTATCCATCAATTTTTTCTCCCCAAAGGAAAGCCCTTTTTCGCCTTTCAGGGAGTAGAGTTCTCGGAATACCTTGGCCACCTCAAAGATAGAACCGCTCTGAATCCGTTCCATATAGCCGCGATATCTCTGATTCCACGGCTGATGATTGTTGGGGATTTCCTTGCTCTTCAAGATTTTGTAGACTTCTGGGATTTTATCGGGCCCAATCACCTCCCTCATGCCAGCAGGACCGGCGTTGTCCTTCGGGACCTTGATGGTCATCTGTGTATCAAGGATGCTGAGCACATAGAAGTCTTGCACCTTTCCCCCCATATCCATACTCTCGATGTTCTCGATGGCTCCCACTCCATGACCGGGATAAACGGCGAAGTCCCCTATTTCAAACATCTCCTCCCTCCCTCCTTTTCTTCCTCGTTCCCCTCTATTACCCCTCCTCGGATTATGCGGTATGCGGTGCGGTTAGCTTTGGGGGAGCGGCTTCACCACGGCGTTCACCTGAACCCTGCCCCGTATGACCTGAGCTACAGCAGCATCCACACCGAACAACTTGGAAACCTGTATCCTTCCAATAGGACTTGCCCCAGCGACATCTCCAGCAGAATATACCTCGAAGAAATCTCCCTTTTTGAGACCCGTCCGATTCCCGGCATTCAGATAGACCGTATTCCCTTCAACTAAGGCGATGCGCGTGAGCCAATCCATCCCCTGTATTTCACTGACAAGCTGAGCAAGGATTTTGTCCACGGCCAAATCGACCGCCCTGTATTTTGCCCTCTCCTCACTCAACTCCCCAAATTCCTCACTGCCGCCGAGGGGATTGGTGGCAACAAATTCCCGCACAATCCGTCCCTGGCTGGTATCGATAAATTTCACGGCTACCCGCACAATGGCCATGGAGATTTTTTCATATTCAGTTGGATTTGTCGTGGTCACGAAAGGACCATGCACCGTTCCCACAATGACCCCCTGAACTCCCAAGGTCTTGTTGAGCACTGTGGTCTTGGATGGGTTTGTGAGATCCTGAGTGCTCAGTCCTGATCTGGCGAGGGTAAGCCTTACCATCTCCCGATCTACCACCTGGGAGGTAAAGACCTCGTCGTCCATCTTCTGTGCCAATCTGTCCGCTATGATCTCCCCAAATTTTTCAAGGGTAAACTGAGTGCGGTCTTCAAAGGGAAGAATGGCTATTTTGCGTTTAAGGTAAGGATGTTTGATGGTCCGGGTGGTAACGGGAGGGGGTTCCTGTACTTCCTGCTCCTGAACCGCTGGCTCCTGTGCTGCTACGACCTCTCCTTCTTGTGTCGCTCGTTCTACCCCTTGCGTTTCTTCCCTCGTCACCCGCTGTGTCTCAAGGGGTAACGGCTCGACCTCTCCGGCTAAATATCTGTCCACCATAACATACTGGAATTGTACGTTCCCCTGCTCGTCTGTTCCTGACGGGACCTTGAGGTATTTCTCCCCGTCGATGATATAGATATCTTTGTCCGATAATTTGGCCGCCTCCTCCTTGGTATACGGGGAACGTTCTCTCTTCCAGGGTAGGATAGAGCATGCCATCAAAGAGGTCAGTAAGAGTGGGAGCAGCAATCCAATGATTGCCCTATATCGCACCATTCGATTGTTTGGCATAGATATACGTATAACAGAAAGCGCGACGAAAAGCAAGGGGAAATCTTTATCTTCCCCATTATGCAAACTTTATGGTTCGGTTTGTCCCATTTATAAGCCAGGTCTTTTTGTTGACAGGGAAATCCCTTCAGGGTACAATTCAAATCATCAATTTGTACCCAGAAAACAATGTTAAAAAAGATTTTATTGCCATTAATCATTGTTGTAGCATTAAGCGCTATCGTCTCTGCACAGGGTGGGTTTATCTATCTCCTCAAGGTCGATGGGATCATCAATCCCGCCTCAGCAGGATATATCGTCAAGGGCATCGATAAGGCGGAACAGGAGGGGGCTTCTTGTCTGGTTATCCAGATGGACACCCCCGGGGGGCTCATGGAATCGATGCGCTCCATAGTGAAGCGCATCCTCACCGCCCAGGTCCCCATCATCGTCTATGTAGCACCGAGCGGCTCCCGCGCTGGATCGGCAGGGGTCTTTATTACCTTGGCAGCCCATATCGCCGCCATGGCTCCCGGAACCAATATCGGTGCGGCCCACCCCGTACAGATGGGCGAAAAGGAAATAAGCAAGGAAATGGAGGCAAAGATCCTCAACGATACTGTCGCCTATATCCGGACTATTGCCAAGCAGCGGGGAAAAAATGAGGAATGGGCCGAAAAGGCGGTAAGGGAGAGCGTCTCGGCGCAAGAGGATGAAGCCTTGAAGTTGGGCGTTATTGATCTTGTATCCCCCAGTTTGGAGGACCTTCTCAGCAGGGTGGATGGCAGGGAGGTGGAGATCTCTTCTGGAAAAGTTATCCCCCTCAAGGTCAAAGGTGTGGAGGTCAAGAATATAAACATGTCCTTTCGGGATCAGCTCCTCTCCATCATATCGAATCCCAGCATCGCCTACATCCTCCTCATGTTGGGCTTCTACGGACTCCTCTACGAGCTCGCCAGTCCAGGAGCGATCTTTCCCGGTGTCATTGGGGGAATATGCCTTATTCTGGCCTTTTTCGCCTTTCAGATGCTTCCCATCAACTATGCGGCGGTCGCCCTGATCCTTTTTGGAATCATTCTGTTTATCGCGGAGATCAAGATTACCAGCTATGGGATGCTCTCCGTTGCAGGGGTAATCTCACTCCTCTTGGGGTCCATCATGCTCATCGATAGCCCCGCGGAATTTTTGAGAATCTCTTTTATCAAAGTCGTTCTGCCCGTGGTGCTTGTCAGCGCCGCCTTCTTCCTCTTTGCCCTCATCATGGTTGTAAGGGCCCACCGCCGCCGTCCCACCACCGGCAGAGAGGGTTTGGTCGGCGGAAAGGGGGTCGCAAAGACGGATTTGAAGCCTGAAGGCGTCGTGGAGATCCGTGGCGAACTGTGGAATGCGGTGGCTGAGGAAGGAATCAAGGCTGGTGAGAAGATACAGGTGAAGGAAGTGGAAGGAATGAAGGTAAAAGTAATAAAGATATAAATAGAGAGAAGGAGGAAAATTATGACCGCTTGGATATTTATCATTATTCTACTTTTTATCATCTTGTCCGCCGCCATCAAGATCTTGAGGGAGTACGAGCGGGGAGTTATCTTCAGGTTGGGGAGGCTCGTAGGGACCAGGGGACCAGGGCTCATTGTCATCTTTCCGGGGATCGAAAAGATGGTGAGGATGAGCCTGAGGACAGTGGTCCTGGATGTCCCCCCCCAGGATGTCATCACCAAGGACAACGTCTCCATTAAGGTAAACGCGGTGATTTACTTTAGGGTGATGATTCCGCAGGACGCGGTGGTCCAGGTGGAGGATTTTCTCTATGCCACCGGTCAGTTGGCCCAGACCACCCTGCGCAGCATCGTGGGGCAGGCGGAGCTGGACGAAATCCTGGCGGAGCGGGAGAAGATCAACCACCGACTCCAGAACATCCTCGACAAGCAGACAGACATGTGGGGGATCAAGGTGTCCATGGTGGAGATCAAACACATCGACCTCCCCCAGGAGATGCAGCGGGCCATGGCGAAGCAGGCCGAGGCTGAGAGGGAGCGGAGGGCCAAGGTCATCAACGCCGAGGGGGAATTTCAGGCTGCTCAGCGGCTTAAAGAAGCCGCTGCTATCATCCAGAAGTACCCCGTGGCCTTGCAACTGCGGTTTCTGCAGACCCTGCGTGAGGTGGCTGCCGAGAACAACTCGACTACCCTCTTTCCGATACCCATCGACCTCTTTGAGCCCTTTCTCAAAAAGGTTATCGGCGGGAAGGGGAAATAATTAAGGTGCCTTGATCCTGTCGCTCCTATGGATTGGACCGTGAGGGGCGACACTATAATGGTGTGATCACAATCATTTGCGCGGACCCAAAGAAAGGGGAGGCGACGGATATTCGCCTCCTCTTTTTTTCTTTATTCTCCCGTCCCTCTTCCTTCATCGCCAACGACCTTATGCCTTATTAAGGAACTGGAGAAGGAGAAGGCCATCCGATTTCTGACCCCCTCGCGGTCTGACCTCTTCCCACTACCCATATCCTCCAGCTAGGGAAGAACATATCGGATACGGCTGCAAACTGTCCTTGACGGGTAAAGGTCCGCCAGAATACTCTTGAGCTTCTCCTCATATCGTGCTATCTTTACAATCAAGAACCAAAAGAAATTCAGCAGTGGTTTTCATGACTGTTGAGGGAGATTAATGTAAAGAGGGCCTTCGATAGGGGAATGAGGGTCTAGGGCAATGCTGTTGTGTCAGGAGATGAGAGCGGGATGGCAATAACCATGAGGGAGGGGAGTGAAACAAAGCATAAGCAGGAGGTTTCACAGAGGACATGAAAGATTATAAAAAGGCCTACCGGACCATTATGGATGATCACTTCCCCCAGGACATGGTTATCACCTTTGGAGACCAGACACTCATCTATCGTAAGCGCACCTGGAAGATCCCCGATGAGGGGAGCGGCGAGCTTATCGAGAAGGGGCTACGATATGGTGAGAATCCCGGGCAGGAGGCTGCCCTTTATGAGTTGGTCAACGGGAATGTGGTTCTCGGTGACTGTCGGTTCATTGAACCGGGCAACGGCCTGCTCAGCGCCATTACCGAGAATGATATGCTGCAATCGGGCAAACACCCGGGCAAGACCAATCTGACCGATGCCGACAATGCCCTGAATATCCTAAAGTTCCTCACCAAAAAACCCGCCGTCTCCATTATGAAGCATAACAATCCTTGCGGTGTTGCTTACGGGGAGACCCTGGCCGAGGCATACGACAGGGCCAATATGGCCGACCGTATAGCCGCCTTTGGTGGATGTGCGGCCTTCAATCGCCCGATTGACAAGACCACTGCTGAGATGGTGAACCAGAACTACGTGGAGGTAGTGGTGGCTCCTGACTATGAAGAAGGAACCCTGGAAGTCCTAAAAAGGAGAAAGAACCTCAGAATCATTAAGATAGGACGTATGGAGGGACTAGAGCGGTATCAGACCCTCAGGTTTGTCGATTTCAAATCCCTTATAGACGGCGGGATCATCGTTCAGCAGTCTTCCCTGAATGCCATTGCTTCGCCCGATGACTTTAAACCGGCCGTTGCCTTATATCAAGGCACGGAGTATCGGATCGTCAGGCCTCCTACTGAGGCTGAATATGAGGATATGCTCTTCGGCTGGTGTGTAGAGCAGGGGGTAACCTCCAATTCCGTGCTCTACGTAAAAGACGGGGTCACCGTGGGCATCGGGACCGGCGAGCAGGATCGGGTGGGGGTGGCGGAGATCGCCGTTTTCAAGGCCTATATCAAGTATGCCGACACCCTTTGTTTCCGGCAATACGGGATTCCGTATAAACAGTTGGAACGGGAGATCGAAGCGGGAAAGAGAGATCAGGCACACAAGGAAGAAATCGATCAACAAGTTAAGAAGGAGCGGGGAGGGATCACGGGCTCCATCATGGTCTCCGATGCCTTTTTTCCTTTCCGCGACGGGGTAGATGTCGGGATCAAGGAGGGGATCACGGGGATCGTCCATCCCGGGGGCTCGGACAGGGACTTCGAGTCCATTGAGGCCTGCAATGAGGCCAATCCGCAGGTCACCATGGTCTTTACCGGCCAAAGGGCCTTCAAGCACTGAGCATGGCGAGAACAAAAGATAGACAAAAACTCAAAAGGCTGAAGGATGAGATCGACGCCATGAAACATGGCGGGATCGATCACCAACATCCTAAATTCCAGGAATGGAAGAAAGAGGCGAGGACTACGCTCAAGGCAATGTATGGCGAAGGCTCCCCTATCCTCATGAAGTTTGACGCGTTAGGCTCTCGACGCGGCGAAGATCGGATGTGGGAGGAGGAACATGACATTCGGGGAAGAGGGAAGGCGGCTTTTAAGCAGGACCTGGAACGGGCGCGGGAAATACTCGATGAGGCCTTGGAGGTATCTCACCTCCTCGGCGAGGACGGAACGGGAATGGGTGAGGAGGAGTTCATCAGTACCGTAAGCAAAAAGGAAGCTATCCCTGCGGATAAAGAGACGCCTCCAGAAACACCCGTAGTGACGCCTCCAGAAACACCCCCGGCGACGCCTCCAGAAACACCCGTAGAGGCGCCTCCAGAAACAACAGCATCGACAGTTGCAGAAACACCCCCAGCGAAGCCTCCGGAAACACCCCCACAGATTGCTCCTGAGGCAGCACCACAGGTATCAACGAAGCCCCTACCGCAGGTGCCCATCGCGGAAGTGAGTGAGCGGAGACGAGAAGAGGATATTGCGGAGCTGCTTCACGAGTTAGAGAAGGACAAAAAGGATCTCGAGAAAGTACAGGCGACCCTCGAGGAAGCCTTGGAAGGGATTAGCGCCCGCAGCGAGGAAGATAGGCTCGAGGAACTCATCCAACAGTTGGAGGAGCAGATAAAGGACCCCAATGTACAGATGCGCAAGGTGCAGAAGACTATGGAGGAGTTGTTACGGGTGAAGGGGAAAAAGGCCCTCCTGCAGCGTTTGACCCAAGAGACAAGGGATCCTAAAGTCCCGTGGGGTAAAATCAGAGGATTGATGAAAGGGGTATGGGAGATCGACCGGAAGTTCCTCATCGATATCCTTCCGGATCTCTTAGAGGACTAGACAGAGGGATTTTCGGCATATAAACTGTATAAGGGTGCAAGACATCGAGGATTTCAGATAAAAAAGTCTTGTGTCCCGGAAGATTTGTTTAAAGCCTGCCTATAACATTACCCGAGAAAAATTGAAAAGAGTATTGGATGACCACTTAAAAGCCGGATGGCGGCTGTTGCGGCATTATCATCTGGCCCTTCGAGAGCACGAGAGGAATAACGATGGCAAATACCATTAAGATGAAGAAGACTACACCAACAATCACAGGGAGCAACACGGCGATAAGTGCCCTGCCCGTGGTGGTGCGGTGGCTTTCCCTGAAGCCGATAACCCACAGCACAACATTGTAAATAGGGGCAATAACCCACCCCACTAAAGGCACGATCGCGAAAACCTGAGTGCTACCAGTATAGGCCACCACCCTGAAGGTGGCCTCAAAACCCCTCTTCCCCGCCCCCACTATCAAGAGACAGAGATGCAAAACGCCGCTCATTATAAAGAGTCCGATGGCAATCAGAATGGGAAGAAAGATAGCGTATATGATGATAAAGGTAGTCTGGAAAAGCTGAAAACCTCCCCCCATCCCTTCCATGCCTTCCATCTCGGGAAAACTTCCCATAGGATTGAACAAGGTAACTTGTAAGAGGATGGCGATCAGTGCCCCCACAAAACCCAAGATGACCCCATAGAAAAGGGGGGGTGCAAGTCCGCTGCTCACAGGCATCTTTCTAAAAAATGCGGTGGGGGCAAAGAGAACTTCTTTTATAGTCCTAAAAAAGGCGGTGAAAAACCCGAGGCTGGCCATATCTTCCCAGGGGGTGGAACCTTCTGGTTCATCGATCGGGGTGCCGATGATCCGTTGGACTTGGGGACCCTCGGCAGCGGGGCCGGCAGCGCCGGGGGCAGCAGCCTCAACTCCCGGGGGCTTGACTGTATCCTGATATTTCAAAACCTTCGAGATGATCACGCCGCACTTGACACATTCATCCGTCTGCTCCTGCACATACCCGCACTGAGGACATTGAAGCATCTGCGGCTCTGTCTCTTTTGTCTCTTTGGATGCAGCCGTCTCCGGAGTTTCAGGAGGGGGAGTTTTTGCCTTAACGGGGATGACCTGAGGCTCTCGATCAAGAGGCTGAGGACCACCTTCCTCTTTTGCTTGCTGCCCTGTCCCTGCCTCCTCAGGAGAAGGAGAACTTTCCTCTGTTTGTTGCGGTTCCTCTGACACCGCTTCGATAAGATCTACCTGTACCTTCCCCCCGATGGCTTCGAGCACTTGTTTATACTTTTGGGCCTCTGACTCGGTAGCCCCTTTTTTGATCACAACAGGGACCATCTTCATCATCCTGGTAACGGCCTCATCGTCAAGCTTAAAGCGATCTTTCAAGCCCGCTGCCAGCTTGCTTACCGTAGGGAGGTCGTTTTGAACAGGCCCTAAAAAGGTGACTTTATACCGTGCCTCTTGCTCGTCGCTCAAAACCCTCTCCTCATTACCGTGTTGTGCACAACGTGCACCCCGTGCATCCCCCATTAAAACATGTTGGGTGCCATCTTTCAACAAAAGAGACCACAAGGGAGAATGGCATACATATCCTTTTAAAACGGCTCGTTAGCAAAAAGAGGGCAGGGAAAGGGGTATCCCTCTGGTCCTCGATGCCCTACCGTGTCCGTGCTATGGATAAAAATTGTCACGGTATTACCTCAAAGGCCCACGTCGCTGAGGCATCCTCCCCCTTTATGTTATCGTGTAAGATCACCTTGAAGAGATATTGCCCCGGTTGAATTTCAGCCAATGTCAGTTGATTGACGCCAAAGATGTCGAGCCGAGGTGAGCTGGTTTGGGAATGAATCTCGAAGGCTTTCTCTTTCTTGAACACCTCCTGCTGTTGTTCGTTGAGGACGAACATATCTTCTGTGAGCCATATTTCATATGTGCCTTCCGCCTTGTTGGTAGCAGGATTTTGTGGTTCCACATAGAACAAGATGACGTCTCCAGCTTTCACCTTATTATCGGGTAAGGGTTCATAAGAACCATAACCCGTCACCGTGGAACACGCAACAAGGGTGCCAATGCCGAGAGGATACTGGTTTTGGAGACTAACAATCCTTTCTTTCAGCAGCGTAACATCGGTTTCCTGAGCAAAGGCGAAAGGACTTGCCACAAGCATCAATAAGATCAGACTTACCGATAATCGCCGTGCCCTCATGATAGTTACCTCTTAACATCGAAACATATCAATTGGTTGGACGAAAGTCAACAAGTAAATGGCACAAGGGGAGATTGTGTCTGCTCGACGGGTAACGATACCGTGTGCGTGACTATCAAACAAATTCCCCCTGCCTGTGTTGTATGTTCCAGAGGAGGGGGATATGAGTATTATTGTAGTACCTTGCCTACGTCTGCTCATAAGCAATTGACGGCAAGGCTTCTATGCTACGCTTTTCAGTTTTTCCTGAAGTTTCTCAGTGAATTCCTTTTCAACGTCCTTTGCCTTGGCCCTCATGATCCTGTCACCAAACATGGCCATCTTCCCCACGATAGCCACATCCGCCTTGTAGGAGACCTCAACCTCACCGCCGCCGACTTCCTTAAAATCTACAACAGTCTTTTGCTTCATGTGACCAAGCTTCGTGATGTCCTCTCCTTCACCTTCCACTTCCAGATGCGTAGGTGGTTCTAGCTTGGTGAGGACATTTCTGAAGGAGAGCTTTACTTTTATGGGGCCTACCCTTTGTTTCACGACCGCATCATAGGTCTTGTCATCGATCTTCTCAATCTTCTCGGCACCGGGAACACAGGCACCCAGCGTCTCCGGTTCGAGAAGCATGTCCCACAGTTTCTGTATGGGCGCCTTCACCGAAAACTTTCCCTCTATAATCATAACAATCTCCTCTCTGAGTAAAATAAATGATCTTCTTAAGCCTTCTGGCTACATCTTACAGCTTACTTTTTACCCTGGGCCTTCTCGATGTACTCGGCCAGTAGTTCATAACTCTTATTGCCCGGTGTTGTTGCCTGCTCAATCAAAAGATCTATGAAAGACAAGCCCTGGGCGTCAACCCACTCCTTATGTGCTTTATCCCCCGTACCGAACATATGTCTGGCACAATCTATCGCACTTCCTGTTTTTGCGTGTTTTCCGCATACAGGACATATGACTGGTGCTTTCTCGCTCATGGTGTCCCTCCTCTTATTTCTTCTTCCCGGCTTTTTCTTGCTCTTTCTTTTCCTTCAGAGCATTGAGAATCATCTCAGGCCGGATGGGGTTTTCCTTCATCTGTACGCCGAACCGGTGAAAAATGGCGTTGCCGATCGCGGCGGCGGTCGGGTTGGTAAGGCCCTCGCCTGCCTCCTTGGCCCCGTACGGTCCTTCCGGCTCGTACGTGTCAATCTCGGCCACAGCCGTTGGGGGCATCTCTGTGGCCCGGATCATGTGGTAGTCAACCAAGTTCGGGTTCATCAGCATACCGTCCTCAAAGGGCATATACTCAAGGTACCCGTAGCCGGCAGCCATGGAAAATGCACCCTCGAGCTGACCGATCAGGCCGAGGTGGTTGATGGGCTGCCCGCAGTCGTGGGCCGTGAGGCTGTCGATGAGCCGGATCTTGCCCGTCTCCTCATCGATTTCAACCTCCACCCCTTGCAGCATATAGCTGTATGCGGGGGAGATCATGCCCTTTCGGTGAGGCGTATAAAAACCCCTGCCGACGATCTTCTGACCTTCTTTGCCGCGGAGCGCTATCCTTACCAGTTCACTGTAGTCAACACCCCTTTCCGGACGGGCAACGTTGTGCACCCATCGGTCTTTTATATCCAAGTCGTACACAATATTAAGACCGGTTTTGCTTACTATGTGTGCATGCGCGTAGGCAAACTCGAGAAGCTGTTTCTTCGCATCCTCTGCGGCCATCTTCACGGCATTACCGGTCATGAGGGTCTGTCTGGAGCCCCATGCACCCAGATCCGGAGGGCAGTGGTCCGTGTCGCTGGCGTGTAACTTGATATCCTCCATCTTCACGCCCAATGTCTCCGCGCAGATGATGGCCAGCGTCGTGTTGGAGCCCTGGCCCATGTCCTGGGCGCCGACATGCAGTTCTACTGTTCCATCCTGATTGATGGTAACCATAGCAGCTGAGAATGCGTAAGGGGTATCAAACCAATTGAAGATACCGCCGGTCATGAAGCCGCAGGCGGAGATTCCGATGGCCCTGTTGTCAGGCAGTGTGCCTTTATCCTTGATCCACTTCTGGATCTCGTCGTAGCACTGATCGATGCCGCAGCTTCCGATGGTCGCCTGACCGGGGACTTCATAACCGGGATAATGGGAGTTCTTCCGCCTCATCTCAATGGGGTCGAGGCCGAGGTCAGCCGCAATCCATTCTATTTGTTGCTCCGATGTAAACATTGCCTGCGGAGCTCCGAATCCTCTCATCGATGTAGAGGGTAATGTATTGGTATATACTCGGTAACCGTCAAAGCGGTAGCCCCTCCACCGGTACGGGAATGAGTGGAAGAAACCGGTGAGGTACAGGGCCGTTGCCCCCATGCCGGTGTATGCGCCGCCGTTGGTGAAGACCTTGGCTTCCCGCGCCAAGAAGGTCCCGTCCTTCTTCACCCCGGTCCGTACGTAGTAGAACATCGGGGTCCGACGCTTTGAAGCGATGAAGTCTTCTTCTCTGGTGTAGATGATCTTAACCGGTCTGTTGAGCTTCTTGGAGAGCACGGCGCTGCAAAAGATCGCCCCGTCGAGCTCGAACTTGCCGCCGAAGGCACCACCAACGTAGCGAGATATAACCCGTATATCACCTTCCCTCATACCGAGCACGCCGGCCATGAGCGCCTGCAAGTAATAGGGAGACTGGTTAGAATGGTAAATGGTGAGTTTTCCGTCCGGCGTGTAGTCCGACACTGCCGCGCGGGTCTCCATAGACACATGGTGCTGGCCGCCGACCTTGAACCAGTCCTCCCGTACATACTCTGCCTCTTCGAAGGCCGCATCCGTGTCGCCCCATTCAATATGCCGGGTAACGTTAATATTACGCTCAAAGCCTTCATGGATTTCAGGCGCCTCTTTCTTAATCCCTTCCATTGGTTCGTAAACCGCGGGCAGCACTTCGTAGTCGACCTCGATCAGGTCAAGGGCCTGCTCCGCAATGTCTTCCGTTAATGCCGCTACCGCTGCAACAGGCTCACCGATGTAACGCACCTTATCGACAGTGAGAACCTGCTCATCGCAGAGATCTTGGTAGCGCCGCCAGATACCCTGCTTGACGCCCAAGGTATCCTCCTTGCCTGTCACCACACCGACCACGCCGGGAAACTCGAGGGCCTTGCTGTAGTCTATCTTGAGGATCTTCGCATGGGGATGCGGGCTGCGCAGGATCTTGCCGTAGAGCATGTTGGGCAGCGTCACGTCGAAGGTATAGGTCGCCCTTCCGGTAACCTTTGCAAAGCCATCTATATTATGAACATGGGTATTAATGACTGAATATTTATTGTTATCCATTATTACTCCTCCTTACTTGTATTCGCCTTTGGCCGTCGCATCTATAGCCCTAACGATGCTGTTGTAACCCGTGCACCGACAGATATTCCCCTCAATGCCTTCTCTGATCTCCCATTCGGTCGGATTCGAGTTTTCGTCGAGAAATGCCTGCGCCGACATAATCATGCCAGAGGTGCAAAAACCACACTGAAAGGCGCCATGGTCAATGAATGCCTTTTGGATAGGCGCCAGTTCTCCGTTTTTTTCCAGCCCCTCAATGGTGGTTACCTGTGCACCCTCAGCCTGCATGGCGAGTATTGAACATGACTTCACCGCCACGCCGTTCAGCATGACCGTACATGAACCGCAGGATACCGTGGAACATCCCCTCTTGGTCCCGGTCAGACCTATATGGTCTCTGATTACCTCTACCAACAAGGTTTTCGGGTTTATGTACAGTTCATATGGTTGTCCATTTACGGTGAGCGTTAATAATTGCTTTTCCATTATGCAAGACCTCCTTTCTCAATTACCCTTTGGCTTGTTCCCAGGCTTGTTTCAGCATCCTCTTGGTCAGCACGCCCAGCAAATGCCTTCTATGCTCCTCAGACGCATGAATGTCTGAAACAGGCTCACAGTCTTGTGATGCTATGGCGCCCGCCTCGGCAAACAGTTTTTCGTTGTATGCTTTGCCAATCAATAATTCTTCAATCTTTTTCACCCGTATCGGTTTCGGGCCGGCATTGCCAAGCACAACCCTGGCGTCCTTACAGGTTCCACCGCCGTTGAGCGTCACTGCGGCAGCAACCGCCACCATGCCTTGATCGCTTTCAAGGAGGTTGAATTTCTGATATGCGGCGCCTGTCTTTGCCTCCAGCGTCGGCACCTGGACTTCCAGTACGACTTCTCCCTCCTCTAAGGCCGTTTCAAAGAAATCTACAGAAAAATCTTCCAGCGCCATGGTCCTCTCGCCCTGTGCGCTCCCCACTTTGATGTTCGCATTCAAGGCCATCAACACAGGACAAGGGTCTCCTGAAGGGTCGGCATGGGCGAGGTTGCCGCCGATAGTACCCCAGTTTCTCACCTGGATTGACGCGAGCTTGTTCTCCATGGCCACGAGGATAGGGTAGTTTTTCTTGATCACGTCGGATGTCTCAATGGTATGGTGCGTGGTCGTGGCGCCGATCTTCAGACCTGCCTTGGCATCAAACTGAATGTAGTCAAGTTCCTTGATGTGTTTAATGTCAACAAGATAGTCAGTAACTAACAATCCCTGCCGCATGATGATCAAGAGAGACTGTCCCCCGCAGATCACCTTGCACTCATCCTTGTGCTCTTCGAGCATGGTGAGCGCTTCCTTCAGAGAGCTGGGTTTAAGGTACGTAAAATCGTGTATCATCCTTCTCTCCTTTCTACTAATTCTTCAACATTGGAAATACAGCTTGTGGGCTGAGGGTTAATAGAGGCCGCCAAAAATTTGCCGCTATCCGGCCCTTCGGCCCGACGCTGACCCCGCGGGCCTTCCCTCTCCGAGTGTTCATGGTAAAGTTTTGAAAAAGACATGCCGCAGTGTCTTCCCCTGAAGAGGGGGCATCCCACACAGTTCCTTTTTGAAAAAGGACATATTTTTTTCTCCTTCGCCATCAGATCTCCTCCTTTATCTCTCTTGCTGAAGGAGGCAACCACTCAGTAAGGTTACCTCTAGTAATGATACATGCCTACTCAAAAGTCAAGCCCTCTGCCATCATCCTTACTTCGACCCTTTTAGGCAATAATAGACAGATCTTCCTTTATAAAAAATTGACAATATTAAATAAAAAATATATATACCAACCGGTAGGTATAATCACTTGTTACTATGAAACCATAACTCACCGCATTTGTCAATCTTTTTTTTGAATTGTCACTCAGGAAAGGGGGGAAAGACATCTCCTGAATAAGAAAGCTGAAAACAAGGGGGTCGTGGCCGATAAAGCTGGCACGGAATTGCACGACATCTTACATACATCCCTCTATAATCCTAATAAAAAGGACCATTGCCCCGTATAGAAAAATCTCTCTTCACAACCTACACGTGAAGATCAACCACGCTACCCCACGACAAGAGGTCACCCTGCGCATCTGTCCCGTTGGCAAAACCATTGCCGAGATCAGATGTTGGTGCAAAAATAAACTCATCGATTTCTTCCGAGTTAAAATCACTGATTTGGGGGTGTCTACTTTTGAAGTTTAAACAACAACGCAAAAAAAAGTAGTTGACAAAAACGACGGTTTGTGGTTAATTTGTCACAAGATGTATACCTACCGGTTGGTATATTAAAGGGTATACTTTAACGTCTTAGTTAAAGGACATGACAAGTAATACGGATTCTCAGGAACAACGAAGGGGGTTATAAGATGAAAGACTTTGAATATTTCGACCCAAAAACAGTTAAGGAGGCCCTCCCCCTGCTCTCACAGTATAAAGAAGAGGCCAAGATCATCGCCGGGGGGCAGTCGCTGCTCGTTGTCATGAAGCAGGGAATGCTGACTACCGAATATATAATCGATATCAAGGGCATATCAGATCTCGATTATATCAACGATGATGGAAAGGGTTTACGAATCGGGGCACTGACCTTACATCGAACCATAGAGAAATCACCGATCATCCAGAAGCACTTCATGGTGCTCAGCGAGATGGAGCGAAATCTTGCCACGATCCAGACCCGAAACTGGGGTACGATCGGGGGCAATCTCTGCCATGGTGACCCTGCCGGGGATCCTGCCTCGGTTTTCATCGCATTAAACGCCAAGTTGAAGGTGGCCAGCATGGGCGGGGAGAGAATCATCGACATGGAAGAATTTTCCAAAGATTATTTTGAGGTGGCCCTTGAGCCTGATGAGATGCTCACCGAAATTCAGGTGCCGCCACCGCCGCCCCATACGGGTACTGCCCATGAGAAGCTCATGGTGATGCAAGGGGATCAGGGTGTCACCGGGGCAGCAGTATCAATTACCCTGAAGTCGGGGGACGGCGTGTGTGAGGATGCCCACATAGTGCTCAGCAATGCGGCCTCTATCCCCCTGCGGGCGAGGGAAGCGGAGAAGCGGCTGATAGGCAAGGTGGTAACTGATGACCTGCTTGTTGAGGCTGGCGAGGTGGCGTCCTCGGAGGCTGACCCCCCTGTTGATGTCCACGGCACAGCGGAATACCGGAGGGAGATGATAAAGGTCTTCGTGAGTCGGGCTGCACAAAGGGCCCTGGAACGGGCCACATCATCGTAACGTACTGAAGGAGGTATGGTTATGAAGGGTACACCAAGAGAATTGAAGCTCACGATTAACGGGAAGGTGTATGAGCTCATGGTAAAGCCGAAGACCTTGCTCGTTGACGTGTTGAGGAAGGAACTGAAGCTGACGGGGACCAGGATAGGGTGCCTCAGCAGTTCCTGCGGTGCCTGCACCGTTAACATTGATGGCAAGGCGGTCAGGTCCTGTTCTGTACTGGCGTTACAGGCCAATGGCCGCGACGTTACCACCATTGAGGGGGTGGCGGATGGGGACAAGCTTCACCCTATCCAAGAGGCAATGGTCGAGCACGGAGCAATCGAGTGCGGCTTCTGCACCTCGGGAATGGTCATGTCGGCCAGGGCGCTGCTCAATGAAAACCCCAAACCGACACGGGAGGAAATCAGAGAGGCGATACAGGGGAATCTGTGCGCTGATTCAGGCTACACGAAATACATTGAGGCCATAGAAATTGCATCTGAAAAGATGCAAGGAGGTAAATAGCATGGACGAGAAGCAGGTAGGAGAATATTCCGTTATTGGTAAACCCATACCCAGGGTAGACGCCAGGCTCAAAGCCACTGGCCAGGCAAAATATGCCGCTGATCTTGAAGAGGCTAACATGCTATGGGGCTTTGTAAAGAGGAGCCCTCATGCCCACGCCAGGATACTCAATATTGATACGACTAAGGCGGAGCGGTTACCCGGGGTAAAGGCGGTCATTACCGGCAAGGACTTTAACGGTTTCAAATGGGGCTGGAGCCGACCGACCCGTGATGAGGAGCCCTTGGCTACCACTAAGGTGCGGTATCTGTATGAGGGGGTGGCGGCGGTGGCAGCTATCGATGAGGATATAGCCGAGGAGGCCTGCGATCTCATCGAAGTAGAGTATGAACCGCTTCCCGGCGTCTTTGATCCCTTCGAGGCAATGAAGGAAGGTGCACCCCTGGTCCATAAAGACCGCCCGGGAAATATTTGTGTTGAGTATCACTGGAACTTTGGCGATGTGGACAAGGCCTTTGCTGAATCATACCTCATTCGGGAGGATACGTTCCAGACTCCCCGGATGGCCAAGGGGTATATCGAGCCGCCAGCAGCGCTTGCCCATTGGCCTAATCCGAATCGTGTTGTCTTTCAAGGGGCAAAGGGGAGCCCGTATTTCCCCTATAGAATTCTGGCCAACTGTTTTAATCTGCCCCTGAGTAATGTGCGGATCATAACGCCTTTTATCGGCTGTGACTTCGGCGGCACCAAGAACGACATGACGAATGGTGATTTTTCTGTCGTTATGCTGGCCAAGAAGGCGGGCAGGCCGGTGAAGATTATATCAACACAGTTCGACACGCTCACTACAGACCTGCGGCGCCATCCCATGTGGGTTACCATCAAGACAGGCGTTACCAAAGAGGGCATAATAACGGCTATTCACAACAAGATTGTCTCTGACGGCGGTGCCTACACCCGTATGAGTCCGCTTACCCACTTCCTTACCGGCATCTGCATGGGCCTGCCTTATCATTTGCCTAATTTTAAGCACGATGTTACCTGCTATTTCACCAACAACCCCAGTTCGGCGGCGATGAGAGGACATGGCATATACCATACCCGTTTTGCAGGTGACGTGCAGATGGATATGATGGCTGAGGAACTCGGCATAGACCCGGTGGAAATGAGGATGAGGAATATCATCAAAAACCCTGAGCCCGGCACGATTTACGAGACGATAAACAAGGTCCATGTTGCCACTGCCGGCACGGAGGAATGCCTGCAAAAAGTCGCTGAGGCGGTTAATTGGGAGAAGAGAAAGAATGAAGAGAAAGTAGTAAAGGACAATAAGGCCTATGGTATGGGCTTTGCTACAGGAACCTATCTCAGTGGGACGCAACTGAGTGCTCACAATGCCTGTGCTGCCATCGTACGGGTCTGCGAGGACGGTAGTGTGAACTATCTGACCGGGGCCACCGACGTGGGGCAGGGTTCAGATACTATCGGCAGTGCCTTTGTTGCTGAGGTGCTCGGCATCGGGCTGGAGGACGTCGATATCAAAAGGGTGGACACGGCATTTACGCCTGCTGACCCCGGCAGTTACGGGAGCCGGGTCACGGTGCTTGCCGGCGAGGCCGCGATCAATGCCGCTGAGGACGCAAAGAGACAACTCCTCGAGGTGGCGGCCAAGCAGCTTGGCGTCTTGCCGGATGAGATCGAGCTGAAGGATAAGAAGGCCTTTGTAAAGGCAAATCATGCCAGGAGCATTCCGTGGTTCAGGCTCGTCAGGGCGGCATGTTATGACGCGCCGGGCCGAGTCATCATAGGCCGTGGCCACTCGACGAGAGGGACCGATCTCCATACCCTGGCCGATTTCAGCACCGGCGTGGGCAGCATCGGGACCAATTATAGCTTTACCGCCCAGGCAGCCGAAGTTGAGGTGGATATGGAGACAGGGGTGGTGAGGTGTACCGATAACAGCGTGATAGCTCACGACTGTGGCTTTCCACTCAACCCCCCGGCAGTAGAAACTCAAGTCCTCGGTGGGTCGTATCACCAGGGGGTATCGGCCGCCTTATATGAAGAATGTAAGATGGATAAAGGGCTGACCCTGAACCCCAATTTTGTAGACTATAAGCGCCCTCGCGCGTATGAGGCACCGATGACCGAAGTGTTACACGTGATAACCAATGATCCCTATGGCCCGTTTGGCGCTAAAGAAGCCAGCGAGGGGAGCACCTGTAGCGCTCCACCCGCGATAATCAGCGCAATCCATGATGCTACCGGCGTGTGGATCAAGGACCTCCCGGCACATCCGGAGAAGGTCTTTTGGGCAATGAAGGCAAAAAAGGAACAGGGGCAAAAAAAGCGAAAAAAGTAAGTAAAGCAATCAGTAGGAACCGGCGTTTCTCGTCGCGTGTGTGACGGGTATATTTTACTATATGTCCCATTCGATGCCTTTGAGGCATAGCAGATAGAATGAGCATGAGAATAGCAATCACTCCAGGCTTTTCGGCATTGAGGATCAAGGTCAATCCTGATCATGACGCGACTCTCCGTATCTCTGGGTCATGTGAGCCTGGGCTCTATGCGCCGTGGCCTGATGCCCGGGAGTACGGGGTGATAGAACTGGAGATTGAAGGCGAGACGTTACGGGAATTGCTCGCCATCATATCAGAGCGATACAGTCAAGTGAATATCGATTTCCAGCCACTGTGCCCCATAACCAATGATGTAGGCTTTGACTTTGACATCTTTGTAAATGGAAAGAATTATATCACGCTGCCGCAGGGGCTAAATACAAAATTGCAAGACGGCGATGACGTGCAGGTCAAGAGTGACGAGATGGGTCATTGCTGATTAAGGGTTTCAGCGGGAAGGAAAAAAGGAAATTAGAAAGTTGGGCGATACGCTTTGCTCTGGTCCAAAATGATTTTATCAATAGCGGTCTTATAAGGAAGTACAATGAATGTAGCGATCATGCCAGCTTTTTCAGAATTGATTGTCAAAATTAATCCTGCCGAGAAAGTGACTCGGGAGGGATTGCTCAACATTATTATGCCGTGGCTCTATGCGCCGTGGCCAGACGCCCGGGGGAAAGGGGTAGTTGAACTGGAGGTAGAAGGCGAAACCACACGGGCACTCCTAACCACACTGGCGGAGGTATATAGACAGGTCGATGTCGACTTTGCACCGATCAACCCCAAAACGAATGACCTGGACGAAGACTATGATGTCCTCGTTAATGACAAGAATTATGTCACGATACCCCATGGCCTTGATGCAAAGCTGCGAGACGGCGACGAGGTAAAGGTAAAGATACTTTGGCGTTGGGACGGCTAACCGATACCTCAGGAAAGATGCTGGACAGCAGCGAACGTGTCAGATATAATCGGCAACTGCTGATCCCGGATTTCGGCGAAGAGGGGCAAAAAAAAATAAAAGGCTCTCATGTCGTCATTGCTGGCGTAGGGGGGCTCGGCTGCGCTTCTGCAACATATCTGACTGCTGCAGGTGTCGGGCATATCACTGTCATTGATTATGACGTTGTGGAATTATCAAATTTGAACCGACAGGTGCTCTACGGGGACGAGGATATAGGAACGAAAAAGGTGGTGGTTGCCCAAAAAAAATTGTCCAAGTTAAATCCTACAGTAGAAATTACCCCCATGCACGCCGAGATAACAGAGCAGAATATCTCTCGTCTTATTGACGGAGCCCAGGTGGTAGTAGACGGCTTAGACACAAAAGACGCCCGGCTTGTGGTAAACTCGGCTTGTGTTCAACAGAAGATACCCTACATTTACGGCGGGGTTTCACGATTACGGGGTATGATTACGACCATTATCCCTGGCGAAACTCCCTGTCTCGCTTGTTTTAACCCTGAAGGGCCACGGGGACGGGGGGTTTTGGGTGTGACTCCAGCAATAATAGCAAATTTACAGGCATTGGAGACCATTAAATTAATTATGGGCCACAACCCATCGTTAGCTGGTAAATTACTCGTATTCAATGGGAATAACGCTCAATTCCGGGTTTATGATATAGAGAAAAACGAACGTTGCGCGGTTTGCTCTCAAGGGCTGTTAAGCTGACAAGCAAGAGGCGTAAAAGCGGCGAAGGCTGAAAGAACATCATCAACACAAGCCTAAAAACAGATGGGCATTGAACGGTTAAGGAGTAAGAAGAATGACAGATAATTTCATACTAAAAGAGTTGTGCCGCTACAAAATAGGGACCTTTGCTGACATCGTGTATAGAAATGCCCTGTTGTATGCTGATGCGGAAGCCTTCATATATGGTCCCCACAGAATAACGTTCTCCCAGTTCAATGCCAGGGTGAACAGCCTGATCCATGCGCTTCAGACATTAAAGGTTAAAAAGGGAGATGTCATTGGCATTGTGTCGTGGAATTGTCTTGAGTACGCGGATTTCTACGGGGCCGCGATGAAAGGGGGATTTATAGCATCCCCTTTCAACCCCAGGCTCAATACAGAGGAGCTTGACTATCTCATCAACTACTCACGGGCAAAAGTACTGTTCGTCGGCCCCGAACTTGTCGATACGGTCAACAACTTACGATCTCGCCTGTCCAAAGTAAAGCACTATATTTCCTTAGAGGGATCCGCCCCTGATATGATTCCTCAGAGCGAGCTGCTTGCAACATATCCGTCGGATGAGCCTGACACGGATGTGGACAGAGACGATCCGTATCTCATTTTTTATACCAGTGGCACTACGGGTGTGCCTCGCGGTGCCCTCTACACGCACCGCCGAAAATTGGATAACTACCGCATTAAGGCCCTGGAAATTGGTGTAAAGGCCAGCGACAAGCACATCATGGTATTGCCATTCTTTCACATCGGGGGGGATAGCCAGGTATGGCCCTTTTTCTACGTTGGGGGCTGCAACGTGCTCATGCCTCAGCGATCTTTTGATCCGGCGGCAACACTGCAGATCATACAGGATGAGAAGGCGACGGATATTCAGATAGTCCCCACGCAGTTATATGCGATGCTCTCCCGAGAGGACTTGAAACAGTACGACCTGAGCAGTTTGAAGCGGATTTATTACGCGGCATCCCCCATGCCAGTGGCATTATTGCGACAGGGGCTCGAAAAATTTGGTCCCATCTTTGCGCAGGGTTATGGCCAGACCGAATCAGGCCCGCAGATATGCGCTCTTCCCCCCGAGGCTCACGAAGTCTTGGATCGGCCGGCGGAAGAACAGGAAGTGTTAGGTTCCTGCGGACAACCGAGTATTGGTGTCCATGCCAGAATAGTAGATGACGAGAACAACGACGTTGCACCCAGAGCAGTAGGTGAGATAATTGTACAGAGTGATTCCATCATGGTTGAATATCTGCATAAACCTGAAGACACTCGTGAGGCTATCATCGATGGATGGCTCCATACAGGCGATCTTGGATACTACGATGAAAAGGGTTTTATATATATCGTTGACAGAAAAAAAGACATGATTGTGAGTGGCGGCGAAAATGTCTATCCGCGAGAAGTAGAAGAAGTCCTCTACCAGCACCCTGCGATTGCTGAAGTTTCCGTTATCGGCATCCCCGATCCGGTATGGGTGGAGCGCGTGCATGCGGTAGCCGTATTGAAGGCAAATGCCAGTGCCGAGGAAAAGGAACTCATCACCTTTTGCAAGGAGCATATGGCTTCCTACAAGGCACCTAAGTCGGTTGAGTTTGTCGACGCTCTTCCCAAGAATCCGCAGGGCAAGATATTGAAGAGAGAACTGAGAGAACGGTATTGGGCAGGCGAAAAGAGACGGGTGTGAGGTTAATGCAATAATCCAGCATGGGTCGAAACAGCGGCGACAGAGAATTTGATAATAAATAAACGGTAGGAACAAAGCACAGTGTCACCAAAACACGGAGACAAAAACACTGGAAAAAAGGAGGAGATCTTACTCAAAGCGATGGAGCTCTTTCTTGAAAAAGGCTATAGTGCTACGTCTACGAACGACATCTGTGCGGCAGCCAAGATAAACAAGCCCACCCTCTATTATTATTTTGAAAGCAAACGACACCTCTTTTTCGAGGCACATAACAAACATATTCAAGAGGTCCTGAAACCCTATTTGGCCCGCATAGCATCGATAGCAGATCCGTGGGAGCGACTCACCTTCATTATTCGGGAGTTCACCAAGATCGTCTGCCGCTACCCGGAGCTGAGGGTCCTTACCCATGAATCAATGAGCATTAAAGATGACTATTTCGAACTGATTAGAGAGGAATGGAAAAAGCATTACCTGCTTTTGTGCGATACCATCGTGCAGCTCCAGTCGAGCAACACCATACCTCCTGATCTCAAGCCGTCGTGGGTTGCGTTATTGATTTTAGGTATGATAACGTGGATCACCTTTTGGTTTGACTATGATCGAACGGAATACACGGACGATATAGCTGAAACTGCTTTAAGAATGATTCTATTCGGCCTTACTGATCGGAAGGCCTCTTTTGCCGTCACCCAAGAGGAGATGGGAAAAAGATGAGAGGGAGGAAATATATATTTAAAAAAGGAATAGCCGGTAATTATGTGCTGGTTGTGATGGCGGTTCCTTTCAGATATTACTAAGAAGCGGGAGGTTACATTATGGGTGTGAAAGAACAGTTATCGAAGATCGTTGGGTCAGAGAATTTCACGGACTCCGCTGAGGTACTCGGGGAATACGCTCAAGACTTTAGTCTAAGCCCCCCGGGAATGCCAAACTACGTAGTCAAACCGAAAGATTCCCAGGAAGTGCATCACATTGTCTCATTCGCCAACGAAAACAAGATACCAGTAATACCGAGCAGCTCGAAGATTCACTTCTACGGGGCTACCATCCCCAGGCAGGGGGGTATCGTTCTGGACCTGAGCAGGATGAATAAGATCCTGGAAATCGATGAAGACAACAGGAGGGTACGACTTGAGGCTGGCGTCACGTGGGAACAGCTCACCCGTGAATTGAAGAAAAAAGGGTTCAGGATGATTATGCCCCTTCTTCCCCCTGCTGAACGGTCTGTCGTGACGGACTACCTCGAGCGGGAGGTTACTACCAATACCGTCTACGATTACGGGGAACCCCTCCAGGCCATGGAAGTCGTGTGGCCGACCGGCGAGATCTTCCGTATGGGATCTGCCAGTGTCGATGGATACCCTAATTCACTTTCAAAGGGCGGCAACCCAGCGGGGCCAGGGCTCGATTTCTACCGGTTTTTCCAGGGAGCGCAAGGGACCATGGGCGTGGTAACCTGGGCGAATCTGAAGATCGAGTCCCTCCCCAAAATGGACAAGGTCTTCTTTGCCCCGGTCGATGATGTAGGATACGCCATCGAGTTCCTCTATAGAATTCTACCTCGCAGGATCGGGCAGGAGTGCGTTCTGCTCAATGATGTCGATTTGGCAGCAATAATTGCTGAAGATTGGCCGGATGAATTCGAGCGATTGCGAGCGTCCCTCCCCCCCTGGACCCTGGTCTTAGTGGTCAGCGGCTTGTTGCACAGGCCCGAAGAAAAGATAGCGTATGAGGAGAAGTTCCTGGGCGAGGTCTTAAAGAACGAGTTTCCGGAAATGCATCTCGCTGAAAATCTACCCGGTTTTTCCGGTTTGCACAAGAAGCTCTTGCCGCTGCTCCGTAATCCCTGGCCGGCAGACGTGCCGTATTGGAAGCACCGCTATGCCGGGGCGTGTCAGAGTCTTTTCTTTATTACC